>Ga0207703_10004357_pt1 | contig 11636 bp, 13 predicted proteins | sample KBSSwiS12_FD_184304 | JGI IMG/M metagenome (GOLD analysis project Ga0207703, IMG submission 184304) | Switchgrass rhizosphere microbial communities from Kellogg Biological Station, Michigan, USA - KBS Switchgrass S1-2 (SPAdes) (version 2) | ecosystem: Host-associated > Plants > Roots >... | reverse complement strand
CAGCGTCCACCCCGCACCGCTCCCGCCGCCGCCCGTCGATGGTGCTGGAAAAAGAGCAAGACCACTCATGAGCGTTTGATCAGGTAGCTGACGCCGTCGCCGCTGTTGGCCGCATCGAGGAAGATAGCCGCAAGGCTCAACTCCTCGCCGGCCAGCACCTCGATGGCCAGCGCCTGCCCGGGCGACAGCACCTGGCTTTGCGCCGCGCGGCTGCCAACGTACACGTCGCCGGTGTTGGCCGTGGTCTTGTTCTGCCGGGCGGTCAGCAGGACGGTCGCCGCGCCCTTGACCAGCCGGTTGAGGTCATTGAGGGCGAGCAACGGCACCGCGGTGCCGGCCGTGGTGACATTGGTAAACCCGTTGGGAAGTGCAATGGATAGGCTCATAGAGATGGAAATAGGTGCGCGTTACTTGGATGCCCGGCCATGCCGACGCCTCGTGCTGTGGCAAGCGGAAAAGCCAGGCTGAATCGCTACGACCCTTCCTTATTTCGCCTGGCGAATGCATGCGCAATGAGCGCAGGAGGGGCGACGCCACCATTCTTCTTTGCGGCTTGCGTTTCCAAGGCAATCCATCTGAATTTTTCCCCGCCCCCATGAGTTCTGAACAAAACTATTCGCTGGAACAAAACGGAGCCGTCCGAGGCTCCTACACTTTTGAGCAAATAGTGACGATGTGGCAAAGGAAGGAGCTTTCCCTCAAGGATCGTGTCCGCAAAGAGGGCACGGAGCAGTGGACGGAGATAGAAAAACTCGTCCATGTTTTGGACAAAGCGGATCACTCTGCGCAACCGCAAAGCCACGGATGCCTCACCATGTGGCTCTCTTTAATGATCCTCGGCAGCGTCATTGGCATGGTCACGGTAGGGATCGCGATCCGTGATCTCCACCACATGTCCATGGAACTGATCGCAGCGATCATTTATTCGATCGCTACTCTTATCAGTGCTGTCGGACTCTTTCGCTGGCGGAAGTGGGGGTTCTGGGGATGCGTCGCCACTGCTGTGTTTGTGACTCTACTCAATCTTGCCCATGACGCTGATCTGCGGCAGCTCTTTAGTGGAGTAGGAGGAGTTCTGGTCTTATCGATACTCCTTCAACTGAAAGCAGGCGGTCGCACCGGTTGGCAGTCGCTCAAATAAGGAACCCTGGAGGCGAATCGGAAGCCGTACCCGTACGACCGATTAATCCATCCTCGACGGCGCCATTAAATCTCAGAAGACCGTCGCCAAGCCCGATCCACCCGCTCCGCTGTCACGCTGGCAGATGCCGGAGGCGTCCAAGCGATCAGCCCCGGGTCGAACCGGGGCAACGGTTCTACTGTCGCTGCGGGACACTCCTGCGGGCCAGCACCCTGTCGACTTCAGCCGACAGGAACCGTGGCAATTCTGACTTGTCAGCACGGTCGCGTGTGGCAAGAATTTTTCCCGTCCCCCACCCCACCCCCAACCGGAACCCAATCTTATGTTCGATGACGTATTTGACGACAAGCAGTGGAAAACCGCCCGCGACAAGACCGGCCTGAAAGATGGCCTGACCGAAAAGGTCAGCATGGGCGACGAGTTCAAACGCTTCCAGAAAAACAAAACAGTCGAGGGGGCCAAATTCCTCCTGCAGAAAGTCGAGCTCTACGAGAAACAGCTCAAGGACAAGCACTCCAAGGACAAGTATTACAACGCGCTCTTGAAGGTCATCCAGGACCAGAAGGCCGCCTTGGACCGGGGGATCAATCCGCCAGCGACGACGCCGCAAAAGGTGGTGACGGACAAGGAGATGGACGATATCGCCAATGAGGCGGTCGAGATGCAGAAAGAATATCTCCGCGGGTTCGATAACACGAACAACGACCCCAATTGTCCCATCGACCCCGAGGCGAAGAGGATTTACCTGAAAGTGACCAAGGACTTTCCCACGGTGGAGACGAAGCTCAAGGGCGAGCGCGTCGCCGTGACCGAGATCTTGCAAAAGTGCAAAGCCCTGGGGACCAACCCCAACCTGCAGGCCAAGCCGGAAGTCGCCATCACCGTGGCCCAGAAGATCCTGGAGACGCTGGCCAAAAGCGAGGCCGTCTACAGCGACCTCCACACGGACTTCGTGTCGGACGCGGCGGGAGTGCGAAAGCGGGAAGGACGCGAGACCAACGCCACCAAGGAAGTGGACAAGTTGGTCGCGCGCCTGGATCAAGAGATGGCGCAGATCGCCGATGGCAATCACGCGTGCCGTCAGTCCTTGAAGACCACGCTCCAGTCCCTCGGGAACAACCCGAAGGCGCAGGAGATGGTGGGCCAGTTGCACGTTTAGACAGACCGCGAAATAAGCTGGAGGGAAGCGCGCCGTCGCTTCCGGGTGCAGTTTCGACAGAACACCCTACCGGCCCACCACCCTCCGCTTTTTCGCACCGCCTGCGCGGGTACCCGTGGTGCGTCCGCGGAGTGTCGGCTCAGTCCGAAGGCCGTCGCCAAGGCCCGATGAACTCGATCCGCGGTCACGCTGGCAGACGCCGGAGGCGTCCAAGCGATTAGCCCCGGGTCGAGCACGCTTGCGTGCGACCACCCGGGGAATCGTCAATCAACAGCGCAGCTCCAACCGTCCCGGCCTCAAGGCCGCATCCACCCTCCACCCGCAGAAGAGATGCGGCTGGCGCCGGGACGGTTGGAAGGCCCGCGGGTGGGGACCGGTACCCCGGGTGGTCGCTCCCGGAGTCGCTCGACCCGGGGCTAATGTCTGTTGTCCCTTCAGGACACGACGAAAACGCAATCTCCGCCGGGCTCAGGCTGCTCCCGCCGCCCAGCCCCGCAACTCTCCCGCCACGCGCTCGATCACCGCGTCCCAATCCCCCAGCGCGGGTTGGCGAAACAGCCGCATCGTCGGGTACCACGGTGTGTCCTCCCGCTCCAGGCCCCAGCGCCAATCGGGCACATACGGCAGCAGCGTCCACGTCGGCCGCCCAAGCGCGCCCGCCAGATGCGCCACCGCGGTTTCCACCGAGATGATCAGATCGAGCTCCGCCATGAACGCCGCGGTGTCGGCAAAGTCCTCAATGTGCTCCGTGTGATCAATGATGCCGGAGGCGCCCGGTAACTGAGTGATCTCATTCGACGCAGGACCGATTTGAAGGCTGAAAAAAGCGACGCCTTCTACGCGCAAAAGTGGCAGTAACTTCTCCAGAGGGATGTCGCGTGTTTGCGTCCGCCGGTTTTGCGGGCTTCCCGCCCAGGCGAGCCCCACTCGCAGGTTCGTGTGATCGATGCCCAGTCGCTTCGCCCAAGCCTCGCGACGAGTCGGATTGGCAAAAAGGTATGGCACTTCGTTGGGAATGCTCGTCAGCGTCGTCTGAAAGGCCAATGGCTGGCTGAGCATCGGCACCTGCAGATCGAACTGCGGAAGTGGATTGCCGGTCGCCACCACCTCCCGAACTCCTTTCACACTGCGGAGAAGTTCGACCAGTGCACCCGGACATTCGACAACGACATCTCCACCCCAGCCAGCGACCAGCGGCGCATAGCGGATGAACTGAATGGTGTCACCGAACCCCTGCTCGGAGTGGATGAGCACACGTCGTCCCTCCAACCTGCTTCCATCCCACCTTGGTTCCGCAAAACTGCGTCCGGTGAATCCGACGACATTCAATCGCGACTCATAGAGAGGCCACCCTTCCTCGAATTCGCCGACGAGCAGTTGCACCACGGCATAATTGAACTTCGCGTCACTGTAGCTGGGTTTAAGCTGGAACGCCCGACGGTACGCGGTGATCGCTTCGCTAAGTCGACCCTGATCTACGAGCGCATTTCCCAGAGCGTTCCATGCCTCTGCATAGTCGGTTTTCAATTCGAGCGCCCGGCGACACGCAGTCTCGGCGTCGTCGATTCGACCCTGCATTCGCAGCGCGAGACCTAGATTGCAGTAAGCCTCCGCGAAGTCGGGCTTGAGATCGAGCGCCCGACGAAGGGCCGCAATGGCCTCCTCGGTCCGGTCTCCTTTGACAAGGGTGTGGCCCAGGTTGTTGTAGGCTTCCGCGTATTCGGGATTGATCGCAAGTGCCTGCCGAATCGCAGTCAAAGCCTCGTCGACGTGCCCTTGTTCACTCAAAATTGCGCCCAGGCTATTGTGCATTTCTGCGTGAAGGGGCTGCAACTCAAGCGCCCGACGATACGCGGCAATGGCTTCGGGATACTGGCGTTGTTCGATCAGGGCGATACCCAGGTTTTTGTAAATCTCGGCGTTGTCGGGCTTGAGTTGAAGGGCAAGACGATAGGCGGCAATGGCCTCGTCGAACTCACCTGCATCCGCCAGCGTGACGCCGAGATCATTGTGCGCTTCCACGAAGTCCGACCGGAGTGCAATCACCCGACGATAGGCGAGGATCGCATTGTGCAAATCACCCCGATCGCGCAGGGCGGCGGCCAGATTGTGGCAGGCCTCCACGTAATTGGGCTGGAGGAGAATCGCCTGGCGAAATGAACCGATTGCCGCATCCAGTTCACCGTTCCTGGCCAATGCGACACCTAGATTGTTGTGAATCGCCACCTGACCGGGGCTGAGTTGAAGCGCCCGGCGATAAGCAGCGATGGCTTCGGGAAGCCGGTTTTGATCTTTGAGTGCGTTGCCCAGATTGTTGTGCGTCGCCGGCAGATTGGGGTCCAACTGCAACGCTCGGGAGTAACTCGCGACCGCTTCCTGCAGCCGGCCCATCATCCGGTAAACCCCTCCCAGGTTGGAGTGCGCCGCAGGATTATGCGGATTGAGCGCGATGGCCTTGCTCATTAACTCGACCGCAAGGTCTTGCCTGCCCGCCTGATGAGCAATGACACCGAGGAAGTGCAGCGCGTCCGCATGATTCGGCTGCACGGCGAGGATCTGCCGATAGACCGCCTCAGCCTCCGCCAACCGTCCCGCCTGGTGGTGCAGGAGCGCGAGGTCGAAGGCTTGTTGAACCGTGACGGCGGGCATGGAGGGAAAAAGCGGAAACAGGAACAACACACCGGGCCGCACGGAAACGCAATCTCCGCCGGGCTCAGGTTGCTTGCGCCGCCCAGGCCCGCAACTCTGCCACCACGCGCTCGATCACCGCGTCCCAATTCCCCAGCGCGGGTTGGCGAAACAGCCGCATCGTCGGATACCACGGTGTGTCCTCCCGCTCCAGCCCCCAGCGCCAATCGGGCACATACGGCAGCAGCGTCCACGTCGGCCGCCCCAGCGCGCCGGCCAGATGCGCCACGGCCGTGTCCACGGAAACGATCAGGTCCAGTTCCGTCAGCAAGGCCGCGGTATCGGCAAAGTCCGCGATGTGTTCCGTGTGATCGATGATGACTGACGCGGCGGGCAGTCGCCGAACATCGTCAGCCCCGCCGTCCATCGGGAGGCGGAAAAAATCGATCCCATCCAGGCGCAAGAGCGGTCCCAACTTTTCCAGCGCAAGATCGCGCTTGCGCGCATGACGATGCCGCGGGCTCCCGCTCCAGGCCAGACCGACCCGCCGGCGGGCCCGCTCGCTCCCCAGTCGTTTTTCCCAAAGCACGCGCCGCCGCGGGTCGGCGGAAAGATAGGGCACCGCGCGTGGGATACTCTCCCCTCCCGTCTGGAAGACCCACGGCAGGCTGAGCATCGGCACGTGCACGTCAAAGGGCGGCAGCGCCTCCCCGGCCACCACCACATCGCTCACTCCATGGGCGCTTCGAAAAAGTTCCGCCAGCGCCGGCGGACATTCGACGATGACTTTGCCGCCACGCTCCTCGATCCGCCCGGCATAACGAATGAATTGAATCGCGTCCCCGAAACCCTGCTCGGCGTGGAGCAGGACGCGTCCTCCGTCCAGAACGCGGCCATCCCACGGCGGTTGGGAAAAATTCCGCCGGGTCAGCCGATGCGCCTCCCACCGCGATTCATACGCCGGCCACCCGCGCTCGAAATCGCCGAGCAACAGCCACAATAGGGCTTGATCGAAGTTCGCCCTCGCGTTGCCGGGCTCGATTTCCAGCGCGCGGCGCAAGGCCGTGGCCGCTTCCTCATACCTCCCGAGCTCGACCATGGCAGCGCCCAGGTTCCGGTGCGTTTCCGCCAGGTTCGGCTGGAATTCCAGGGCCCGCCGATACGCGGCCACGGCGTCGTCCAATCTGCCCACTTCCGCCAGGGCCACGCCCAGGTTGCTCTGCGCCTCCGCAAAATCCGGCTTCAGCTCGAGCGCCCGGCGGCAAGCCAGGATCGCTCCTTCCGGATCGCCCTGCTCCACCAGGACCGACCCCAGGTTGCTGTGGGCATTCGCGAAAAGCGGTTGCAGGCCGATCGCCTGTCGATACGCGGCCACCGCTTCGTCGCCGCGCCCTTGCCCCTTGAGGGCGTTGCCCAGATTGTTGAAAATCTCGGCGATGCGGGGATTGATACCCAGCGCACAGCGATACGCCGCGACTGCTTCATCGAGCCGCCCCAAGGCGCGCAGCGCCTCCCCCAAGTTCCCGTGGGCGGCCGGATTGCCTGGATTCAGCGCCACCGCTTGGCGAATCCATTCGATCGCCAGTTCGTTGCGACCCAATTGATGCGCGAGAATACCGAGGTGATGCAGCGCCTCCGCATGATTCGGCTGCAGGGCGAGAATTTGCCGGTACACCGCCTCGGCTTCCGCCAACCGTCCCGCCTGGTGATGCTGGAGGGCGAGGTCGAAGGCTTGCTGGACCGTGACGGCGGGCATGGAGAAAAAAACGGAAACCAAACAACACACCGCGCCACACGGAAACGCAATCTCCGCCGGATTCAAATCGCCGGCGCCGCGCACCACGTCCCAGCCAAAGCTGTCAGTTCACCCGCAATCCGCAGACGCCGGAGGCGTCAAAGACATTAGCCCCGGGTCAACCGAACGGAGTGAATCGCAGATGATGCCGTGGGCGGAGGTGGGCGGCATAACCGCAAGATGATGCCGTGGGCGGAGGTGGGCGGCATAACCGCAAGATGATGCCGTGGGCGGAGGTGGGCGGCATAAATCCCTTCCGCAGGAAGCCCGCAGGGCAGCGCCGGCGGGCGCTGGCAACCGACTCCGCGAGCGACCACCCGGGGTATCGTAATAAACAGCGCAGGTCCAACCGTCCCGGCCCGAAGGCCGCATCCTCCTCCCTCCACCCACAGAAGAAATGTGGCTGGCGCCGCATATAAAAAAGCCTCGGTCTTGTCCCGCAATCGAACCCTGCAAATCAATTGAAAGGCCTGATGAATTTTACCCAATCGGGCGTTCGGCGCGAAATCTGGACTCGTCACGAGGATTGGCAACAAGCGAATCTTATTGGCCGTCTCTTCCAATGATCGCCCCAATCGAAAGTGGTTTATGAAAATTGCGCCGATCGTATTATTTTTGTTTGTCTCCTTTTGCTCGCTGAGTCGCGGGGAAATTGCTCCGGAGCGAAAAAAGCAATTGATGGATCGTTACTACGAAAGTGGAACTTCTTCGTTTGATGTGCGAAAGTTGACTAACGAAGAAAAGCAATTTTTGATTACTTTTATTCGCGAACAAATCGTCAACGATCCTTCCGAAAAAAACAATATACGGTCTACGTCCAATGAAGCGCTAGTCGTTCTCGGAGACCAAGAAGTAACGACACGGTTTCTCGCCCACTTCCGCGAATCAGGTTTAGACGGCGGGACTCTGATCGATTCCAACAATCCTAAGCTCATTGAACTATTGAGCACGGATCTCTTCCAAGAGGACCCATGGCCGCCACCTCCGCTGCGGCCTAACGAGGATCTGCCTACCCTTCCGCTCTCTTATCGGGCCTGCCAGGTGATCGAGTTGCTGCTGGCCGATTCACCCAGTTTTTCCAAGGAAGTGAACGAGTGGGCCACGCGCAACTTTAAATACGATCCCCGACTCCACTTCGTGAGCATGCCGGAACGCCGGGCGTCGCTGCGCAAATGGTGGAAGGAAAACGAGCACTTCTTCAAAAGCAAAGACTACAAGTCGGTGAAGCCGGGGGACGAACTCCTCAAGCCGTAGGCTTCGATCAATTCGTCCGAAGGGCCTCAAGTTCCATTCCCGCCAAGTCCCGATGCGCGATCGGCATCTGACCGAAATCAAGCAGCATCCCCTCCATCGCCGAACGCTCCGCACTTCCTGTTCGCTTTGCTGTTCGCAACTATCGGAGCTCTCGTCGCCGCATTGTTTTTCTTCCGAAAACGCAGCAAGAAATAGAGGGCCGGTGATCGTAGGGAGTAGGGGTCTGATAAGATGAAATCGGTTCCGCCCTCCGAAGGCCATTGTAAAGCCAAACGAAATCGCTCCGATGCTACGCTCCTGCCCCCAACTCCCATTCGTCTGACGTTCCTCCGCAAGCTTCGAACATGAGCGCGCAATTGCCCAAGCGAGTAAAGGAGCTCGTGCAGGAGCGAAGAAAATGACTAAATTGATCGAGAAGCATTGAGAATGAAACAGCGATCCCTACTCTTTCGAGTCACACTTGTGGCGAGCCTTTTATTTATTGTTGGTGGATATTTCAAATGGCGGGCCGGGTCGATCGTGGCCACTGAGCATTTTGACGGCATCGACATATTGGTAATTCGAAAGCCCATTATTGCAGGTCGGGCTCTTATATTACCCGGATCGGTTGGATATTGCTATCAGATCGAAGTCGGTGCGGGCGATGATCTATTCACCGCGTTCACTGTGTCTTGGACGAGTCAGGACAATTACTCTTGTCATATTACGAGGGTGGCCTCGGCGCGTTCGGAGTATGACGTTGCTTTTGGGAACGATTACGTCGTCCATTGCAAAGGCAATTTCGACACCATGCCTCAAGCCATTTGGACAACCGAGTCGCAATGACAGAGATGGGGGTGGAAGTTTTACTTGGATAATACCAATGTATTATAAATTGGATCCTGACCAAAATAAGCAAACCGACCCACTAGATCCGATCGGAGATGGCCGAGCGTTCAAGAACAGTTTTACCGAAACCCAAACATTTGTATACAAAACCAGCCCGCCTTCAGCGTCGATTTCCAAACAGGGTGCAGATGCTGCCCCCATCGTTCTCGCTGGAGAAATCTTCACCGCAATAGGGGCACATGCGGATCGAGCGCGAAAGCTCGGGCATCTGCAGGCCTCCTTCGTTTGGGAGCATGGAAATGCAGTGGGCGCAAGCGGGGCAGGTTTCCCGCCTGCGCAGGAAGGCGGAAGTAAGACAATACGCCAACATGGGCAGCAATATCCCGCCTTGCCCTCCGGAATGGGTGCCTACCCAAAACGTCACGGCCACCGCTGGCACCAGAACGCCCGCGTGAATCCAGAGCGACCGCCTTCGTCGTGCGTTGATGATACCGCGCGCATTCATCGCAGTTGCTTTGGCGGCATCGTTCATCCGCCAAAGGTAGGGACGAGGGAACGACCTCACAAGGGGATTGCTCGTGGACGAGCCCGAGAGACGGTTATGCACTTTTGTCCGTTGGCAGACAATGCCACCGGCGTTGTCACCTTCGTTGCCTCTGACAAAAGTGCAGCACAGGCTCTGCTCCCAATTCCCCGGCCCGGTGGCACTATCGCATTGACGCCATGGAGACGGCTCGCTTGATTCCCCGGAAATAGATGCCGCCCCCACGCAACCGCCCCGATCCAAACGACTTGACGGTGCAGATCCCACGGCCGCAGCCAAAAAAGATCGGCGGAGACGCGTGACTCCGATGGAAGAGGCGACGCGATCCATTTCCCATGCGATCCACGGCGATTGACGGTCAATCATCATGCGGACCTACAATAACATCAGCACTGGCCAATGGACGATCATGCTGCCCGACGACTGGCGGCAAAAGCCCGGGGAATCTCCGACCGGGAGGGCGTTCTATTTCGAAGCGGCCGACGAATCAAAAGGCGCCTATATCTCCACTTGGGGGAGAAAAGATCCAGCGACCTCCGTCGACGAATTGGCCGCCTATCGCGAGGGGGAAGTCGGCCGGCTGCATGACATGCCCGATCATCGCTGGGAGATTCTGGTGCAGGGGGAAAAGGAGCAGGATGGAATCGCCCTTTCCTTCGCGGACTGCCTGGAACGCGGCCGGGAGTATCGCATCGTGTGCCTGGGCCTCACCCGGTTTCCATGGTTGGTGCGCGTCAGCCTGCATGATTACGCCTGCTCCGACTATGCGGCTTCGCAGGAGTGGTTTCAGCCGATTATCAATTCCCTGGCCGCCTGCCCCATTCCGGCGGAATAGCGCCCACCTCTGCCTCGGGAACCGCTCTTGCCCGCTGGCCTGACCCTGAATTTATGCCCCACACAGAACGTCCCACCGCGCTGCTTCATCGCGTCATCAGCCGAGCAGGTTTGCTCATCCTGGCGGGGCTCCTGGCCGCCTGCGATTCCCTGGCACTCAGCCGATCCGCCACCAAAGCAGGCGTTGCCGGCCGACTAAAAGATGCTTCGTCCATCGCCGGAACTTTTGAGAATCAGTCGACGACTCCGTTTGGTTCGCGAGAGGTGCAACTTTGGGCGCTCCTGAAGGGGCGGCAGGGTCTATGGGAGCACCCGACGCCGAGCCAGGAGGCGGAGGATGCCGGCGATCAGGTGCGGATTTCGCCCACGGGACGCGGACTCCTGGAAGCGGAGCTTTTGTCGCAAGGAAAGATTCGGAAGACAGTCCGGCTGCCCTATGCCGTGCACGGTAACTATCTTCATCTTCGGCACAGCTCGGACTTTCAATGGTTGCCGCTGGGCTACCGGCAAAGCAGCTCCGACACCGCCGTCACGGGTGCGCAAGACGGTGACCTCGTGGTCTTGTCCCGTTTCGACGTCAGCGGGGGCGTCATGTTGATGGGCAGTGCCGGTGATAACGGCACGCTCACATTTCGCTTCCCGCGAAGAGCGGCGCCGCGCTGAAAGCTTTCGTGGCGCTGTGCGACCAGCCGCGGGAAACTGCGTGGTAACCCGCGCCTCGTTTTGGATGGGGCGGGCCAGGTCGCGCGCGAAGTTCCGTGGATCAATCTTCTCTTTTGTAGTAGCCGCCGGCGAAATCCCGGAAGTCGAAATAGCGAATAATGGACCCTTCAAAGGAGATGAGGATCGCCTTGGTCAGGTCGAAGTGCGCCGGCACTTGTCCCTGGAGGAACACTTCGTTTCCCACCACGAACACCACCTCCCTTTCCGTCTTCCCCGCCCCTTTCCAATCCTTCCCCGCGCCGCGAATGATTTCATTCCGCGGGCCGCGGAGCGCAATGAAGATCGGCGCGCGAACGACTCCCACGCCACCCTTGCCCGCATGGTCGCCTTTCGCAAAGCGATCCGCCCAGGAGGCGCGAGTATCTGACTCTTTCCCGAAGACACTCTCGGAAAAAGATTTCAATTTCTCCTCCTGGGTTTGGGCGCCGGCGGTGGCGGCCCACCAAAGGGACAGAAACAAGACGACGGTTGTTTTCATGGCTCGTGGTTGAATCAGGGGGGGATTTCTTGGCCTGCCGCCTTCGAAGAAGCACGGGATGCCGCGATCAAGGGATGACAGAAGAGAACGACAGAGTCCACTGCGGGTCCACGGCCCGGCGGGAATGCGGAGCCAGCGGCGGGCATTCAGCCTGGGAAGTGTTCACGAATTTGCGATAGACGCGTGGCAGAACATTCTCACTGGTAGGGAAGCCACGCCGTGGGTTCCCACTTTTGGGTGTGCAGAAAAGCG
>Ga0207703_10004353_pt1 | contig 11640 bp, 8 predicted proteins | sample KBSSwiS12_FD_184304 | JGI IMG/M metagenome (GOLD analysis project Ga0207703, IMG submission 184304) | Switchgrass rhizosphere microbial communities from Kellogg Biological Station, Michigan, USA - KBS Switchgrass S1-2 (SPAdes) (version 2) | ecosystem: Host-associated > Plants > Roots >... | reverse complement strand
GCTGCGGCGCTGGGTCTGCCGCTCGAGCTTGTGCGTTCAGAAATCGAAGCGCTTGCGGCTGCAGGCGAGGTCACGACCTGCCGTGTAACGCGTTTCGAGGACTCACGAAAGATCGAGTGCATATCCTGCCGCTTGTCCGGCACAGTGCCCATCACTGTGCCGGTCGCAAGGTCCCCGCTGGACCGCGAAGCGGGCGCGCAATGACAGGCCATTGTCACGAAGCCATCCGGTCCGCTCGCATCGCGGCCGTGAAACCGCGTGGAGTGGGCTGGCTGGAGCGAAACCTGCGCGAAGCCGAGCATGACGTGGCCCTTGGTGAGCGGGCAATCGACGCGCAGCGCGGCATGATCGAGCAGATCGAGCAGGGTGGCGGCGACTCCGGGAATGCGCGAGAGGCACTGCGCAACATGGAGCGGCATCAACTGCAGCTCGTTGTCCATCGCGACTGGCTGGCAGAAGCGGTGGGGAAGCTGATTTAGTCCTTCACTTGAGCGTCCGCGCCGGGTCCGCTCAGGCGAGGAGCCGATTTCCGACAAGTGATCGGGCGACCGCGGCTGTCAAATGTGACGGCTGCAGGCAACAATTACCTTCACTCGCTCACTGGCGCCGCGATCTACCACGGCATTCTATTTTCGGAGAATGGGATGACCTCATGGGAAATTACCTGATCCTCTAAACCTCAGTAGGACGACCTCTGCGAGATCGAGCAAAGCCGGCCAGCGAGGCATGGGGCAAAACAAATTCCTGATGACGACCATTCTCGTGGCCCTGTTCTCGTTTGTTCAAGCAGAATGCAGTCACTCCTCTGAAGATACGGAACGACTCTCATCGTCTCGTGCCGAGTAAGAAGGAAGGAGCTCCAGCGCCCCGCCTATCAGCCGACCCTCCAAGCGGACGGGAAGGCGACCGGCATTCGAATCACGATTTGTAAGAAGGGGCCAGCACTTTGAGTGCGCCTCAGCCTACAGACGCGCCATTCGTCGCCTTGTACCTTCTCAGCATGGCGCCACTGGGGCGCGTCACCGCAAAGAGGCCAATGATGAACAAGTACAACGCAGCATGGTGGACAACCGAGCACGATACGTCCTGGGAGCGCACCAAGGAAGCGTTCCGGCGCGATTGGGAGCAGACCAAACATGACTTAGGCGGCAAGTCCCCGGACCTGGACCAGGACATCCCCGACACCGTCAAGCAGGCTGTAGGCAAGGAGCCGATCCCCCCGCGGAACACGCCGAACTTCGACGCCTATGAGCCCGCATTCCGCTTCGGCCATGGCGCGCACCGTCAATTCGGGACCAAGTACCCAGCCTGGAATGACGACCTTGAGCGCAATCTCCGAAACGACTGGTCAGCTGCTCACGACGATGTGGAATGGGCGCGTCAGCGCGACGCGATCCGGCGTGGCTACGAGTACAACGCGATGGAAACCACCCAATAAACGGCTGTCGGTCCGGCCCGCCAGGCGCGGCAGCACACCACCTCCCCAGCCGCGCCTGGACGGCCTTTCGCTGAGGAAGTGCTTGCTCCAGTCAAATCAAGTTGGTCAGGCGTACAGATCGGAACTGGCTCTGCCAAGCCCCCAGTCGATATGCCAGCGGCATCTGCAATGCGCATCTGAATCAGCGTAAACTATTCTTCGCTTACTTGGAGGTTGTTGGTCGACGCGGCAGTCCCCGGGGAGGTGAGCATGAGGTGGTGGAAGGGGCACAAGGGCATCCGCTTCAGGCTGTACACCGCTTTCTCCGCCATTTCCCTGCTGGTGGCGGTGCTTGTGTTTCTCGCCGGGCTGTTCCAGCTCAGGATGGCGGAGCATGCTGCGCTGCTCGAAGTCGAGCATGTGGCGCACGCCATCGCCCAAAGCGGCATCAAGGATCCGCTGCTCCACCGCGAGGCCCTGCAGCTCTACTTCGGCAAGCTCACGCGCTTCGCCGCCCGCGACGTATTCATCGTGGACCGTGACCGGCGCATCGTCGCGGACGTCAATCACCCCGAAGACGTGGGCAAGCCCTATGTCGCCGATCTCGCGGGCGAGATCGGGCAGACCATTTCCGACCGTGTTCCGCGCACCTTTGTCGAAACCGACCCGCTGCTGAAGACCTCGCTCAAGCAGTTCGTGCTGCCGTTTCACGGCGGGGAAGGGGGGCGCGACGATCCGGTCGAGGGAGCCCTGATCCTGGAATACACCCAGATCCATGAAGAGCTCATGCGCGACGCCTGGACCATGGTCTACGCCATGGTCGCGCTCGGGATAGTGCTCGTTCTGGTCTCGGTCTACCTCGGCTACCGCACCGTATCGCGCATCGCCTGGCCGCTCCTGGAGCTGAGACGCGGCGTCGCGCGCCTTTCGACGGGCGACTTCCAGGCCAAAGTCGCCGTGCGGGAGAACGACGAGATAGGCGAGCTCGCCAAGGCCTTCAACACCATGTCCGCGGACCTCCATGCCAGCCACGAGAAGCTGCTCGAGCAGCAATCGGAGCTGGAGCGCCGGGTGGAAGCGAGGACCAGCGAACTGCGCCAGGCCAACCTGCGCCTGTCCGAGGAGATCGATGAGCACAGGCGCGCCCAGGAGCAACTGACCTTCCTCGCCCAGAACGACAGTCTCACCGGGCTGGCCAACCGGCACATGTTCCACGACCGGCTCACGCAGGCGCTTGCCGCGGCGCAGCGCACGGGCGAGTCGCTGGGCTGCCTGTTCGTGGACCTGGATCGCTTCAAGGCCGTCAACGACACGTTCGGCCACAGCGTGGGCGACGAATTGCTGGTCCAGGTTTCAAGCCGCTTGCTGCATTGCCTGCGCGGCTCCGATGTCGTGGGCCGGCTGGGGGGCGACGAGTTCGCCGTGATATCGCCCGGCCTGCACAAGGCCGAAGACGCGGCCCGCGTGGCGCAGAAGGTCGTGGACGCCCTGTCGCTGCGCTTCGACCTCAGAACCCAGCAAGCCTATGTGACCGCAAGCGTCGGCATTGCCGTCTATCCCCAGGACGGGGCAGAAAGCGACACGCTGCTGAAAAACGCCGACATGGCCATGTATCGCGCCAAGCAGGAAGGGCGCAACAATTTCAAGTTTTACACGCCGCAAATGAACGACCAGGTGGCCAGGCGGTTGTCCCTGGAGACGGCGTTGAGGGGCGCGCTGGAGCGCGAGGAATATCTGCTGCACTATCAGCCCAAGGTCGACCTGGCCTCGGGCATGATCTCCGGCTTCGAGGCGCTGCTGCGCTGGAAGCACGCCGAGCACGGCCTGGTGTCGCCGGCCCAGTTCATCCCGATTCTGGAAGACACCGGCCTGATCGTCCCGGTCGGCGAATGGATTCTGCGCACGGTCTGCGCCCAGATACTGGCTTGGGGCGCGCAGGGCGTCGTGCCCAGGCCCGTCGCGATCAACCTCTCGGCCCGCCAGTTCCAGCAGCAGAATTTCGACGACCGGGTGCGCGAGATCATGGCGGAATACGCGGTCAGGCACGATCTCATCGCCTTCGAAATCACGGAATCCATGCTCATGCATGATCCGGCGGAGGCCGCGCGCATGGTGGGCAAGCTCAAGCAAACCGGCGTCAAGCTCTCGGTCGACGATTTCGGGACCGGTTATTCGAGCCTGGCATACCTGCGCCGCTTTCCCCTGGACGAGCTCAAGATCGACCAGAGCTTCATCCGCGAAGCGACCAGCGATGCAAGCAACACGGCCATCATCCTGGCCATCATCAGCATGGCTCACAACCTGAAGCTGAAAGTCGTGGCCGAGGGCGTGGAGACGGTGGCCCAGGCCAAGTTCCTGCGCGCCCGGGGATGCGACGAAATGCAGGGCTATTATTTCTCGAAGCCGCTGCCGGCGGCGGAATGCGCCGGCCTGCTGGCCGAGGACCGCCGGCTGCAGTTGCCGGCGGAAGATGCCGCGGCCGAGCTGCGCGTCCTGATCGTGGACGACCACAGGACCGACCTGGAGCTGATCGAGCGCGCGCTCAAGCCGGACGGATACAAGGTACTGTCCGCGACCGATCCGCGCGCGGCCTTGCAGATACTGATGGAGCACCGCGTGGACATCGTGATTGCCGACCACAACATGCCGGGGATGAGCGGCGTGGCGTTCATGTCCGCGGTGCGCAACCTTTACCCCGCCGCGGTGCGCATCGTCATGAGCGGCAGCGGCAGCGCCGACATGATCTCGGAAGCGGTGAACGCCGCCGGGGTGCACAAGTACCTTTCAAAAACCTGGGACGGCGCCCGGTTGCGCGCCGAAATACGCCAGGCGCGTTCCGGCGGCCCCCCTGTCCCCGGGGCGGAAGTCACTCCAGCTTCAACCCCGCTTCCTTGATCAGCTTGGCCGTCGTGTCATACTCGTGCTGCATCAGGCGCTGCAGTTCCTCCGGCCCGTCGAAAGCCGCTGCCTGGGAGTCGGGTTCGCTTGTCGTTGCACCGTTGGTTCATCGGTAACACACATTGAAAGGAGAACGATCATGAAAGGAATTGCTGTTGCAGCGATAGGCATCGCGTCAGTGGCTTGGGTAGTTCCCGCTCATGCTGACGAGCAGATGCTGGTGAACAAGGAAGACCTCAAATGGGGCGATGCCCCGCCCGTGCTGCCCAAAGGCGCCAAGGTCGCGGTGCTGAACGGAGACCCGTCCAAGCCCGGCATTTATACAATCCGGCTCATGGCGCCCGCAAACTACAAGATCGCTCCCCACTGGCATTCCCAGACTGAAAACCTGACCGTCATTTCGGGCACGCTGTTTCTGGGCATGGGAGACAAGATGGACGCAAAGCAGACGAAGCCCCTGAAAGCGGCCGGCTATCACTATCTTCCGGCAAAACAGCACCACTACGCCATGACCAAGGCACCCACGGTTGTTCAGATTACCGGCGAGGGGCCATTCGACATCAACTACATCGATCCCAAGGACAATCCGGCAGCGTCCAAGTAGCGTCGGGCGGCGGTTTTCTCGCGCTTCGCCGCTAGCGCGCCAGCTCACCCCCGAGGAGGGCGCCTAGCGCTGCGCCGATGGCGGCGCCGGCGATGCGGTTCGGGCCGTGCGCAACGCTGCTGCCCACCAGCGCGCCCACCGCGGCCCCGCCGACCTGGGCCACGGTCCTGGACGACGGACCGGCGACGTAGGCGGGAGCGGGCTGATACGCTTGTGCCGGATAGGCGTAGGCGGGACCGTAGTAGCGCGGCGCCGTGTAGCCGTAGGGGGGCGGCGCGGCATAGCGCGGAACGTCGCGATGTTCCCAAACTTCGCGGCGATGGTAGTCATCATCGTAGCCATACCCATGCGCCAGCGCCACGGTCGAGGCGCCGCCCAGCAACGTCACGGCAACGGCTGCTTGAATCAGTGTCTTTTTCATGATCGCTCTCCGTTGAGACTCCATGTGATACGGCCGCAGTATGGAGTGTCAGCGTTCGGCAAGTATGTCCGCGCGGTTACGGGTTGTAAGTTCGGTAACGGGCGCTAATATTTTGTTTATTTTCAATAATTTGTGATAAAGTGTTGAGATTGATTCGATATTTTGTGCAATGCGGACGATGCAATGCGGACGATATGGCCTGGGAACGCGCAAATGCACCTGGCATCGCTGCATGAAAAAAAACTTGGTGCGAGAATCAGTCAAAAAGCATTCAGTTTTCCTTCATGCGCGCCGATATTCTTCATTGGGGCATTGCCCATGCGGCCGGGCTCCGCATCGCCTTTGGCGATGTCTTACAAAAGTGCAGCATATGCCCTGGACAATGCCCGCACGGCAGGGTTAGGCTAGGTTCGCGCATGCGGGTCATGCAGAGCGAGAAGAAACAAATGCGTCGGCCATCGCTTCAGCCGTGGCGGCGACAACTTCGGAGGTGGTGAGCGTGCCCATTCCTCACGTTCGGGTCGTTCCAGCCGTCAAGAACACCGTCCTGATCATCGACGATCAGTCGACGGGCAGGGCCATTCTCGAGCAGGTGGTGCTGAGCCTGGACGACCACATCGCTGTGGAGTCGTTCGAGCAGCCCATCGACGCGGTGGTGTGGGCCGCCAATCACGTGGCCGATCTGGTCCTGGTGGATTTCCAGATGCCCGAGATGGACGGCATCCAGCTCGCCAAGCGGCTGCGCGCGCTGCCGGGCTACGAGCACGTGCCCATCGTCATGGTCACTGTCAACGACGACCGCGAACTGCGCTACGAAGCGCTGGACGCCGGCATCACCGATTTCCTCAACAAGCCCATCGACACGCGCGAATGCATGGCGCGCTGCCGCAACCTCATCACCCTGCGCCGCCAGCACCTGGTGCTCGAGGACCGGCGCAGGATGCTGGAGAACATGGTGCAGGACGCCACGCGCGAAATCCGCGAACGTGAGCGCGAGACGCTGATGCGCCTGGCCCGCGCCGGCGAATACCGCGACGAGGAGACGGGCAACCACGTCATCCGCATGGCGCGCTATTCGGCCCTCATCGCCAAGACGCTGGGCATGGACGCCGACTACGTGGAGACCGTCGAGCGCGCCGCGCCGCTGCACGACATCGGCAAGATCGCCATTCCCGACCACATCCTCAGGAAAGCGGGCAAGCTGGAAGGCCAGGAACTGGCCATCATGCGCCAGCATCCCGTGGTGGGGCACGAGATACTCAAGGACAGCCCCTCGAAATACCTGCGCATGGGCGCGCTCATCGCGCTGGGGCACCACGAGCGCTTCGACGGCTCGGGCTATCCCGCGGGTCTGGCGGGCGACCACATCCCGCTGCCGGCGCGCATCGTGGCCATCGCCGACATCTACGACGCGCTCACCTCGCAGCGCCCCTACAAGGAGCCGTGGCCGAGCGACAAGGCCTTCGCCCACATCGAGAGCCTGCGCGGCTCGTACCTGGACCCCGAGCTGGCCGACGCCTTCCTGCGCATGGCCGGGGACGTGATGCGCATCCAGCACGAACTGCGCGACACCGAGCAGGTGAAATTAAACTCCGGCAAGGTGCCGGCCTGAGCATGGCCACCGACGCGACATCGGAAAAAGCGCCGGTAAAAGCGCCGGCGGCTCCGCCGGCCAAACCCGGGTTGCTCGCGCGGCTGCGCGCGCGCCTCGCCAACCGGCCGGACAGCGAGCACGAACAGGCGCTGGTGCGCCTCATCGTCGGCAGCGTCCTGTTCGTCTACCTGCTGCCCAAGGCCCTGACGGATCCCGCCGGCCAGCAGGGCGTGGACCAGTTGTTCCTGTCCGCCATGGTGGTGCACATCCTGGCGTCCACGGCCATATTCGCCTGGATCGTCGCCCAGCCCGGCGTTTCGCACCTGCGGCGCGTGCTCGGGGCGCTGCTCGACACGGGCTCGGTGACGTTCTTCATGTGGCAGACGGGCGCTTACGGGGCGCCGCTGTTCCTGGTCTTCATCTGGTACACCCAGGCCAACGGCGTGCGTTTCGGCCCGAGATACCTGCTGGTGTCGCTGGCGCTCAACATCATCGGCTTTTCCATCGTGCTGGCGGTGACGCCGTTCTGGCAGCAGTACTTCGGTCCGGGCGTGGGCATGATGGTGGGCATGGTGGCGCTGGCGTTGTACGTGCTGTCGCTGGTGAAGCGGCTGTCCGACGCGCTGGCGAAGGCCGAGTCGGCCAACCTCGCCAAGCGGCGTTTCATCTCGGTGGTCAGCCATGAGATGCGCACGCCGCTCAACGCCGTGATCGGCATGACCGAGCTGCTGCGCGACTCGCACCTCAACCGCGAGCAGGGCGAGATGGTGAACACCATGGGCTCGGCCGGGCGGGTGCTGCTCGGCCTGATCGAGGACGTGCTCGACTTCTCCAAGATCGAGGCCGGCAAGCTCGGCATCGAGCACATCGACTTCGACCTGCACGCCATGGTGAACAGCACCTGCCGCATCCTGCAGCCCCAGGCCGAGACCAAGGGGCTGGAGCTGCTGGTGTCCATCATGCCGGAAGTGCCGCCCGCGCTGCGCGGCGACCCGCACCACATCCGGCAGATCCTCATCAACCTGGTCGGCAACGCCGTGAAGTTCACGGAAAAGGGCAGCATCACGGTGCACGTGTCGCTGCTCACGGAAACCGACGCCGCCGTGAAGGTCAAGTTCTCGGTGCGCGACACCGGCATCGGCATCACGCCCGAGGCGCAGGCGCGCATTTTCGAGAGCTTCGTGCAGGAGGACCAGTCCACCACCCGCCGCTTCGGCGGCACCGGCCTCGGCACCACCATCGCCAAGCAACTGGTCGAGCTCATGGGCGGCCGCATGGGCCTGGAGTCGGCGGTGGGCCTGGGCAGCACCTTCTGGTTCGAGCTGGAACTGCCCAAGCAGCCCGATGCGTCGAACCGGCTGTTCGAAGACGAGGCCGTCGATTCGCGCGTGCTGGTGGTGGGATTCGGGTCGGACGACCGCGAGTTCCTGCAGCAGACCATGAAGGGTTGGGGCGTGACCGGCGTGTTCGTGTCGAACGCGGTGGAGGGCGGCCACAAGATCGTTTCGGAAAGCGGCCTGGCGCGCCCCTTCCGCAGCGTGATGGTGCTGGCCTCCACGCTGGAGGACGCCAAGCGTTCCCTGTCGGCGCTGCGCCGCGGCGCGGGCGCGGGCGCCTCGGCGGGGCTGCCCATCATCCTGTGCACCCAGGCTTCCGGCGCCGAGGGCGCCGCGCAGCGCCTGGCGGCTATTTCAGCCGGCTTCTCGGCGGCGCTCGAGCTGCCCATCCAGAAGCGGCTGCTGTTCAACGTGCTGCACTCGGTCACGGCGGTGGAGGACACCACGACCGCCGGCGGCGTGGTGCAGCTGCGCGACTACCTGAAGAAGCGCTCGGGCACCAGCCGCCGCTACCGCATCGTGGTGGCCGACGACAGCGCCACCAACCGCCAGGTGCTGGGCAAGATACTGGAGCGCGGCGGACATGCCGTCACGCTGGTGGACGACGGCGAGTTCGTTCTCGACGCCCTGGAGACGGCCGAGTACGATATCGCCATCCTCGACCGCAACATGCCCGGCATGGGCGGCGTGGAGACACTGCGCGCGCTGCGCGCCATGGGATTCAGGCGCGATCGTTTTCCCGTCATCATCCTCTCAGCCGACGTGACCAGCGACACCCGCGAGGAATGCGACGAGGCAGGGGCGAACGCCTTCCTGCCCAAGCCGGTGGAGGCGTCCAGGCTGCTGGAGGCCGTGGCCGAGCTGTGCGGCAATTCCGCCGAGGCGCGCGGCGAAGCGGAGGAGAGCGCTCCGCAGCGCCCGGCGCATGCCGGGATGGCCGCGGCCCAGGCCGGCCTGAAAGGTCCGCTCAACCTGGGGACGCTGCAACTGCTGGAAGGCCTGGGCACGGCCAGCGGCTTTCTCGAGCGCTTGATCAAGGTGTTCATCGGCGACAACCGCCAGATCGTTGAGAAGATGGAGCGCTGCATCGCGGCGCGCGACTATGCCGAGTTCCGCCGCCAGCTCCATGCCATGAAGGGCTCGGCCGCCAGCATCGGGGCGGAGCAACTGGCCATGGCTTGCAGTGCCATGAACGGCCTGACCGACGCGGAGATGGGATTGCAGCAGCGGCAGCTCGCGGCGTCCATCAAGACCGAGTTCGAGCGGGCCGAGGCCGCGCTGCAACGCTATCTGGAAGACCGCCACCGCACCACGGGTTGACCACGCGGTGAGAGTTCGCCGGGTGAGCGAGCGCCTGAATGGCGCCTGAAGATCACAGAACGGCATTGCGCAGGGCGCGCCGCCGAAAAATTCCAATGAACCGCAAACAGGCCCCACACATTGCCGTGGCGGCCGTAAAAGTCCGCCGACGAGGACCCCGAGGGGACGCCGCCGGCGGTACAGGAACTAGAAAACTTTTCTCAACGCGCCATCAGGCCGCGGTGGCTTCGCCGATGGCGACCACGGGCGAGAGGGGGGCGCTTTCGGGGCCGACCGCGATGCGGCGGCTTTGCGAGCGCACCAGGCGTCCGATCATCTTGAGGTCGCGCTCTTCGAGGCGCAGCGCGGCGTCCACCCAGACGTTGGTGATCTTGTCGAGTTCGTCGCGGGTGATGGGGTTGGTGACGCGGCGGGCTTCCATCACGGCCTGGAAGCCGTTGCGCCGCTTCTGGTTGCGCGCGATCCATTCACGCACGGCCTGCTCGCCTTCGCCGTCCTTGGCCAGCACGTCGATGATGCCCATCTGGTGCAGCTCGGCGCCGGTGTGGATGCGGCCGCTGGTGATGAGTTCCTCGGCCACGCGCGGGCCGACGCGCCGCGACAGCAGGCTGTAGGCGCCCATGCCGGGGAAGAGGTTGAACAGGATCTCGGGCAGGCCGATCATCGCGTTTTCCTCGGCCACCAGCACGTCGGAGGCGAGCGCGGTCTCGAAGCCGCCGCCCAGCGCGTCGCCCTGGATGAGCGAGATGGTGGTCATGGTGGAGCAGTGGTAGTTGCGGATGCGCGGATAGAGGTTGTCGATGCACAGCCGCGAGTAGTGGGCGAGGGCATCGCGCTCGCCGGACTTGATCAACATCATGAACAGGGCGAGATCGCCGCCGAGGTTGAATATTCCCGGCACGCGCGAGCCGACCACGTAATAGTTCACTTTCGAGAGCGCGCCATTGTGATAAACGTGTCCGTTGCGCGACTCCAGGGCGCTGTCGTGGGCGCGGATGTCGTTCAGCAGTTGCAGGCTGAAGCAGGGCGTTTCGCCCTGCGGCGGGTTGAACCAGCCCCACAGCGTGGCGGTGTCGGCCTCGTAGCTGCTGTCGTAGTGGGGGCGGGACTGGGCGAGGTTGGCGATGTTGGCCTGGAAATTGACGACTTCGGACAGATTCATGGCAATGCTCCTGTATAAGAAATTGAACTGACTTTTTATGTGAGCTCGGAGGCCTCTGCCCTCTTGCTCCCTTTGCTTTTGCCCCCGGAGCTGTCGCCGCGCGGCGACAGCAATCGAGGGATTTGCGGGTATTAGACTCGTGTTTTCGGGGCTAAGCAATGCCGGCGGCATGGTATTCGGCGATGCGCCGCGCGGCCTGTCACAGTGTTGATACAGGCGCTTTTTCGGGCGGTCGCGAAGGGGGAAGCCCTCCCGTTTCGTGTAGGCCTGATTCCTACAAATACCCAAGGCATGCTTCGTACAAAACCAGGAGGGTTGTAGGCGGAATTCGTACAACCATGCGCGGCGAAATTCGTACGATCGTCCCGCAGCGGGCGCTTTGTAGGCCGGATTCCTACACGATGGCCGGCATGAATCCTACTTGGGATACAAGCTGCCTTCCGACGGGTGCGGTAGGCCGGAATCGGTCCGGAGTCGGTGCTTAGTCAGCAAAATGTCAGTGAAAATCCCGCGATTGGGTGGCCAGGCGGCCCAGCAACCGGGTGTGGTTGGACAAGCGTTGGGCGATGAGGTGGGTCACGCCGTCCGCGTGCTCGACGCTGCCGCGCACGCCCATCAGGCGCGAGCCCAATAGTTCCTTGCGCTGGCGCTCGACCAGGTCGCGCCACACGATGACGTTGACATTGCCGGTCTCATCCTCGAGCGTGACGAACACCACGCCCGATGCCGTGCCCGGGCGCTGCCTGCCCGTGACGATGCCCGCCACTTGAATGAATCTTCCGGGCTTGATGTTCTGCAATGCATCGGCGCAAATGAATCCGAGTTGCCCCAGGCGCGGGCGCAGCAGCGCGAGCGGATGGCGGCCCAGCGTGAGGCCGGTGCTGGCG
>Ga0207703_10004352_pt1 | contig 11640 bp, 5 predicted proteins | sample KBSSwiS12_FD_184304 | JGI IMG/M metagenome (GOLD analysis project Ga0207703, IMG submission 184304) | Switchgrass rhizosphere microbial communities from Kellogg Biological Station, Michigan, USA - KBS Switchgrass S1-2 (SPAdes) (version 2) | ecosystem: Host-associated > Plants > Roots >... | reverse complement strand
CTACGAGGGCCTCGACCTCGTCACCGGCTTCGTCTTCTACCAGGACGGCGTCATCGTCACGCAAGCGCCGGACATCCTCTTCATCCACGACCCGGGTCCCGATGGCAAAGCGCGCAAGGTCGAGAAGCTCTACACCAATCTCGGCACGCGCGACACCCACGCCGTGATCAACAACCCGCGCTGGGGTTGGGACGGCTGGATCTACGCCACGCACGGCTACAGCTCTTCGCAGAACGTGACCAGTGGCGACGGCCAGAAAAGCTTCGGCGTCATCGGCAGCGGTGTGGTGCGCTTCAAGGCCGACGGCTCGGCCATCGAGCAGTACTCCTCGAAAGGCGGCAACACCTGGGGGCTGCAAATCACCGGCGACAATCGCGTCATGTGGACCCAGCCCACCAGCGGCCAGTTGCTCATGCAGACGCTCCTGCCCGAGAGCACGCTGGCCCGCGGCAAGATCGGCAATACCACCAGCTTCAATCCCATCATCAAGTCCGACAAAGTGTATCCCGCGATGGCTTGGGACCAGCTTGCCTACAAGCAGATCGATTTTGTCGGCTCCTTCACCGCTGCCGCCGGCTGCGCGATCTACGATGGCGGCACGTGGCCCGCGCAATGGAACGGCAGTTACTTCTGCACCGAGCCCACGGTGAATATCGTCCACCAGCGCTTTCTCGATCCGCAAGGCAGCAGCTACGCCTGGCACAAGCAACCGGGCCGCGAGGAGACGGAATTCATTCGCAGCAAGGACATGTGGTTCCGTCCGATCGAAGCGCGCATCGGCCCTGACGGCGCGCTTTACGTCCTCGATTTCTACAACCAGGCTGTCATCCACAACGACACGCGCGGCCCCGATCACAACAACGTCAACGCCGCCGTCCGCCCCGACCGCGACCACTACTTCGGCCGCATCTGGCGCATCGATCATAAGGACGCGAAGAAGCTGGCGGTGCCGGATCTGTCGAAGGCGGGTGTCGATGGATTGGTGAAGGCGCTGGAAAATCCCAACCGCCCGGTGCGGATGACGGCGAGCCGCTTGCTGAGAGAGCGCCCCGCGCCTTCAGCGACTTCATTCGGAGCCAGCGGGAAGCTCTCGAAGGAGGAAAACCGGGCGAACATCAACGCCGGCGAGACTGTGGTCAAAGCGCGCTCCGACCAGGCCTACGGGAGCAGTGCACTGGAAAAGCTGATCGGCGACACCAAGGCGCCGATCGAGACGCGCGTGGCGGCGCTGTGGACTTATGCCGTCACCTGGCCGGTGAAAACGGAGCCGTTCGAGGCTGCCCAGCGCGACAGCGATCCGGTCATGCGTCGCAATGCGGCGCAGACCCACGACGTTTGCTCGTCTTTCGCCCAGGACGAGGCGCTGATCAAAGCGGTCGGCGATCCCGACCCCACGGTGCGTCTGGCGGTGCTATGCGCCCTCGGGGATAACCTTCACCAGCACGATTCAAATGGGGTCGCACACGATCAAAACCGCGCCGCCGCGGAAGCAGTGGTCGGATCATGGACCAAGTTTGATGATGATTTTCAACGGAGCGCGGCGATTGGGGCCGCGGCCCACGATCCCGCTGCCGCGATCTCGGCCGCGCTCGATAGCAGCGACGCGCCGACCCTTGCGCCGCTCGTCAATGCGCTCACGCAAAACATCAATGCCGAAGCCGCGGGCAAGCTGGTGGTCGTGCTCGCCAACAAGCCGGCGAGTGTGGATGCACTGAAGCGCGGTATTCTCGAAAATGTGGGCCGCTCGGTGAAAGACGCGCCGGCGATGACGCCGGAACTTTCCGGTGCGTTGACCAAATTGCTGGGCAACAGCAGCACGAGTGGCGAGGCGCTGTCACTTGCGGCGAAGTGGGACAAGGCCGGCGTCCTGAAGCCGCAGGTCACCAAGCTGGCGGGCGAACTGCTGGCCACGCTTAAAGATAGCAAGGGCGTGGGGGATTCCCGGGTCGGGGCCGCGCGCAGCCTCATCGGCCTGCGGGAAATGAACCCGGATATTCTGCCCGCGATCGTCGCTCAATTCGGTGGCCCCGCCGCTGTGGATGTGCAGACTGCGCTCGTAGGGGTGCTGGCTGGCACCGACGATCCCAGCGTTGGCCCGGCGCTGGCCGCAGTTTACTCGAAGCTGCCCATGCAGGCGCAAGTGGGCGCTTTTGAAGCGGTGCTCAAGCGCGCCGATTGGACGAACGCATTCCTCGACGCGGTGAAAGCGAAGCAGATCGATTTCGCGATGCTCGGACCGGCGAATGCCTTCCGCCTGCGCGCCCATCCCGACAAGGCCGTGGCCAGGCGCGCCAGCGCGTTGTTCGACGAGTTGAATCCGTTGGCCAAGGCGAAGAAAGACGCGATCGCCAAACTTCTCCCCATCGCCGAGCAGAAAGGCGACGCGGAACACGGCAAGCAGCTCTTCCTGACGACCTGCGCCATCTGCCACAACTTCCACGGCGCGGGCGCAGAGATCGGGCCCATCCTCACCGGCATGGGCACGCACGGCGCCAACGAATTACTCACCGCCATCGTCGACCCGAATGCCGAGGTTGATCCCAGCTTCGTGCAATGGAACATCGAGACAAAGGACGGCCAGGCCTACGCCGGCGTGATCGCCACGGAGAATCCCGCCAGCATCACGCTCAAGAGCCTCGCCGGTGTCCAGCAGGTGAAGACCGCGGACATCAAGTCGCGCGTCAATACCGGCCGCTCGCTCATGCCCGAGGGCTTCGATGGTCTCGGCGGCGAAGCGCTGCGCGACATCATCACCTATCTGCAAAGCGTCGATGGCGGGCATTTCCGCACGCTCGATTTGCACGATGCGTTCACGGCCTCGACGAGTGGTGGGCTGTATAACTCGCAAGCCGGGAAGAACGATACTTTCGAGTTCATCAAGACCGGGACGGTCACAGTCGAAGGTGTCCCCTTTAGCGTGGTGTCGCCGGAAAAAGCGGCGGGGGGTGCGAACATTATCGTCCTCAAGGGCGGCCCGGAGAAGGCGTTCTCGAAGACCCTGCCGCAAAAGGTCGAGGTGAAAGTCGGCGGGTTCAAGGCGAACCGGCTGCACATCCTCGGCGGCGTGACCGGTTGGGGATTCAATGGCGGCGGCGACACGAGCGACGTGCTGACCATCACCATCCACACCGTGCAAGGCCAGCGCGAGACGTTGCTCTGCAAGAACGGAGTGGAGTTTGCCGACTACATCCACCGTATTGACGTGCCGGGATCGAAGTATGCCGAGGGCGTGGTCAAGAATCACCAGATGCGCTGGTTTACCAAGCCACTGAGCGGCGCGCTGGATATCGACCGAATCACGCTGGAGAGCCCCGATGGTCACGCCGCGCCCACCATCGTCGCCATCACTGCGGAGTTGGCCGATGCCAATGCACCTGCGCCGGCCAACGCGCGAATCGGCAAGACTGGCACCGGCACGCTGGTCCTCACCGGGGTGAATACTTACACCTCGGGTACTGTAGTCACATCCGGCACGCTCACGATCGGCTCCAGCGAAGACGCAAACTTCAAGCCGCAGTTCAGCGATGAAGTGCCGCAGCCCCCCGCCACACGCCCGACAAATGGTCCGCGCGTGCTCCTCGTGGGTGGAGGTTCTTCGCATGACTTCGTGAAGTTCTTCGGCGGCACCGACAAGGCCACGCTTGCGCCCGGTGTGGGCTGGGTCGATTTCACGCAGAATGCCAATGGCGTCGCCGCGATTCTCGATCGGGTGGATGTGCTCGTCTGGAGCGCCAATCAGCCGGTGAGTTCCGCGACATGCAAGGCGTTGATCGATTACGCCAACAGCGGCAAAGGGATCATCGCACTGCATCCCGGCACCTGGTATGCGTGGAAAAACTTCCCCGACTGGAATGCGCAAATCATCGGCGGCGGCACGCGCGGGCACGACAAGCTCGGGCCGTACACGGTGAAGATCTCGAATCCTAATTCGCCAATCACCAAGGGCGTGACGCCGAGCTTCGAAATCACCGATGAACTCTACAATTACAACGCCGATCCCGCTGCTACGCAGATCGAAGTGCTCGCCGAAGCGACGAGCCCGAACACCGGAAAAACCTTCCCGCAGGTCTTCATCGTCAAGCATCCGAAGTCGCGCATCGTCGGCATCACTCTCGGTCACGACGCCCGCGCCCACGACCTGCCCGAGTACCAGGCGTTGCTCAAGAACGCCGTGAATTGGGCGGGCTCGCGGTAGCGCAGGCTGCGGTCATCGCTTTCATTCAACGCAGAGGGCGCGGAGGAAGAGGAGACAATCAGACAGGGAGACAATGGGACAATCGGGGGGCGCTGTCTCCCAGTCTCATTGTCCGATTGTCTGATTGTCTTTCCCTCGCTCTGCGCCCTCCGCGTTGATTAGATGGACATCCGGCGCCGCTCGCGGCGAGGCTGGCCCGGTGACTGAACCCCTGCGCATCGGCATCTGCGGCTTCGGCGTTGCCGGAGGTGCGCTGGCGGTATTGCTCGCGCGGGTTGGGCATCGCGTCACGCTGCTCGAGCGCGCCCCTCAGGTCGGGCCGGTCGGCGCTGGCTTTCTGCTCCAGCCTTCGGGGCAGAAGATCCTCGCGCAACTCGGGCTGTTCGATGCCGTGGCGCGGCGCAGCGCGCGCATCGAGCGGCTGGAGGCGTTCACGGAGACGGGCCGTCAGCTCACGGACCTGCGTTATGGTAACGCGGGCCCGGGGCTCTGTGCTTATGGAGTGCAGCGCGGGGTGCTCTTTTCCTCGCTGCACGAAACCGCCGTGGCGGCTGGCGTTACCGTGACCCTGGCGGCGGAGATCGCCGACCTCGATGAAACAGCGGACCACGTGCAAGTGTGCGATGTCACTGGGCGCAGCTTTGGGCCGTTCGATCTGGTCATCGGTACCGATGGCTCGCGCTCGCGCTTGCGCGACTGGCTGAATCCCGGGAATGGTCGCCGCCGCGAATACACCCACGGTGCGTTGTGGGGCAGCGGTCATCTCGACACACCTCATGATGCCTTGCACCAGGTCGCCCGCAGCGTGCGGCAGTTGCTGGGCCTGCTGCCGATCGGGGAAGGGCGGGTGGCCTTCTTCTGGGGTCTGCGGCGCGATGAGGTGGATGCATTGCAGAAACGCGGTTACGCCCGTTTTCGCGAAGAAGTCGCGGCCCTGTGTCCGCAGGCGATTCCGGTGGTGGATGAACTCGGGAATTTCGAGCGCCTCTCTTTCGCGGGCTACCTCCACGCCCTGCCACGGCGGGTGCATTCCGGCCGCGTCGTCCTGGCCGGCGACGCCGCCCACGCCATGAGCCCGCATCTCGGCCAGGGGGCCAATCTCGCCTTGCTCGACGCCGAGTGTCTCGCCCGCCAACTCGCGCAATTACCGCTCTCCGACGCGCTTGCCCGCTACGCCGCCGAGCGCCGCCCCCATTCCCGCTACCTGAGTGTCCTCTCCCAGGTGCTCAGTCCCTTTTTCCAATCCGAAAGCCGCCTGCTCGGCTGGGGCCGCGACCTCGCGCTGCCGCTCCTCTGTGCCCAGCCGTGGATGCGCCGCCAGATGGAACTCTCCGTCGCCGGTCTCAAGCAGGGGTTCTTTCACCATTTGTAACCACCTTGCCGAACATGCTAGAAGAACTGCATGGCTACCTACGTTTACGAAACCATTCCTCAAAAGAAGGGGCAGAAGCCCAAGCGTTTTGAATACGTGCAAAAGATGAGCGATCCCGCACTGACGCACGATCCGGAGAGCGGCCTCCCCGTGCGGCGCATCATCATCGGCGGCAGCGGCAATATCATGCGCGGCACCAGCATCCTCTCGATGAACAACCCGCGCAAAGGGCGCTAGGCAGAGTTCACGCACTGGCGTCCGTTGGAATCTAAGACGTGATCCGCAGGCAAGGTGCTGGAGGGAAGCGCGCCGTCGCTTCCGCGGTGGACGCGTCTCCCAAGCACCGACGGCGTGCTCGCCCATTTTCCACCTACCCCTGTCCACCTGCCGCCGCCTCGGCGGTGCCCTCCAGCGCGCTATCTAATTCCTGAACACACCCTAGTCCCCGGTCCCCTCGATGTCTTCCAGCGCCCGCCGCTCGCGCTTCGTTGGGCGGCCCGTGCCTTTCGGGCGAAAACCGGGCGGCAGAAGGCTCGGCAAGTTGCGCTTCTCCCGCTCCTCGGGTGGGGTGAGGTCTTCCGCGAATTCCGCCACGAGTTTCGCCGCGACCCGCGACTTCGGAGCGGCAAGAAACCGCAACGTCCGTGTCATGATGCCCACGCGCGCGGTGATGAGTTCGCCGGCCTTCGGTTCGTGCGCCGGCTTGCTGCGCTCCCCGTTCGCTTTCACCAGTCCGCCCTTGATCGCCTCTGCCGCCAGCGTGCGCGATTTGTAGACGCGCACCGCCCAGAGCCATTGGTCCAGCCGCATGCGTCAGCGTTTTGCGCCGAAGCAGTACAGATGCTTCGATCCGCGCAGGAAGACATGCCCGTCACTGATTGCCGGCGATGACGACGTCGGTTCCCCGAGCGTGTTGTGCGCCTTCACTTCGAAGGTCGGCCCGGGCTTCAGCACCGTGGTCGCGCCATCGTCCGTCGTGATATAGACCAGCCCGTTCGCCGAAACGATCGACGAGTGCGCATGCGGCCCCACCCGCTCCTGCCAGTAGAGTTCGCCTGTCTCCGCCTGGAAACAACTCGCGATCCCGCCATCGCTGACCACCACGAAATAATCGCCCTCTGAGATCGGCGATGGCACGTACGACACGCCCTTGGTTGTCCGCCACACGATGTGCGTTTGCGTGATGTTGCCCTGTCCGTCCGGTTTGATGCCGAGGATGTGGTGCGCGGGAAAGCCCCCGGTCATGAACAGCATGTCGTGCTTCGGATTATAAACCATTGAGGCCACGAACTGCTCCGTGGGCCCGTCGATGATCCAGTGCTGCTGGCCCGTGCGCGGGTCGTAGCTGGCGATGCATTTGCTGCCCGAGAGGATCATCTGCGTGCGCCCCGCGAGATCGCGGATGATCGGCGTGCAATAGCTGCGCGTTTTGTTCTCGCGGTCGATCTTCCACAGCGTGTGACCATCTTCGCGCGACATCGCCGCGATCCACGCATCGCCATCGTGGTCGCCATTGACGATCACCTCGTTTTCGAAAACCACCGGCGAACTGGAAAACCCGTGCTGGCTGTGAAAGACGCCCGGCTGCACCAGCCATTGCTGTTTCCCGGTGAGATCGTAAGCGGCCAGCGTTGCCTTGTCGCCGTCGAGGAAACTAACGAAGACGCGCTGGCCGTCGGTCGCGGGCGTACTCGAGGCGTAGCTGTTCTCGCGATGCTTGCGTTCCAACGGCGAGGTGAAAACCGTGTGCCGCCAGATTTCGCGGCCCGAATCCCGGTCCAGGCACAACAGCAACCGCTCTTCCGTTTCCGGCAATGTCGCGGTGACAAAAACGCGCTTCCCCAGCACGATCGGCGAGGAGTGTCCTTCGCCCGGAATATCCGCCACCCACGCGATGCCTTCGCCCTTCGTTACGTCCCACGTCAGCGGCACCTGCTTCTCGGCGCTCGTTCCGTCGCCGCGCGGGCCACGCCATCCCGGCCAATCCTCCGCCTGCATCGTAGCGTGCAGGCCGAGCCAGGTACAGAGCAGGCCGAGGCCGATTCGGGAAAGTCGCATGGGGGAAAGTGTAGCGGTCACGTGGAGGAAAACCAGCCAGCGGCCCGGCGCTTAGAGACTGTGCGTTACCCGGCTGCGTCCAGCCTCTGGAGCGCATGCCGGAGCTGATCGAAATCGACGGGCTTCACAAGGTGGGTCGCGAAACCGGCCTCACGGGTGCGCTGCTGATCTTCCTCCATTCCATAGCCGGAAAGCGCGACGGCCGGCAGATTGGGATACCGGACGCGCAGCGAAGCCATGAGTTCCCAGCCGGTGCCATCGGGCAATCCGAGGTCGGACACCAAAATGTCGAAGCTCCGGTTTTCCGCGATGGCCCGGGCCGCGGCCACGCTCTGCGCGGGAAACACTTCATGACCCGCGTGGGTCAGCAGGCGGGTCAGCACACTCAGCGTCGGCTCGTGGTCTTCCACCAGCAGGATGCGGCGTGGCGTAAACACCTCGCCGTTGGTGGGCTTGTTCACATCGGCGGTTAGCATCCCGTGGGGGGCCACCGTCGGCTCGGGAAATTCGACCGTGAAGGTGGCGCCTTCACCCGGTCCGGCGCTGTGGGCCCGGATCGCACCGCCGTGCAGCTCCACGATCGCGCGGGCAATCGCCAGTCCCAGGCCCAAGCCACCCAGGCCATGGTCGCCATCGCGGCCGGCCTGCTCGAAAGGTTGGAAAATCTGTTCCGCCGCCTCCGGGGCAAACCCCACACCCGTGTCGGTGACGGTGATGATGAGCCGGTCGCCCGCCGCTTCGTCCCGGGTCTGGACCGTGATCCGCCCAGCCGCGGCCGTGAACTTGACCGCGTTTCGGAGCAGATTCCAAAAGACCTGCTGCAGGCGCGCCGGATCGCCCGTGACGCCGAAACGCTTGGCGTCCAGGTCGAGATCGAGCGCGATCCCTTTGGCTCGCGCCTCGTCGCGCACGATTTCGAGAGCGTGGTGAAGCAGCGAATGCGTGTCGCACGGTTCGGTCCGCAAGCGGAACTTGCCTCGATTGATCCGCGTGAGATCCAGCAGGTCGTCGATGAGCCGGGCCTCCAGCGCGATGTTGCGTTCCATCATCGCCATCTGCCCGCGAATGTCCTCCGGCAATCGTTCATCCTCCCGCAGCGCCGCGGTGCAGAGCAGCACCGGCGTGAGCGGCGTGCGCAACTCGTGGGAGAGCGCCGCGACAAAATTGTCCTTGGTCCGCAAAGCCGCCTCCGCGGCCTCCTTCGCGTCGCGCAGTTTTTCCTCGGCCGCCTGCCGCTCGGTGATGTCCCGCAGGAAACCGACGAAAAGGGTGCGCCCCTTGCCGGGCATCAGATTGATGCTGAGCTCGACCGGAAACGTCGTCCCATCGCGCCGCAGCGCCGGCAATTCCAGCCGCTTGCCGAAGACCGGGCCCTCGCCGGTCTCCTTCAGGTGGGCCATCCCGCGATTATGGGCAGCGCGCAGGTCCTCGGGAATGATTCGCTCGGCGAGCGGCTGCCCGATCACCTCATCCCGGCGCCAGCCGAAGATCTGCTCCGCCGCCGGGTTCCAGTCGACGATGATTCCCGCATCATCCATCAGCAACACGGCATCGAGCGCCGTGTCGACGATCGCCCGGCTCCGCTCCTGCCCTTGATGTAAAGCCAGTGCCGCCGCCCGCGCCTCTTGTTCTTGTTTGCTTACTGCCCGGCTGGCCACGAACAGCAGGCCGAAGATCAGCACCAGTCCGCCATACAGCATCATCGCCGATCCTTCTCCCGGCACTACAAGACCCGCTGCCCGTCCCCGCCCGATGCACCATCCCAGCGTGAGCAGGAGCACCGCGGAACCAGGGAGCGTCCAGCGCAGCAAGACTCCATCTGCACCCTCGGAAAAAATGCGCCGTATCGGAGGCCGGTCGGGGCGCGCGGCCAGCGCACCGAGTGAGAGGGCGAACAGCGACACTGCCGTGTGCATCAGGATATTCGTGGAACGCAGGACTCCGGTGAAATGGCTCAGACCGAGCAGGTATCCCACCAGCCCAAGCGAAACAGGCAGGCACGCGAGCAGCGCGAACACGGGAGAAACCCAGACACGTCGCTTTGCCAGCGGTACACTCCAGTCGAGCCCCAGCAGTGCCAGGCCAAGGAAGCCCAGCGACAAAGCCGCGTTCAAGCTCATGCGCCCGGCGTGTCGCACGGTGGCGCTCCCCAAGTCCCCGGGCATGGTGACCGGCCCCAGAAGCCGGTCGATCCCTATATCGATCCCCGCGATGTCCTGCATCGCTGTCAGTGAGCCGATGAGTGCACAAACCATCGCCAGGCCTTGCGCCAGACGGCGGCGAGCAGGCTTGGGCGCGCCGCTCCAGCAAACCAGCGACAGCGCCGCCGCCGTGATCCCGGTCGCGGTGTTGATTCGCATCACCATCATCCGCGCCGCGACCACGAAATCCGGAACCGATCCATTCAGCCATGCCAGCAAATTGCTCACGCCGACGGAAAGCCCCACGAAAATCGCGACGCGGAGCACCCATGTACAGGCTCTCCTCGCCGAGGGTAAAAGCGGTGCCGCTGCGGAAGGGGTTTCAGCGGGGACGGTAAAGGGCATGGAGGAAAGGTGAAGCCGGTCAGGGCTCAAAATCTCGGCCCGGTCCACAGTACGCAGGATGGAAACGCAACGCAAAGCGTTCGCGGTCGTCCCCTGATTCGTTTCCCATCATACCTGCGGCATATCCCGGAAAAGTCGGCGGGGTTCTGTCGGTCAGGTGCATGCCTCACGATTGTGCACAAAACGGATGACAAGCCGCAATCCTCGCTGTTATGGCTCGTGTAAATACGCATAACACCTATTTTACGTCCTTTGGATTTCTACCATATGCCGACCCAAATCCCCAAGTTCCTCGCCGCAATCTGCTGCGCCTTGTTCGTGCTCACGTCCGCGCGCGCTGCGGACAAACCGAACATCGTCTACATCGTCGCCGATGATCTCGGCTGGAAAGATGTCGGGTTCAACGGTTGCACTGACATCAAGACGCCGAATATCGATGCGCTGGCTGCTGGTGGAGCAAAGCTCACGCAGTTTTACGTGCAGCCGATGTGCACGCCTACGCGCGCGGCGCTCATGACCGGCCGCTATCCCTTTCGCTATGGCTTGCAAACCGCCGTCATCCCCTCGGTCTCGGGCTACGGCCTGGACACCAGCGAATGGCTCATGCCGCAATGTCTCAAGGAGGCCGGTTACAAGACGGCGATCATCGGCAAATGGCATCTCGGGCACGCGGACAAGAAATATTGGCCGAAGCAGCGCGGCTTTGACTACCAGTACGGCGCGATGATTGGGGAACTGGACTACTTCACGCACAGTGAGCATGGCGTGCTGGATTGGTTCCGCGACAACGCGCCGGTCCACGAGAAGGGCTACACGACCGATCTGCTCGGCGCCGACGCGGTGAAGTACATCAACGCGCAGGACCCGAAAAAGCCCTTCTATCTCTATCTCACTTTCAACGCGCCCCACACGCCGTATCAGGCGCCGCAGGAATACATCGATCGATACAAGAACATCGAAGACCCCACCCGCCGCACCTATGCGGGGATGATCGCCTGCCTCGATGACAACATCGCCCGCGTCGTCGCGGCGCTCGATAAAAAAGGGCTGCGCGACAATACGCTCATCGTTTTTCACAGTGACAACGGTGGCACGCGCAACGCCATGTTTGCCGGCGTGATGGCCGACGTCTCGAAGATCAAGATTCCTTGCGACAACGGCCCGTATCACGAGGGCAAGGGGTCGCTCTTCGAGGGCGGGACGCGCGTGTGCGCCTTCGCCAACTGGCCCGGCCACATCAAGGCGGAGACCGTGGAGGGAATGATCCACGCCGTGGATATCTATCCCACGCTCGCCGCGCTCGCCGGCGCCTCCACCACCAAGTGCAAGCCGCTCGATGGCGTGAACGTGTGGGACACCATTGCGGCAGGCAAACCCTCACCGCGCTCGGAGATCGTCTACAACGTCGAACCCTTCCGCGGCGCGCTGCGCCAGGGGGACTGGAAGCTCATCTGGCGCAGCATGCTGCC
>Ga0207703_10004348_pt1 | contig 11643 bp, 8 predicted proteins | sample KBSSwiS12_FD_184304 | JGI IMG/M metagenome (GOLD analysis project Ga0207703, IMG submission 184304) | Switchgrass rhizosphere microbial communities from Kellogg Biological Station, Michigan, USA - KBS Switchgrass S1-2 (SPAdes) (version 2) | ecosystem: Host-associated > Plants > Roots >... | reverse complement strand
GCCTGCATCGCCTTGAGGACCCCCGCACCGTGCTGGAATTGAGCCGCAGCTTGAACGAAGGTCTCACGGAACTTCTCACGCAACGCGCCGCCATGGACCTCACTGGCGCGAAGACCGATTCATTTTACCCGGAGGAGACGGCACAGGCCCGGAAATTCGTGGAGGAGTCCAGCGAGCACGCCGTTAAAGATTTCTACTTCAATCACCAGGCGACCGGTGATCTCCGCAAAGCCTTATAGTCGCTTCAATAACGGTTTCCTCCAACGGGCCCGTGAACGAAAAATACTGGGGCTGGTATCAGGAAGGCAGGTGTGCCTTCAGCCGTTTGCACGGGCTGCCGAAAAGTGAATACCGGTTGCAGAGTCTCAAAATGCGTCCCGCTTTTTGAACTATGGCCGCCGACCTTCAGAGCACTGCTGGGAAGAGAGGGGTATCTGATTTGTAATCAGCAGGTCATCGGTTCGAGCCCGATTGCCGGCTCCATCTGCCACAGGCACCCGCAATGGAAGCACTGCTCTGCGGAATTCGTCCCTCCCCCGCCTTTCACGCTCCTGCCACTCACCGGCCACGACGCGCGACTCGCGACTCGCGACTCGCCGGAATGCGCGCGGGCTTTCACCCAAATCAGCGCAACGGCGACGGCGATCCGGCGCCTCAGGATCAGTGGGCGTGCGCTTCGCCGTGTGCTTCGCCTGAGGCGTTTTCATGCGCTCCAGCGGCTGACTCGTGTGCTCCTGCGCCGGACTCGTGCGCCCCAGCAGCGGGTTCGTGCGCCGGCATCCCCAGGGCCGTCACGGCAAAATAGACGCCAGCCACCGCGGCAATGATCCCGCCGAACCAAAACATCCTGGCTTTCGTGAGGACGCTAACCGTGCAAAGCACCAACCCCAGTTCCACCGCGAGGTGTGCCCAGTCGAGTGCATCCGCCTGATGATGGACATGCTCACTTTCCTCCGATTTGAGGTTGGCCTGCTCGATCCGTTCCTCCGCAAGCGCTTGTTGCCGTTTTCCCGTCACGATGAGGCCACCGGTCGTATCGTTCTCGGAGCCGTCCGCGTTCTTCGCGGGAAACTTGGTCTTTTCGTCCAGCTTGATGTCCTTTTCGGCCGTCTTGTTTTTCGTAATGTAGCTTTCCCATTTCTTCACCTCGGAATCGCGCAGCGCCTCCGTCCCGGAAGTAATCGGGAATAACTTCGTGAACGTGATGGCCCGCTCCTGCTCCTCCATCCGCCCTTTCTTGGCTTGGTAACGGGAAAACGTGTTGCTCGATTCCACCTTGAACGCGGCGGCCTCCGTCAGCATCCGATTCGCATCCCCTTGCAGTTGCAACACGGTGTTATGCTTGCGATGGCCGACCAGAGCGACCGCCGCCAGGATTGCCGCGATCAGAGCCATCGTCATGCCCACCCGAGCCATGAAGGGATCGGATCCGTGTCCGCCGTGCGCCGTATGTTCTGCGTGTTCGAGATGTTCGTGGATTTCGCTCATAGGGTTGAAGGAAAGTGGTGCCCAATACGTACCCACAACGCAATCATAAACACCGGTGGCACCGCCTAATTGTGAAGACGGATTAGGTCGCGGGAGGACTATCCGATTCTCGTTTCTTGCCCGTTATGTTTGCCAGTTGGGAAACGGATTCCGGGATGAGGTCTTCCATTAAAGTCATGAAGTCCATATCCACCAGGCGTTGGGCGCGGCGGAGAAGCAACGGAACCGGGTTTCCGGGCTCGGCGCTCCGGTAGTAATCGCAAATCTGATCGATGGCACGAACAACATCGCTGCGGGACTTGATCTCGCCGCTAAATCGCCCCGACTGCGGTGCCGCAGCCCCACCCCCAACTTGCGGAGCGGAGGCGTTGCCGGGGAGAGAGTCCACTGCTTCTGTCGCTCCTTTGGGAACATACGGGGCGAGCGTGGCCTGAATTTCACCGAGCACTTTGCCAAGTTCATCCAGATTCGGCGCAGAGGCCGCGCCGACCAGTTCCATCAAGGCGCTGTCGATCTCACCCAACGTAACTCGACAGGCACCCGCGGCCGCATGGATGGCCTCGAGTTCGGCCGCGTTGGTGTCGCGGAAGGCGGCTTCCACCTGGGCATCGTTAAGGGGAGTCGGCGCCGTGCCAGCCGGGAGACCGATTTGGGTAATCGCCGCGAGACTGAGGCGGCCCATCTGCACAGAGTTGGAAAGAGGCACCAGCCGAACCCGTTCGATAAAGCGCATCGGATCGCCGAAGGTGCCCAAAGGCTTGGCGAGGCCCGCGACGATGTTGACCCGTTCCGTGGGGTCGTTGTTGTCCTCCGGGTCGAGGCGGGGATACACGCCGGCCCATTGCTCGCGGATCAACCGTTGCAGGAGGTTCAAGCCGTCGAGAAATCCAGGAATTCCCTCGAGTTTCAAACAGGCGAGGATCAAGTACATCGTGACCCGGAGATCCTTGGAACGCACAAACAGTTCGCAGCATTTCTGACGAATTTGCTGCCAGTCCGGCTCTTCGGCAGTCACCTGCCAGTCCGGATTGTCAGACCCGGAGAACTGCTGGGCTTCCTTGCCCTTGGCGAGGGTTTCCAGGTCCGTGAAGTTGGCATCGTAGGAAATATCCTCACCGCAAGGAGCTTCCGGCGAAACGGGTTGGAGCAGAGGTTCGATGTCCATGGCGTTTTCGGTGCCCACGCTAGGGAGCCTTCCTCTCATTGTCGAACCGCAATTACCGTCCCGAACGCCGTGAGCCCATCTGGGTCAATCCCTGCACGTCCAGGGAATTATCCCCTTTTCCCAACCCGTGGTTCTCAACAATTGCCAGGTTCGTTATTTCTTTTCCGAAGGATCGCTGTCCGAGTCGGGGGCCGAAATTTCGCTCGGCACCTCCGAAGCCGCCGCATCACCGGACGGTAAGTCCTCCAGCATCGCGTCAAGATCGCCCACCGGACTCTCTTCGGCCGGTTTTTCCACAGCGGCTGCTTCACCCGACGGAAGCTCCTCGAGCATCGCATCGAGATCGCCCACTGGACTCTCTTCGACTGGCGTTTCGGCGACAGCTTCTTCAGCCGAAGGCAGATCCTGCACCGTTGCGTCGAGACTTGCCGTTGGGGTTTCAGGCGCTTCCTCCGCAGGCGGTTCTTCGATGACGCTGGCGGGTTCCAGATTTTCCGAAGCGGAAACAGCTTCGGCGGCGGCAGCGGCTGCGGCAGTTTCCAACAGTTGGCCCGCCAACGCGAACGCGGCGTCAAGTTGGTCGGCGGCCGCATCAAATTTACCCTGCCCCGCCAACGCTTCGCTGGCCGCGACCTTTTTGGCCAAGGCCTCATTCGAATCGCAAACGCGGGCGCGCTCAATCCGCGGGCTGAGCAGTTTCAAGCGGATGTTATATTCCTTTTCCGCCGCGGTCTGGCTCTGACGGGCTGAAGCCTGGGCCAGCTCGAAAAAGTCGGAAAGCCAATCGTCTTCGTCTTTAGTCATGGATCGAGACGGCGTTCATTTAAGCTCCCGTTGCATGGTTTGAAGCGCGCGACTGAAGACCTTGTCCACGCCCAGCGGATGGAAAGGGTTCTCACGCACCATGGCCACGAGACGATCGGACCGAAGGTAATAGCTCGCCAGTTGCACGGTCTTGCGGGCGCTTTCCTTGAGTGCGGCAGCGTCCTCACCCGCATCTTCCGCATCGGCGAGGGCGTCGAACGCACACCCGGCATCGGGAATTCGGCGAAGGATTCGATCCAGAGCGGTGTTTACCGGCACGGCCCGCGAATCCCTCGTCTTGGAAACGGCGGTCTTTATCTTCTCGATTGCCGCGGAAGCCTCCGTCTTGGCAGCGAGCCATGCGCCGCGGCTTGCGGAGTAAGGACCAGCAAGAATGGGATTGGAATCAGCGGGAGAAGACAAACTCATCTTTCACCCCGGAGGGCGCAGTATAAGGCGGGTTTAAAACTATGCGGAAGATGAAGCTAGCCTGTCTGGACATCAAGGCCTTAGTTTCCGAGTATCCGGGAAAACCAACTGCGACCAGAGGGCGCCTTCCCGCCCAAGGCAGCCTTCACTAGCTCGTCGGCGTCCAATTCATCGACGGTTTCTTGAGAGTCCGGTGGATAGGTGATCGGCAAGGCAGAAAGGCCCGCGCGGAGACAAAAGAATTGCGCCGGAGCGGGCTCGCGGGCGAGCACATCGATCCATGGGGCGCCCTCTGCCGCGAGGAAAACCAAGGGGATATCCGGAGAAGCCAGGGAAGTGCAAACGCGGGACCAAAACCGAAGACTGCGAAGCGGATCGATCGGATCCGAGGGGAGGCGACAACGTGGAGGCAGATTTCCCTGCAGATCGCGGGCGAACCCCAGGACCGAGTTCCGCGCTACGCAGAGGGTGGCACCACGATCATCCGCAGGTTGGTCGGAAAGGACCGGCGCTTCGCTCGATGCGCGGGCGACCACGTTCCTCACCTCATCAGCCGAAGTTGTCGCCCGGCAACCGGCGGCCACCTCTTCGAGTCGGGCCTGAACAGGACCGAACGCCGATTCCAGCGGCAGATTGATTCCGTGCACGAGCGCGACCATCGGGAAATGAGCGCGACGCTTGCCGTCGCGCGATGCCCATAATCGACCGGCCAGGAATTGACGGCCGCGCACCCATAATAAGTGGTGGTTGAACTCTGGCAGACACGCTTCCGCCGGAAGTCGCGCCCAGGCGCCGGAACTGATCTGCGACCCGATGCCGTGCACGTAGAGCAGTCGCTTCGCTTCCACCAAGCTCGCGGTCGGCAGAGGCAGATCCTCGATATGATCGTCCCAACCGGGATGCTTGCCGAAGATTCCGAAGACTTCCGCCGAGCCATCCGTGTCATCGATCCGGTCTCGCAGGAAACTCTTCGTGAACTCGCTCATCTGGAATGAAGGCCAACCTGTTCGGCCGTAGGCCACGCATCGAAATCGGGGAACGGCTTGTCGAAACGGACCTCGACCCAAATCAGTTTTCCGGGTTCCGGGGCGAGGGCGACCCGCCAGCGCGTGCCATCGGCGATGCGGGTGGCCTGCCGTTCATTCAAGAGTTCCAGCGCCGTCCATTCCGCAGGCGCGGGCATATCCACGGCGATATGCGTGTCGGTCACGGCACGATGGAAATGGAAATGGAAGGGCTCATAGAGCGTGAATCGACCGAGTTCCACTTCCGAGGCTGCGTCCGTCGGCACCAGCCCTGGGGTCCCGTATTTCACCACCGAACCGTGGTTGGTGGTGCCGGCGCGCAGTTGCATGGCACGCATGCTGGTGATGTCGGTGCGCTGACCGGACAATTCAAACTGTTGCTGTCGTCCGAGCAGGACGACGCGGCACATGCGGAGGCTCTTTTCGGGAGTCAGCAAGGCGTCGACGATCGGGTTGAGCGGGGCGATCTTCTTGGAGAAATCCACCAAGGCCTGCTTGCTTGGCGATTGAATCGATTGCAACGCAGGGGAGCGCAGCCCCTCCTCAATTCGACTGAGAAGTACGCCAGCCGACACGGCGTCTTCCGGCTTGAGCCGCGCAGATCCGCTGGTGGGTGGCCCGACCAGCGGGAACACCGCCAGCTTGCTGAGTCTCCCTTGGGCCTGCGCCAGGAACGCCTTGCAAAACTCGTCGCTGTGAATGGTCTCCGCCCGATGGAGGCTATAGTTGCAAATGGCGATGACTTTATCGCGCAGCTTGCCGTCATACTGTTGGACCATCGCGCGAATCTCGGCGATGTGGGTGAGAATGTCCGTGAGAGGTTTCCAACCTTGGGTAAGAAGGTCCAGGCTGCTGGCATAAGTAAGCGCGGGCGACGCCTTGATACTCTGCTGATAAACCGCCCAGCGCGCCTTGTAACTAGGCATGCTTTTGCCCGAATCGGCCAGATTGACATCATCCAGGAGACGCAATTCCGCCACCTCCGCATCCGAATAGCCACCTTGAAATTTCTCCGCCATGGCTGCCAGAGGCGCCTGCAAACGAGCGAGGATCTCACCAAAAATTGGGCGTTCCGTATCGATTTTGGATTTGGACCGCGAAGCCACCACCTTGGCCAGGAGCTCGCCAGCCTTCCCGATCTTGCCCGGAATCTTCGGCGCAGGGGTGCTTTCCTTGGACTCCTTGGCGTCCTTGGCCTCTTCGACTACTTTTTCCGGTGTCGCGGCATTGAAGAGCTCGTTCAACTCCGCCTGGATATTCTTGGCGATCGCATATTTTGAGCGACCTTCCCGCAACAGCTTTTCATAGGCGGCGGCGAGCGAGAGCGGCCCATCGGAAAAGAGGCCGATATCGCGCGCATGAGCGATCTTCAGGTCCACGTTCTGCAAGGACGATTGGAGCGATGAATAAGTCGTGAGGACCTGTGGATCCGTTTGCTCGGAGGGACCGATGCCGCGCGCCGCGTCATACAAAAAGTCTTCGGACCGCATAAAATTTTTCAACTCGACGACCAGATCGTCCAGGACGGGAAAGGCATCGCCCCCACTCCGGACCGCGCGTTGCGCGTCGGAAATAAAGCGCTCGAGCCCGTGATCGATCGCGGTATTCTCCGCGAGGGAAACGCCGCCGCCAGCCCAATCCGGCGGCCAGGCGGCCGGGGCGGCGCCTTCCGCGGAATAGAGGACCGTCATGGTCCGGACGAGGTCTTCGGACGGATCCTGACCGCTCACGTAACGCGTGAGAGGCACCAGAAAATTCTCCGCCGTGACGGAAGGGGACGGGCGCTTGTCTTGTCGGCGGACCAAACCGGCTTCCACGCGAACCAGCGCCAGCAGTGCTTCTCCGTGCCGCCGCTCTTCATCGATCGTCAACTTCGTTTGCAACGTGGTTTCGATCATCTTCGTCCGGGCCGCGTCCAGCAACGGCTTGAGAATGCTGTCCTCGAAGAGGATGCGCTCGGCGCGCTTCCGGTCACGATCGATCTCCACTCCAAAACTAGCCAGTGGTCGGAAAACGAGTCCAACCCGGAGTGGCTGCGCACTCAACTCCTGAAGGACCGCATGGTACTGCGTGAGCGAGATGTCCGGGTCCTTGAAGAGCATCCGGGTATCGCTTTTCTCGCCCTGCCCAATCGGCGCCGCGCCCTCGAATTTCCACGGGCCCAGCGGTTGCGCGGTGACGATCGGTTTCCAAATATTGCCATTCCACCCCTCGCTCGCGCGGACCCAAAATCCACTTTGCTGGCCGACACTGCTGCGCAGCGTCTGGTAACTGAGGATCGAAAACCCGAGCAGGAGCAGCGCGGCCAGCGAACCGGCGCCAAAGAGGGTGAGCTTGCGCTTGAGCAGCAACTGTTTGGTGTTCGTCGCCCGGGTAACGAGCTTGCTCTCGCGAAAGCTTTTTTCGGTGAAGAGATCGTGGAGAAAATACGACCGTTCGCGTTCCCACCCGCGGCCTTCCGGAAGCTGGTCGACATCGGTCTGCAAGGCCGCCGCGAGTTCCTGGTCGAGCGCGGAACCTTCGCGCATCGACGAAGTGAAATAAATCCCGCGCAGGAAGAGCGGCTTGGCTGTCCATTCCCCCTCGGTAAAGATCGTCAGCAGATACTGCTGCAGATTTGGTGCGATGAGGTGGATGCTATGGGGCAGGGCGTAGAGGCGATCGATTTCATCCACCCTTCGCTCACTTTGCCGGGGAATGGGATCCAGCAAGAGGCCGAACCGGCGGCGACGCAGTCGCTCGACGACCGTGTAAACATACTCCTCAACGAGCTTGACGCAGAACGGCCGGTCCAATGGTTCGGGATTGGACCAACCGAGCATTTGTTGAGCGGCGGTGGGATCATTCAACTCATCAAAAAAATCCCGGAATCCATTCAGGAGATCCGCCTTCGTAATGACGACATAACAGGGAAACCGGATATCCAGGACCTTTTGGATCCCCTCGAGTTGCTGGGCAATGCGGCCCGCCTTGCGCTTGATCGTCTCGGGGTCATCCTTGATCAGGCTTTCCGCGGGAATCGCCAGGAAGAGGCCATTGATCGGGCAATCGGGCCGGTGCTTTTTCAACAATCCGAGGAATTCCTGCCATTCGCTGGTACTTCCCGGGGGCACTTCCTCGAAGAGCAATCGCCCCGCCGTATCGAGGATCACGGCATCATCCGTGAACCACCAGTTCATATTGATGGTGCCGCCGACGCCTTGAAATTCATCCTGCATGCCCGGGGGAAAACCCACCCCGGAGTGGCGGATGGCCTCGGTTTTACCCGCACCCGGCTCGCCGACAATCACGTACCAAGGCAGTTTGTAGAGGTCCTTGCCGGTCGCACTGTACTTCTCCAGGCCTTTCTCGAAATTCTTGCGCAGATCCGCCAACCGGGCGCGGCGGGCCGGGTCAGTGACAGCCCCTGGAGTGGCTCCCGTGTTGCCCTGCAATTCACCGCCAAACTCGGCCGCTTTCTTCTGGCGGACTTTGGCGATAACATAGCGGACGAGCATCACCAGGCCCACGACGCCCAGAATGCCGACCCCGACGATCAAGCCGACCAGCGGGGTGAGAAAATGCGCGCAGCCCAAGGCCGAGAGCAACATCAAGACGATGACGATCCAGCGCGTCCAGCCTGGCATCTGGCCGAGTTCGCGAAGGAAAAAGAAAATGACTTCCATGGCAGCGTGTCAGTTCACTTCGTCGACCAAAGATCGTGCCGGAGAATCTCGCGCAAGGCATTGGCGAGCCCTTCGGAAGCGGTGTGAAACAACAGGAAATTCACCCCCAACACCACGAAACACAGGCCAGCGACGGCCACGCCAATGGTGATCAGCTTCAGCCCCGGCTTTTCCACCAGATCCCGTCCATCCAGGTGTTGATAGGCTTCCGGACAAATATGGGAGCGTTGATCTTGATCCAGGACGCGGCTGATCCGTAATGAGACTTCGTGCATTTTTTTCCGGAGGTACTCCGGCTGCCCGGCGTACCAACCCTGGAAGCCAAGGCCGAGGCAAGCGTAGTAGACCTCCAACCGCTCATCCGCCTCGCTGCCTTTCTCGGCCAGCGTCTCGTCGAGCAAATCAAAGAATTTTTCGTCACCGGCGAGCTCCTTGCGCTCATAAGCCATGCGATTCTTATGCCATTGTGAAGCCAGGGAGAGCTTGCTTTCCGCAAGCATGGAGTCGACGAAAAAGATCAGCGGCAACTCCATCTTTTTGTACTGGGAAGCAAGTCGCGGCTCCCCCTCGGCCTGCTCCTTCATGCCCGTCATCATGTCCACTATGATGGGCCGCAACGCATCGAGGCTCATATTCTCCCCGCCGGGATTCCGCGCAATGCGATTGAGCATGCAGATGTACTGAAACAGGGGTTCGGTAAGTTCCAGAAGGGTCATGGAAAGAGGAAGCTAGACTTTTCGTGGCGCCGATCAGCCGGCCGTCCCCTCAGGTGGCACCGTCATATACAACGCGATGTCGTAGTCGGCCTCATGCTCTGTCCAGCGGACGACCGCGGAACGTTCCGTGACGATCTGTTGCCACGCCCGTGCGCTGTCGTTGCGGAGCAAGCGGAAATAGTACAACCCGGTCTGTGCGGGCAGTTCCAGTGGGGCAAATCGCTCTTCCTTGAGCAGGATGCCGCGAATGGCGCGATTCGCCAGGCTGCGCGGCATGAGCTTGAACCGATCCGCATCTTCGACCAGGGCGGCCAGCGTGATGGGATCTTCCGTCGTCTTGATGGCCAGGAAATATTCATTGGGACCAGTGATATGCTGGTCCTCCAATGCGGCAGTCAGGATGCCATCAACATTGACGAAGGGCAGTTTGATGAAGCTCGGGGCTACTGCGCCGCGCAAGTAGGAGCGGATTTTGGCGGAGAGATCAGCGAAGACGACATAGGGATTGTCATGATCGTAGGCGCCGACTTCAAATTCATCCCGGTCGGGGTGGAGGGCGGTGAGCTCGCCGAGAAGTTCCCGCAGTTCCAGGTAGATCGCAAATGGAGTGACACTGGGCGCCTCGGCCAGGGCCGGGAGCTTTCCGGCGAAGCGATTCAATGTTTGCAGCCGCAGAACTTGCTCGAAGAGCAAACCGCGCAGGTTTTCCAAGCTGAATCCTCCTCGAGTCAATTGGACGACCAACTCCTGGCGGCTGGCCACCACCTGGCTGGCCAGATCGCGGGTCAACTCGCGCAGCACCGGGGAGCCGCGCAAGAGAAGGCAGGGGCCGACAAATTCCGGATCCTGCCGCGGTTGCCCGACCTGCTCGCCCACGCCACGCACGATCCTCAGGAGCGGAATCGTTTCCAAGTCCGAACGATCCTCGGTCTCGAGCATCAATCGCGCATTGATTCTTCGCACCAACATCGGTTTCGGATTGTCCCCGGCGTTCTCGTCGGCGTGCTCCACCTCCGCGAGGCGGTAGAGGAGCTTGGCGCGGGAATCGGCGTCGGAATTCAGCGGCAAAGTGTTCGCCCGATTGGAAAACCAGAGAGGCACGCCGAGGTAGACAGTAAAATTGCCTCCGGTGCTGGCAAAAGCCTGCCGTAAATCCAGTGACGGCAGCTCCGCATCCTGCGGAAATCTCACCTGCACACCGCCCGGCATTACCACGTGCAAACGGTCGAAACGCAACCGCATGCTTTCCAGTTCATCAGCAGACAGGCGGGCCTCGACGATGCCGTAAGGATACGGAAATTGCAGATTTCGCTCGGAGACTAAGGAGTCGTGGGCTCCCTTTTGCAGTTGCTGGAGATGATGAGGCTGGAGGAATAGTCCTTCGTGCCAATGGATTTGCAGGGACATTTATGAAATGGGGGCCAGAAAACAGTCACGCACGCGCGAAACTTGACTGAGAATGCGCCAGCCGTAAAGCCAGCGTACATGGGAAAGAGCGGATCCCTGCCCTCCCCGTCACGTTTCCGCCCCCCCTTGCCTGCCCTTTCCAAGGATCAACTCCTCGCTGTGCGAAACCAAAACCCCGGCAATCTCCTGCTCAACCGAAAGTCCGCTAATTTCGTTGAACGTCTCGACATACTTGCGCCAGCATTTTTGCTCCGGACCCACAAAAAAGCCGGACTCGGCGTCGGCCTTTTCCTTGATCGCCTGCGGCGTGATACGAGCAAGGAACTGCCGCGCGAACGCTTCCCCTGTGGATCCGATCGCCGCCAGCACACCGGCGATCAACTGGCGTGTCTTATCCACTACCTGCGAAATCTGCGCGGTAGATACCTCATTGTCTCCGGTCAGATAGGGTCCGGCTATTTTGCGAAGGTCGTTTTCGGGACCAGCGTCGCGACGGACGATCGATTTCGGGGCGATTTGCTTCCACACATTCCAGGAAAGCTGGTCCAGCGTGACGCTAAATTCAGTCAAAATGGCAATCAGCCGGAGGACACGTACTTGAGAGAGAGCCTGGTTCGGGTCCAGACCCAGTTTCTTTTGTAACTCTTCCGGCACCGGTTCCGCCCCACCCGCATGGGACGCAGTAGGGGCGGCGGGCGCAGGCCTCGCAGCAACGAGTCCGGCTGCTTCGAGTTGCTCGGCCAGGACCCGCCTCTGCGTGATTGTCAGGTAGGGGGCCGCTTCCACGAGGCGGGCCACGAGTTCCTCCGGAGGAAGCTCTATGACTGGCGCTCCTTTGGGGGCGGGCGCGGCTTCCCAAGCGGGAAATCTCTCGGCGAGCGCCTGTAAATAGACCCGGCGTTTGGTCGGGGGCACCACTTTCAGGGCACGCGCGATCTCCTCGG
>Ga0207703_10004347_pt1 | contig 11644 bp, 11 predicted proteins | sample KBSSwiS12_FD_184304 | JGI IMG/M metagenome (GOLD analysis project Ga0207703, IMG submission 184304) | Switchgrass rhizosphere microbial communities from Kellogg Biological Station, Michigan, USA - KBS Switchgrass S1-2 (SPAdes) (version 2) | ecosystem: Host-associated > Plants > Roots >... | reverse complement strand
AAACGACCAACGGCCGGCCACCCGCGGGAGGACGGGTGACCGGCCAGCGGGCCGTGTGGGGGGTGGGGGGGAAGCGCTACGGGCAGGTGGTGGGGGTCGCGGCCCCGGCGACGGCGTCGCCGCTCTTGCAGAGGGTGGCCTTCGAGCTGTTGCCGAGGTAGGTCATGGCCCCGATCGCGATCGCAGCGATGAGAGCGACGAGCAGGGTGTACTCCACGAGGGAGGCACCGGTCTCGCAGGCGAAGCGCTTGACGAGCCGGAGCGACGAGATGATCCGTGCCATCGAACTGGTTCCTCCTTGGGAGCCGGCCCTCGGCTCCGCTCGGTCGATAGTCACTGACAGTGGCGGTAACTGTCCATGACCCGAACCAATCATTTGCATCACCACCCGTTCGGGCCATGTCGAGGTTACGGGCCATTTTCTCTCTAGCCCGTTCGTACTACAGCGAAATGGCACATCAGTGGCATGGCGCTCGGCTGGCCGTCCGTTCATCGTCCGATCAAGCCACTTTCGGCAATGGTCTGATCGAGCCACCGAGGATCGATGCGAATCTCACGGAACGTAAGGGATGAACGGGGCGCAGTCCTCGTGATGACCGCCCTCCTCATCCCGGCGCTCATCGCCATGGGGGCGCTGTCCATCGGCGTGACGTCGCTCTGGGCCGAGCACGACGACCTCCAGCGGTCGGTCGACCTCGGCGCCCTGGCCGGCGCCGCCGACACGCCCACCGTCGACGCGCCGGCCTTCGCCGCCATGTTCCCGTCCGCCATCACCGGGGTCACCACCACGCTCTCCCTGGGCGGTGTGCTCGATGGCACCAGTTGGCAGGGACGGCCGTGTGCGGTCGCCCTCCAACAGCTCACCGGCACGAACTCCACGATGGTCAACGCCTTCAAGGCCCCCGACAGCGCGAGCACCTGCACGGCGCAGTGGCAGTTCGAGTCGCCCTTCCTCGCCGCCGCCTCGGCGTGCGCCAACAACGTCCTCGACGTGCCCTCGTGCTGGTCGCGGCTCTCCGCGCAGCTGGGCGTGACGTTGCCCACGGTCGACACGCCCAGGCCCGACGTCTCCGCCATCGACGCCGCGGCGGCCACGCTCGCCGGCCTCTACACCGACACGAGCGACAAGGTCATGACGGCGTCGGTCGCCACCCTGCTGCCGGGGGCGTGCGCGGTGTACGTGCCGGTGGTCGGCTGTCAGCAGACGGTCGCCCAGCTCATCGCGTCGCTCGGCCTGCCGTCGACGTCGCTCCCGACGCGGATCGGTGTCGACCTCCCGGACCTCCTGCCGGCGGTGACGACACCACGAGTGCAGGTCAGCGTCGATGGCACCCGGGTCCGTCCGACCTTCTCTCCGGTCACCTTCGGCGTCGCGGGCTCGGCAACCGCTCGCCGCACGATCAAGAGCGCGGTCGTCCTCCCGAGCCTCGGCGTCCCGGGCATCTCGTCGGCGAGCGCCTTCTCGACGCTGCCGACGGGGCTGCAGACCCGGCTCAACACGTTGTTCGGCGGCCAGGCGCCGGCGGTGCTCGCGGCCGCCGGCACGCAGGGCTTCGTCGTCGACCCCAACGACCTCAACCGCAACCTCCTCCAGCCCGGCATCAACTCGACCATCGGCGTCGTCAACCTGCTCAACGGCACTGCCATGACGAGCCTGCAGACCGCGCTCACGACGGTCGGGTGCACGACGAGTCCGCTCAGCTCCTACTGCCCGCAGATCACCGGGCCCGACCTGTCGACGCAGGAAGCGCAGTTCGTGCAGGACCTCAAGGACGCATCGGCCCCTCCGCCCTCCGGCACGCAACCCTCGCTCGACAGCGTCCTCGCCACGTATGCGACGACGCATGAGCGCTTCTGGGTGGTCGGCGCGCTGCGCCGCACGGAGCTCAGCGCCTTCTTCGGACAGACGGTCTGGTCGGTGCTGACCAACCCCGCCATCAACCCGGCGCTGGCGCCGCTCCTGTCGCAGCTGATGTTCATCCCGGCATTGGACGTGGTGCCGGTGACGGTCGGCCGAATCGTCGTCGGGTCCACCAACTACTACGCGCTGCTGCCGGTCGCACGAGACACGCTCGCCACCAACGGCCTCTATCAAGGGAGGTTGGTCAAGTGATCGCTCGCCTGCGGGAGCAGCGGGGCGCGACCCTCGTCGAGTTCGCCCTCGTCTTCCCCGTCTTCTTCCTCGTGATCACGGGCTCGGTCGCCATGGTCTGGCTGGTCGGCGTGCGATCGACGATCACCGGCGCCGCCCGCGATGGCGCCCGCTACGCGTCGATCCAGACCGATCCGCTGGCCGGCTACCCGACCCAGCCGCAAGTGGCGGCGTTCGTCACCAATCGGGCCAACAACGTGGGCGTCGACTCCGTCACGGTCACGCCGAGCAACCCAGCCCGCAACCAGATCATCAAGGTGACGGTGACCCGCCACCTGCCGTCGCTGTTCGGCATCTTCAACGTGACCTACTCGAGCACGGCGGAGGCGAGGGCCGAATGAAGGCGCGATCCGAACGAGGCAGCGCCGTCGTCGAGCTGCCGATGTGCATCTGCATCGTGTTCCTCCTCGCCTTCGGGTGCGTGACCCTCGTGCAGGTGATGTGGACGCACATCCACCTCGCGAGCTCCGCCCGCGACGTCACCCGCTACGCGGCGCGAGTCGAGTACGACCCGAGCGCAACGACGCTGTCCAGCAACCGGCGCCGCACGGCGACGGAAGTCGCGAACTGGGCGGCAGAAGTCGCCGCCGAGGCCGGTGTGACCGCGTCGGACGTGACCGTGACGGTCTCCCCCTCGAACAAGACGCTGGACACGCTCTCCCCCGGCGACACCGTGACCGTGACCATCCAGTCCCGCGTCAACAACCCGCTCTACCAGTTTGCGGCGTCGGCCACCAACGCCTTCGCCGGACTGTTCCACGCCCAGGGTCCCTTCGACCCCACGGGCGTCACCGTGCAGGCATCCGCCAGCACGTACGTCGAGTGACCCGACAGGAGAAGCACATGCAGAAGCGGTCCAACGCACTCTTGGCCATCGGGGTGGCGGCGTTCCTCGTGGGCGCCGGCCTCGTGGTCGGGGTGCTGAAGAGCAGCAACACCCACACCTCGACATCGGCCAGCGCGTCGGTGCTCGTGGCGACCCAACGCATACCGGCGGGGACATCGGGCGCTGACGCCCTGTCCCGCAACCTCGTCACCACCCGCCAGGTGCCGAGCCGGGTGCGCTCCACCGACGCGCTGACCTCCTCGACCCAGTTGAGCGGACGGGTGCTCGACGTCGACGTGATCGCCGGCCAACAGCTCCGGGTGTCGCAACTCCGTCCGGTGACACTGCGGGCCGCGTCGATCACGATCCCCGCCGGCAAGCAGGGCGTCGCCGTGCAGCTGCCCTTCGTGTCCGGCGGCGCCGGCTACGTCGGCGCCGGCGACCTCGTCGACATCTACGGCAACCTCAACATGACCGGCACCAACTCCGGGCCGATGACGAAGCTGCTGCTCACTGGCGTGAAGGTGCTCGACGTCTCGACCGAGGTGGCGCCTCGGGTGGAGAGCGGTGAAGCGTTGCGTCCAGCCGGACAGAACGTCACCTACCTGCTCGCCCTCGACTCCGACCAGGCCGAGCGCGTGATCTTCCTCGCCGCCAACGGCCAGCTCTGGATGACGCTCGCCGGTGTCAACGCCCCGGTTCCCGGTCCGGCCACCCCCGGCCGGCGCACGGCGGACGTGTTCCAGTGACCGCGCGCATCCTGGTCGTCGATCGCTCCCCGTCGCTCGAGACGTCGGTGCGCAACGCCGTCGCCGGCGTGCAACCCGGGGCCGAGGTCGTGGGCTGCACCCGCTTCGCCGACGTGGCCGACGTGGTCACCGAGCTGGGGCCGTTCGACACGGTGGTCGCCGGTCCCGCCCTCATGACCCGCGCCGGGCTCAACCGGCTCGCCGCGCTGCACGACGACGATCCCGGTCTCGGCGTCATCCTGCTGTCGGCGGGCACCCCCGAGGTCCACCTGCGCGACATCGTGCAGGTGGGCGCCATCGACCTGCTCACCGCGCCGCCCCGCAGCGCCGAGCTGGCCGATGCCCTGCACCGGGCGCTCACCCGGCGCCGGGCCGTGGGATCCGCCGGCGGGCCCGTGCGCCATCGGCACGGCGCCACCTTCACGGTGTCATCGGCCACCGGTGGCTGCGGCAAGACGTTCTACGCGACCAACCTCGCGTACTACCTGGCCCGTCACACCGGGCGCCGCGTGTGCATCGCCGACTTCGACCTCCAGTTCGGCGAGGTCACCAGCGCGCTGCGCCTGCGCCCCCGGTTCACGAGCTTCGACCTCATCGAGCGGCCGACCGACGAGGACCTCGCGGCCAACATCGAGGAGTACCTCGTCGCCCACGAGACCGGTACCTGGGTGCTGCCCGCACCGAAGGATCCGAGCGAGGCCGACCGGTTCCAACCGTCGGACGTGATCCGCATCATCGATGCGCTGCGCACGCAGTTCGACTACGTGATCGTGGACACGCCGGCCCAGCTGAGCGAGGTGGTGCTGGCCGCGTTCGACCGATCGGACGTGCTGTTCACGCTCGCCACCCTCGATCTGCCGAGCGTGCGCAACATGGGCGTCTTCCTCACCACCCTGCAGCGCTTGAAGATCCCGTCGGAGAACATCCGCCTGATCCTCAACAAGGCGGAGTCGAACGTCGGCATCGAGGTCGACCAGGTGGTCCGGCTCTTCCCGCAGGGCTTCTCGTCGATCCTGCCCTACGCCAAGGAGGTCAGCCGCTCGATCAACCTCGGGCTCCCCGTGCTGGCCTCGACGCCGTCGTCCGAGATCAGCCGCAAGCTGGCCGAAGGCATGGCGCCGTTCCTGCCCGAGGGCGCGATGGCTCCCGCCATCGTCGAGACCCGCCGAACCCGCCAGTCCGTGGTCAAGCGGATGCTGCGGCGACACGTGGCCGTCGCGCCCGTGGAGGTGTCACTGACATGAGGCTCTCCGATCGGTTGGCGGCCGCCGAACACGTCGACGAGCCGGAGGTCGAGGCGGCGCCTTCACGGACGAAGGCGCCGCGCCGGCGGCAGGCGACGGTGTGGGACGACTCGAAGCGCAAGGTGCGCCAGCTCGTGCTGACCGAGCTCGGTGCCAAGGCATCGTCGCTCTCCGGTGAGGCGCTCGCCGCTGAGGTGCGCACGATGCTCGACGAGATCGTGCAGCGCGAAGAGCTCAACATCTCGCCGAACGACCGCCGCACGTTCGTCACCGAGGTCATCTCCGACACGCTCGGCTATGGGCCTCTCGATCCGTTGCTGCAGGACGCGTCGATCACCGAGATCATGTGCAACGCCCACGACGACATCTGGATCGAGCGCTTGGGCCGCTTGCACCGCGTCGAGACCGCGTTCGCCGACGAAGCCCAGTACCGCTGGGTCATCGAGAAGATCGCCGGCTCCGTAGGACGTCGCGTCGACGAAGGTTCGCCGATGGTCGACGCCCGGCTCCCCGACGGGTCCCGCGTCAACGCCGTGCTGCCGCCCCTCGCGGTGCACGCGCCGGCGCTCACCATCCGGAAGTTCGCGGCCGACCCGTTGCGGGTCCAGGACCTGATCAACCTCGGCACGATGTCGATGGACATGGCCCTCGTGCTCGAGGCCTGCGTCCGCGGACGGCTCAACGTCGTCCTCTCCGGCGGCACCGGCACCGGCAAGACGACGGCGCTCAACGTCCTGTCGGGGTTCATCCCGGAGGACGAGCGGATCATCACGATCGAGGACACCGCCGAGCTGCAGCTCCAGCAGCCCCACGTCGTCAGCCTCGAGAGCCGTCCGGCCAACACGGAAGGCGCCGGCGAGATCAGCATCCGCGACCTCGTCCGCAACGCGCTGCGCATGCGACCCAACCGCATCATCGTCGGCGAGTGCCGTGGCGCCGAGGCGCTCGACATGTTGCAGGCGATGAACACCGGCCACGAAGGCTCGCTCACGACGGTCCACGCCAACAGCCCCCGTGACGCGCTGCGGCGCTTCGAGACCATGGTGCTGATGGCTGGGCACGAGCTGCCCATGCGAGCCATCCGCGAGCAGCTCGCCTCGGCGATCGACGTGATCATCCAGCTGCAGCGGCATCCCGACGGTCACCGCGTCGTGTCGGAGGTGACCGAGGTCCAGGGCCTCGAAGGCGACGTCGTGCTGCTGCAGGAGCTGTTCGCGCTGCACGGCGGTTCGTTGGCGCCGACCGGCTTGCGCCCGCGCTTCCTCGACCGCCTGCAAGCCGAGGGCATCGACGTGCCCGCCCGTGCGTTCCAACCACGCGAGCGCGAGGTGCTGGCCGGCAACGACCCACGCGGCCGGCTGCGGCGACTTCCCAGCGCCCACGACCTCGCCGAGCCGGAGCGGGCCCGATGAACATCGCCGCCATCCTCTTCATCGGTGCCGGCATGGCGGCCATCGCCGTCGGGGTCGCCGACCGCAGCCGCCACAAGGTCGAGGATCTCGCCGAGATCCTCGGCCTCCCGTTCGGTGAGCGCGACGTCCCGGTCGAAGCGCTCACCGAACGACGGTTGCCGGCGTTCACGCGCGCCGGATCGATCGCCGACCAAGGCCTGCGTCGCGTCGATCGCAAGGGCTCGGTGGCCGCCGCGCTGGCCACGGCACGGATGCCGATCACCGCGGGTGAGTACGTGTTGCTCGTCGCGACGGGTTCGCTCGTGGCCGCCGCCGTGCTCACGGTCGTGCTGTCGAACGCCGTGCTCGGCATCGCCGGCGCCATCGCCGTGGCGTATGGCGCCACCCAGGCGCCGAAGGTGTTCGCCAAGCGCCGGCGCCGCCAGATCGAGGCCCAGCTCCCCGACGCGCTCGCCACCATCGCGGCGTCGCTCGAAGGCGGTCACACGTTCCTGCGGTCGATCCACATGCTCGCCGAAGAAGCCGATTCGCCGTTGCGCGACGAGCTGGCCGAGGTCGTGCGGGCGACGGCGTTGAACGCGCCGCTCATCGACGCCCTCGACCGCATGGCGGCCCGCCTCCGCATCCAGGACCTCGACTGGGCCGTCCACGCCATCCGCATCCAGCAGGCGACCGGCGGCCGGTTGTCCGAGGTGCTGCACACCCTGGCCGACTTCATGCGCGGCCGCGAGGAGCTGCGCCGGGAGGTCAACGTGCTCACCGCCGAAGGTCGAGTGTCGGCCATCGTGCTGACCGCCACGCCGCCGCTGCTGTTCGTCACGTTCCAGGTGATGAACCCGAAGTACTCCTCGGCGCTGCTGCACGGCTGGGGCCTCGTCGCCCTCGGGCTGGCGGCGGCGTCGACCGCGCTCGGCTGCGGGATCATCCTCCGCATGGTCAAGATCGAGGTGTGAGATGGACATGACGAGTGCAATCGCGGGCGCGCTGCTCGCCACGGTCGGCGGCCTCGCGGTCGTGGTGGCCGCCGGTCAGCGACGAATGGCCGTCGATGCCGCCACGTGGCTCGAAGGCGAGCTCGGTCTCGCGACCGTGCCGAGCGACGAGCCCGCGGGTCTCGACATCGGCCGGCTCGTGCGGAGCTCGGTGCACGGCGTGGCGCACTTCATCGCCCGCCGCTCGCCGCGCGCCACCATCGACCGGCTGCACGAGCAGCTGCTCCACGCCGGACTCACGACGCGCATCAGCGCCGAGGAGATGCTGATGCTCAACGGGCTCACCGCCGCCGCGGGCATCGGCGCCGGTGTGCTCTGGATCACGCTCGGGCACCCGCCGGCCCGGATGGGCATCATCGCGCTGGTCCTGTTGTCGCTCGCCGGTGTGTGCGTGCCGCGTGCGTGGCTGACGCGTCATCTCCAGGCGCGCCAGGACGCGATCTTCAAGGCGCTGCCCGACGCGCTCGACCTGATGGTGATCGCCATGGAGGCCGGGGTCGGCTTCGACGGCGCCATCCAGACGGTGGCCGAGCACATGGACGGCCCGCTCGCCGAGGAGCTGCTGCGTTCGCTCGCCGAGATGGAGCTGGGCGTCACGAGGCGCGAGGCACTGCAGAACCTGCGCCGGCGCGTCGACGTGCCCGCCCTCAACTACGTCATCATCTCGCTGCTCCAGGCCGACGCGCTCGGCATGCCGGTCAGCCGCGTGCTGCGGGTCCAGGCGAACGAGATGCGCCAGAAGCGGCGGCAGTGGGCGCGGGAGAAGGCGGGCAAGCTGCCGGTGAAGATCCTGCTCCCGCTGGTGCTGTTCATCTTCCCGCCGGTCATGGTCGTGGTCCTGGGCCCGGCCGTGCCCGCCATCACCAAGATGTTCTGAGCCGAGGCACCCCGCCTATCGTGGGGCGCCATGGCCGACGCGGAGGAGCTCGACGTCAGCGTCGTGCTCCCCGTCTACAACGAGGCCGGCCACCTCCAGGCCGAGATCGACCGGATCGGCGCCGCCCTGGAGGCCAGCCCGTACACGTGGGAGATCATCGTCGTCGACGACGGCTCCGACGACGGGTCCGCCGACGTGCTGCGGGAGATCGAGGGGATCCGACTCATCCGGTTCGCGCAGAACCGGGGGTCGGGTTCGGCCCGCAAGGCCGGCACCCACGCCGCTCGGGGCCGGGTCGTGGTGTGGACCGATGCCGACATGACGTACCCGAACGATCGCATCCCCGAGCTCGTGAAGGAGCTCGATGGCTGGGACCAGGTCGTCGGCGCCCGCACGACCGAACAGGGCACCCACAAGGCCTTCCGCGTGCCGGCGAAGTGGTTCATCCGCCGCCTCGCCGCCTACCTGGTCGAGAAGGACATCCCCGATCTCAACTCCGGGTTGCGCGCGTTCCGCAAGGACGTGGCGAAGCAGTACCTGCACCTGTTGCCGGCCGGCTTCTCCTGCGTCACGACGATCACCATGAGCTTCCTCGCCAACGGCTACTCGGTGAAGTACGTGCCGATCGAGTACGCACCGCGGGCAGGGGTGTCGAAGTTCCACTGGTACCGCGACACGCGCCGCTACCTCACCCAGGTGATCCGGCTCATCCTCTCCTACAACCCGTTGCGGATCTTCCTACCCGTCGGGCTGTTCCTCTCCGTGGTCGGCGGCGGCAAGCTCGCGTACGACTGGAACCGGCAGGACTTCCACGTCGCCACGAACACGTTGATCGTGCTGTTCGCCGCGTTCCAGGTCTTCGCCATCGGCCTCCTCGCCGACCTCATGGTGCGGCTGTCGAAGCCCACCGACGAGGTCGACCCCGCGTCGTTGTAGTGACGCGCCGAGCGTGGGCCGCACCGGCGGCCGGTGTCGCCGCCTTGCTCGCGCTGCACGCCGTCGTGCTCTGGCCCGTGCACGGCTTCGTCGTGTCGGACGCCGTCGGCTACCTCGCCAACGCCCGCTGGCTCGCCCATCGGGCCCACGGCACCTGGGAAGGGCCCTCGTCCTTCTACCACCCGGGTTGGTCGCTGCTCGTGGCGCCGCTGTACGTCGTCACCTCGGTGCCGCGGCACGTGCAATTGGGCGCCATCGCCATCAACGCGCTGCTCGCCGCGCTGGTGCTCCCGGCGTCGTACGCCCTCGGTCGGCGGGTGTTCGGGTTGGGCGTCGTGACCGCGTGGGCGGCCGCGGTGCTGGCGGCGACCTACCCGGCCGTGGTGCTCCTCGCCGGCTACGAGTGGGGCGAGGCGCTGTGGCAAGTCGTCTTCGTGCTGCTGATCGTGTGTGCCGCGGCGCCGCCGTCACGGTGGACGTCGATCGCGTTCGCGGTCTGCGCGGCGGCGACCTACGCCATCCACCCGCGTGGTCTCGGCATCGTGGCGGTGGCTGCCGTGTTCCTCGTGTTCCGCCGGCAGTGGTGGGGACTGGCCGTGCTCGGCGCGCTGTTCGGTGCCACGCGCGTCGTGAACCACGCGTTGCTCGACGCCATCTACGCCGCGAAGTCCGCATCGGTCGAAGGCGACGTGTTCAACCGGCTCACGGACGTGCACCTGCTGTGGGGCGCGGCGAAGGCGACGATCGGTCAGCTCTGGTACCTCACCGTCGCGACCTACGGCCTCGTGCCGCTGGGCGCGCTGTGGTTGGGGACGACGCGGCGACTCTCGCGACCCGTGCGGCTGTTCACGCTGTTCGCCGTGCTCGCGACGTTGGCCGCATCGGCGCTCGAGATGTCGGACGGCACGCGCGTCGACCACATGGTGTACGGCCGGTACATGGAAGGGACCGCACCGGTGCTGCTCGTCGCCGGTGCCGCCGCGCTGGTGGCCTGGCGGCACCTGCTGCCGCGCCTGGTCGGCGTGGTGGTCGCCACGTCGGTCGTGCTCGCCCTCGTGCTGGTCGCCGTGCGCGGCGGCGCTCGGTTCCACGGCAACGTGGCCCCGCTCAACGTCGTCGGCATCCTGGTGTGGCGCCACTCCGAGAGCGCCGTCGACGTGGCGCGCATCACGATCCTCACCGCGCTCGTCACCGGCGCGGTGTGGTTGCTGGCGCGCTGGCGACCGATCGTCGGCGTGGGCGTGGCGAGCCTCGTGTTCGTCGCGTCGAGCGCGCAGGTGCAGGCGCACACGCTGCACCCGTTCAACGACTACTGGTCGGGCGCCACGAGCGTGGGTGACGTGGCCCGCGAGCTCGGCGGCCCCGTGTCCTACGACCTCGCGGCCTACGACTACGAGGCCGCCGACTTCTACCAGGCCAAGCTCTCGGACCGCGGCGTGCGCTTCTTCGACAGCCGCCGCCGCGAAAGGCCCACGACCGATCTCGTGATCTCCGCGCCGCGGTGGCCCGCGGGTCAGGGTTGGGGGGCGCAGCTCGTCTACACGGAGACCGGTCCCGTGCACCACCAGGCGCTGTGGGTCATGCCCGGCACGCAGCAGCGCCGGTTGGTCGCCGCCGGCGACATCATCCCGGAGCAGACGTCGGCGCCGTTGGCCTCCGAGGCGCAGGAGCAGCGCGTCAAGGTCAGGCTTCCGGCGACGATGCGGCGTGGCGCGACGAGACGGATCACCGCGCGCGTCACCCACCTCGGGGGCGGCGCCGCGTGGTTGCCGCTCGACTCGCTCCCGGCGGTGGTGGTCGGCACCGTGCGACTCGGTGCGCGATGGATCGACGCGAGCGGGCGCGAGGTCACCGTCGAGAACGGGGAGCTGCAGCACGTCGTGCTCCCGGGCCACACCGAGGAGGCGGTGCTGCCGTTGACCTCGCCCGCGGTCCCGGGCCGCTACACCGTCGAGGTCGGCTTGCGCCAGGAGGGCTTCGCGTGGTTCCCCCGGCCGACGACGTTCACGATCGACGTGCGCTGACGTAGGCATCGAGGTGGCGCGCCGCCACCTCGGTGGGGCGGTGCTTCGCGACCGCGCTCGCCCTCGGGCGCGGCAACGGCAGCCGTTGGACCGCCGCGCGCAGCGCAGCCGCGTCGTCGGGTGGGACGAGGATGCCGTCGACGCCGTCCTCCACCGTCTCGACCAGGCCGCCGACGCGCGTCGCGATCACCGGTCGACCGAGCGCGAGCGCCTCGATCGCCACCAGGCCGAGCCCTTCGCGGCGGCTGGGCACCACCAGGGCATGCGCCTTGGCCAGCGCGTCGACGAGCTCGTCGCGGGTCACCGCGCCATGACCTCCGGGCAGCGACTCGGTGCCCACGCCGTAGATGTCGACCGGCACGCCGAGGTCGTGCAGCAGGTCGAAGCCCTTCTCGGGCGAGTTGCGGCCGACGGCGACCACGCGCACAAAAA
>Ga0207703_10004344_pt1 | contig 11648 bp, 10 predicted proteins | sample KBSSwiS12_FD_184304 | JGI IMG/M metagenome (GOLD analysis project Ga0207703, IMG submission 184304) | Switchgrass rhizosphere microbial communities from Kellogg Biological Station, Michigan, USA - KBS Switchgrass S1-2 (SPAdes) (version 2) | ecosystem: Host-associated > Plants > Roots >... | reverse complement strand
AGGCGTCGACGAGGCCGCGGAAGTAGCGGTAAAACATCAGCGTCGGGATCGCGATCATCAGGCCGAACGCGGTGTTGTAGAGCGCGATCGAGATGCCGTGCGCGAGCATCACCGGGTTGCTGCCCGACGGTGCCTGCGAACCGAAGATCTCGATCATCCCGATGACCGTGCCCATGAGCCCGAGCAGCGGCGCTGCCGAAGCGATCGTGCCGAGCGTGTTGAGGTAGCGCTCGAGCCGGTGCACGGCTGCCCGGCCGGCCGACTCGAACGCGGCGCGTAGCCCCGGCTCGGTGATGCGCGGCTCGGCGATCACCGCCCGCAGCCCGGCGGCGAGCACGGTGCCGAGCACGGAGTTCTCGTGAAGCTTGTTGACGACCTCGGCGGCGGGCAGGTGCGCGCGTGTCACCGAGATGACCTCATCGAGCAGCCGCGTCGGTGCCACCCGCGCGATTCGCAGACTCGAGAAACGTTCGATGACCAGAGCCAGGGCGGCGATCGAGCAGATCAGCAGGGGCCAGATCGGCCAACCTGCGGCTTGTATGATCGAAAGCAATACAGCCCTTTCCGTCGAACGAGGGCGGCCATGCCGCGAGAAAGCGCGGATTATGGCGTGCCGTCGGCGCGCTCCGTACCGTGGTCGCGTCGCGCGTGACATACCGGACGACAGCGTGAATTCCGCGTTGCGGACTCCCTCGATTCGACGCGTGGAAAACTTTGTGGACAACCAGCCCCTGCTGACCCCCCGGTCGCTCGCAGCGGCGGCCCTCGCTCCGTTTGCCTGAAAAATGGGCACGAAAAACTTTCGCAAAATCAATAGGTTGTCCAGAAACCCTGTGGTTCTGCACCGGCAAATGGGTCGCTCCGTCAATGCCGGCGCGGCTGTGGAGTTGTGGCCCCGCGCCGATCGTGGCTTCGGCGATGGTTGAGGCGTCGCGCGAGCGCCCCGGGGCACGGGTCTGGAGCGTCGGCGCGCTCGTCGGCGCGGTCGCGTCGCTGCTCGAGGACGGCTTTTCCTCGTGCGTCGTGGCCGGCGAGATCACGAGCTTCTCGCGTGCCGCGAGCGGCCATTGCTACTTCACGCTGAAGGATCCGAGCGGGTCTGCGTCGCTGCGCTGTGCGATGTTCCGGCGCGCCGCGTCGCTGCTCGACTTCGCCCCGGTCGATGGCCAGCACGTCGAGCTGCGCGGCCGCGTCTGCGTCTACGAGCCGCGCGGCGAGCTGCAGTTCGTCGCCGAGGCGATGCGCGCGGCCGGCGCCGGCGCGCTCTACGAGCGTTTCCTGCGGCTGCGCGCGCGCCTCGAAGCCGAAGGCTTGTTCGACCCGGCGCTCAAGCGCCCGCTGCCGCCGCACCCCCGTGCGGTCGGGGTGGTGACGTCGCTCGCCGGCGCCGCGCTCCACGACGTCGCGACGACGCTCGCCCGGCGCTCGCCACACCTGCGCGTCGTCGTCTACCCGAGCCTCGTCCAGGGCGTCGACGCGCCGGCGGCGATCTGCGCTGCGATCCGCCTCGCCGGCCAGCGTCGCGAGGTCGACGTCCTCGTCGTCTGCCGCGGCGGCGGTTCGCTCGAGGACCTCTGGGCGTTCAACGACGAGCGCGTCGTCCGCGCCGTCCGCGCTGCGCCGATGCAGATCGTGAGCGGAGTCGGCCACGAGACCGACGTGACGCTCGTCGACCTCGCCGCCGACCTGCGTGCGCCGACGCCGACCGCGGCCGCCGAGCTCGTCGCGCCCGCCACGGCGACGCAGGAGCAGGCGCTGCGCGAGCTCGAGGTCGCGCTCCTCAGGCGCACCCGCGCCGCGCTCGAGACGCACGCCCAGCGGATCGACCGCCTCGCCCTGCGCATCGCGCGGCCGGCTGAGGCGGTCGCGCGACGAGCCCACGCGCTCGCTCTCCTCGAGCAGCGCCTGCGCAGCGCTCCCGCGCGTGCCGTCGCCGCGGGCCGTGCCCGCGCCGACGGCGCCGGCGCCGGCCTCCGCCACGCCGTCGAGATCGCGCGTGCCCGCGCCGCCGCTCGCATCGAGGCGGCGGCGGTGCGGCTGCACGCGGTCGACCCGCAGCGCGTGCTCGCGCGCGGCTATGCGCTGCTCGAGGCGGCCGACGGCTCGCCGATCACTTCGGTGTCGCGGCTCGAGGTCGGCGCGCCGGTTTCGGCACGCCTCGCCGACGGCACGGCGGAGCTGACGACGCGCTCGGTGGCGCCGACGACCGCGACGCGCTGAGGGTCGCGACGGCGAAGACTGCCGCTGCCTACAATGCCTCGACGACCACTGCCCGCCAAGAGGACACCATGGAACACACGCTGCCTCCGCTCCCGTATCCGATCGACGCGCTCGCGCCGCACGTGAGCAAGGAGACCCTCGAGTACCACCACGGCAAGCACCACAAGGCGTACGTCGACAACCTCAACAACCTGCAGAAGGGGACCGAGTTCGAGTCGATGGCGCTCGAGGACATCGTCAAGAAGGCGCAGGGCGCGATCTACAACAACGCCGCGCAGATCTGGAACCACACGTTTTTCTGGAGCTGCATGAAGCCGGGTGGCGGCGGCGAGCCGAAGGGCGCGCTCGCCGAGAAGATCAAGGGCAAGTGGGGCGGCACCCAGGCGTTCAAGGAGGCCTTCGTCAAGAGCGCGGTCGGCAACTTCGGCTCGGGCTGGACCTGGCTCGTCAAGAAGGCCGACGGCAGCGTCGACATCGTCAACATGGGCGCCGCCGGGACGCCGCTGACGACCGGCGACACGCCGGTGCTGACGATCGACGTCTGGGAGCACGCCTACTACATCGACTACCGCAACCAGCGGCCGAAGTGGGCCGAGACGTTCGTCAACTCGCTCGCGAACTGGGACTTCGCCGCCAAGAACTTCGGCTGAGCGGGCGCGGCTCCCCGCCCGGCGGGGTGAGTCGCAGCGCCACGACGATTTCGGCGCCGGCGCGGCGCCTCGTTGCGCCTAGTGCGCGAACGGCGCGCCGCGCAGCCTGAAGCCCGGCTTGATGCCGCGCTTGGCAAACCACCCCTCGTTCATCTCGAGGACGAAGCGCACGGGCTTGGCCGAGCAGTGGCCGTCGAGCGTCTGCGGCGCCATGTTCTCGATGTTGACGACGCTGCCGTCGTCGGCCAGGAACGCGACCGACAGCGGGATCAGCGTGTTCTTCATCCAGAAGCACTGCTGACCGGGCCGCTCGAAGACGAACAGCATGCCGTCGTTGGCCTCCATCGACGGGCGCATCATCAGGCCGATCTCGCGCTGCTGTGGCGTCGTCGCGAGCTCGGCGTTGATGACGTGGATGCCGGCGGTGAGCCGGACCGGCGCGAGCTTCTGCGGGATCTCCTGGGCGCCGGCCCAGGCGGCGAAGCAGAGCACCGCCACCCCTGCGAGCCGACGTGCCCAACCGTCATTCATGCTGCTGCATCCGACTTAGAATTTCCGGCTGCGCTGCCGCGCTGGCAGCGCCCTCCGGAGCCTCATTTTCATGTACCAGCACATCCAGGTGCCCGCCGCCGGGCAGAAGATCAAGGTCAACCCCGACTTCTCCCTGCAGGTCCCGGACGAGCCGATCATTCCCTATATCGAAGGCGACGGCACCGGCGTCGACATCACCCCGGTGATGATCAAGGTCGTCGACGCCGCGGTCGCCAAGGCGTACGGCGGCAAGAAGAAGATCCGCTGGATGGAGATCTACGCGGGCGAGAAGTCGACCCGCGTCTACGGCCCCGACGTCTGGCTGCCCGCCGAGACGCTCGAAGTGCTGCGCGACTACGTCGTCTCGATCAAGGGGCCGCTGACGACGCCGGTCGGCGGCGGCATCCGCTCGCTCAACGTCGCGCTCCGCCAGGAACTCGACCTCTACGTCTGCCTGCGGCCGATCCAGTACTTCAAGGGCGTGCCGTCGCCGGTCCGGGAGCCGGAGAAGACCAACATGGTGATCTTCCGCGAGAACTCGGAGGACATCTACGCGGGGATCGAGTTCGACGCCGAGAGCGAGAAGGCCAAGCGGCTGATCAAGGTGCTGCAGGACGATTTCGGCGTCAAGAAGATCCGCTTCCCGAACACCTCGGGAATCGGCATCAAGCCGGTCTCGCGGGAGGGCACCGAGCGGCTCGTCCGCAAGGCGATCCAGTACGCGATCGACCACGACAAGCCGTCGGTGACGCTCGTCCACAAGGGCAACATCATGAAGTTCACCGAGGGCGCGTTTCGCGACTGGGGCTACGCGCTCGCCCAGCGCGAGTTCGGCGCGGTCGAGATCGACGACGGCCCCTGGTGCAAGTTCAAGAGCCCGAAGAGCGGCAAGGAGATCGTCGTCAAGGACGTCATCGCCGACGCCTTCCTGCAGCAGATCCTGCTGCGCCCCGCCGAGTACTCGGTGATCGCGACGCTCAACCTGAACGGCGACTACGTCTCGGACGCCCTCGCGGCGCAGGTCGGCGGCATCGGCATCGCGCCCGGCGCCAACATGAGCGACTCGGTCGCGATGTTCGAGGCGACGCACGGCACCGCGCCGAAGTACGCCGGCAAGGACTACGTCAACCCGGGCTCCGAGATCCTCTCGGCCGAGATGATGCTGCGCCACCTCGGCTGGCATCCGGCCGCCGATCTCATCATCAGCTCGATGGAAAAGGCGATCCTGTCGAAGAAGGTCACCTACGACTTCGCCCGGCTCCTCGAAGGCGCGACGCAGGTCTCATGCTCGGGCTTCGGCCAAGTGATGATCGACGCCATGTAATGCGCTTTTCGGCCGTCGTCTGATGGCCCGAAAACTGCACCACGCCACCCCGCGTTCGCGGGATTGCACCCGATTTTGCACTGCTCTACACCGATCGCCCCGGGGCAGTGGCATCGCCTTCGAACCGAAGTGTCACGCCGTCGACGGGCAGCGATGACGCGGAGGATTCGTCATGGCGGGGATTCGACTCGGCTTGGTCGCTGTGCTGTGCGCCGCTGGCGTTCAAGCAGCTCCTCTCTACAACTTGCCCGCTCCCACCGCGCCCATGGCGTCGCCGGGCACGTTCGCAGCGACGTTCACCGCAGGGGCCGGCGCCGGTAACGTGACGCTGCAACTGCAAGGGTTCAACACGCTCGACGGCGACAACGGCTTCATCGACATTTTTCACCTGTCGGTCGATGGCACCGAAGTGTTCAGCGGTACGTGGGATCTCGGAGGCGGAGGGGCCAACCGGGTCTTGTTCAACCCGAACGGTGCCACCGTGACTTTCGCCGCCGCCACCAGGACGGTCGACATCAGCGTGCCGGTGAGCTTTGTCAACGGCCCGAACTCGGTGGTGTTCGCCTACGACAGCCCGACCACCTTCGAAGGAACAAGCCGCGCCGGACCGCAAGGACTGGCCGATGAAGGCTGGGGGCTGAACTCCGTCTCGATCACGGGCAACGCCGCTGTCAACGCTGTTCCCGAGCCCGAGTCGTACGCGCTGATGCTGGCGGGCTTGGCGGCGGTGGGCTTGCTGCGTCGGCGCCGCAAAGCTTGAGCCCGTCACCGGCGCGCCGACGCGCGTGCCGCCGACAGGCGAGCGGCGCGCGCTCGCAGCCGCGAGCGACGGCGTCTCTGCCGCCGCGTGCGCACCAATGCTTCGCACAAGCGAGCCTCGCGTGTGCGATCTCGTTCGTACGCGGCAGCCATGGCGCATGACCACGGTGACTGGGAGAGCCGGACCACTCCAATTCGATTCGACCACGCGAACGCGCGTATCTGCGCAACGGCGCGCGAGGGACGGGTCCGCATCGCCGTCCGCCCGGCTTCTTCGCCCCTCGGTCGTCGGTGCTCGTAGGCGCCGACCAACTCGGCCAAATCGCCGGGCCAACGACGATCACGCCACTTCCGTCGCAACGTATTGCCCTGCGGTCCTTGCTCCCGGTCATCGAGGCGAGCGCTGCGGCGGTCACCTGACTTCGCGAGACCGGCTCGCCTGCGGCTGACGAAATCGTCACCGAAGGCACGAGCAAACCCGAGACCACGCGGCCTGGAGTGGAAGACTTCGCCGTCGTCACGCGCGTGTTTGGCTGCGGGCGTCGACGCAGATCTTGTCGAACATGCCCAGTTTGGCGGCCTTCGTCGGTATGAGACTGAGGTATGGGTCTCGCGCTCGTCGAAGCAACGCAGCTAGGGTCAGGTGTCGTCAACAACTCGCAGGACCTCTACACGGCTGCCAGTGCGTTCACCGACACGAGGGCAGGGGCGACTGGCGGATCCGTTGCGGCGCGGGATTGACCGATCTCGAAGCGTCCGGCTTCACGGCCAACGGCCCAACCGATTGGGCCGCGATCGAATTGTCGAAGGACAAGAGAGCCGCCAGCTCGTCGGCCAGCCGCGGGGTGCAAACCCGCCGCCTCGCTGAACGGGCAGGCGACCGAGTTGAACGGGGCTTGTGAAAAAGTCCCCGCGTGGCATATGCAATCGAGGGAATGGCACGAGCGCCAACTCGATAGAATGAATTCATGCCCGCCGACAAACCGCCTGTCCCGGTTGTCCGGCCGCGTCCCGACGACGGCCAAGGGGCGGTTGTGGCCGAGCGGAAGGCTCAGAAGACCGAGCCTCCGCCGATGTACCAGGTCATTCTCCTCAATGACGACTACACACCGATGGAGTTCGTCGTCATGATCCTGCAGGAGTACTTCAATCGCGACCTGGAGACGGCGACGCAAATCATGCTGAAGATCCATCACGAAGGTCGCGGTGTGTGCGGCGTCTATTCGAAGGACGTCGCCGGGACCAAGGTCGAACTGGTGCTCGCCGCCGCACGGCGCGGCGGCCACCCGCTGCAATGCATTTTGGAGTCCGCATGATTGCGCAAGAGCTGGAAGTCAGTCTGCACATGGCCTTCGTCGAGGCGCGGCAGCAGCGGCACGAATTCATCACCGTCGAGCACCTGCTGATGGCGCTGCTCGACAACCCGTCGGCCGCCGAGGTCCTGCGCGCATGCTCGGCCAACCTCGACGACCTCCGCAAGAGCCTGGTCGGCTTCATCAAGGAGAACACGCCGACCGTCGGCGGCGCCGACGAGGTCGACACGCAGCCGACGCTGGGCTTCCAGCGCGTCATCCAGCGCGCGATCATGCACGTGCAGTCGACCGGCAGCGGCAAGAAGGAAGTCACCGGCGCCAACGTCCTCGTCGCGATCTTCGGCGAGAAGGATTCGCACGCGGTCTACTACCTCCACCAGCAGGGCGTGACCCGGCTCGACGTCGTCAACTTCATCGCCCACGGCATCAAGAAGAGCGACCCGCCCGAGTCCGGCAAGCAGGGCGAGAGCGGCGGCGCGAGCGCCGAGACGGAGAAGGAGGAGTCCGACGGCAAGGGCTCGCCGCTCGACCAGTTCACGCAGAACCTCAACCAGCTCGCCCGCGACGGCAAGATCGACCCGCTGATCGGCCGCGAGCTCGAGGTCGAGCGAGTCATCCAGATCCTCTGCCGGCGGCGCAAGAACAACCCGCTCCTCGTCGGCGAGGCGGGCGTCGGCAAGACGGCGATCGCCGAGGGGCTGGCGTGGCGGATCACGCAGGCCGAGGTCCCCGAGGTGCTCGCCGAGTCGACCGTCTACGCGCTCGACATGGGCGCGCTCCTCGCCGGCACCAAGTACCGGGGCGACTTCGAGCAGCGGCTGAAGGGCGTCCTGAAGAACCTCAAGGACCAGCCGAACGCGATCCTCTTCATCGACGAGATCCACACCCTGATCGGCGCCGGCGCCGCCTCGGGCGGCACGCTCGACGCCAGCAACCTGCTCAAGCCCGCGCTCAGCACCGGCGCGATGAAGTGCATCGGCGCGACGACCTTCACCGAGTACCGCGGCATCTTCGAGAAGGACGCGGCGCTGTCGCGGCGCTTCCAGAAGGTCGACGTCGTCGAGCCTTCGATCGAGCAGACCGTCGAGATCCTGAAGGGCCTGAAGAGCCGCTTCGAGGAGCACCACAGCGTCAAGTACGCGCCGGGCGCGCTGCAGGCCGCCGCCGAGCTGGCGGCCAAGTTCATCAACGACCGCCACCTTCCCGACAAGGCGATCGACGTCATCGACGAGGCCGGCGCCGCGCAGCGCGTGGTGCCGAAGAGCAAGGCGAAGAAGACGATCAACCGCCCGGAGATCGAGGAGATCGTCGCCAAGATCGCGCGCATCCCGCCGGCGTCGGTGTCGACCGACGACCGCTCGAAGCTGAAGACGCTCGACCGCGACCTGAAGAGCGTCGTCTTCGGCCAGGATCCGGCGATCGACGCGCTCGCCTCGGCGATCAAGATGGCGCGCTCCGGGCTCGGCCGCCCCGACAAGCCGATCGGCTCGTTCCTCTTCAGCGGTCCGACCGGAGTCGGCAAGACCGAGGTCGCCAAGCAGCTCGCGTTCATCCTCGGCGTCGACCTGATCCGCTTCGACATGAGCGAGTACATGGAGCGACACGCCGTCAGCCGCCTGATCGGCGCGCCGCCCGGCTACGTCGGCTTCGACCAGGGAGGCCTGCTGACCGAGGCGATCTCGAAGAAGCCGCACGCCGTGCTGCTCCTCGACGAGATCGAGAAGGCGCACCCCGACGTCTTCAACGTGCTGCTCCAGGTCATGGACCACGGCACGCTGACCGACAACAACGGGCGCAAGGCCGACTTCCGCAGCGTCATCATCATCATGACGACCAACGCCGGCGCCGAGACGATGAACAAGGCGACGATCGGCTTCCTCAACAGCCGCGAGTCGGGCGACGAGATGGCCGACATCAAGCGGCTGTTCACGCCCGAGTTCAGGAACCGCCTCGACGCGATGGTGAGCTTCAAGGCGCTCGACGAGGAGATCATCCTGCGCGTCGTCGACAAGTTCCTGCTCGAGCTCGAGGGCCAGCTCGCCGAGAAGAAGGTCGAGGTCACGTTCACCGACGGGCTGCGCAAGCACCTCGCCAAGAAGGGCTTCGATCCGCTGATGGGCGCGCGGCCGATGCAGCGGCTGATCCAGGACACCATCCGCCGCGCGCTCGCCGACGAGCTGCTGTTCGGCAGGCTCGTCGAGGGCGGCCGGCTCACGGTCGACGTCGACGCCGAGGGCAAGCCCGTGCTCGACATCCAGCCGGCACGGCGGAGCGACAAACCGAAGGCCGAAGCGACCGCCTAGCGGTCGCGGCGCACCGGATGCAAGGGGGCCTCGCGGCCCCCTTGTTCCTTTCGGTCGCGCTCCGGGTCCTGGCGGTAGAACTCGGCGAGCAGCCGGTAGAGACGCGGCTGCTCGGCCTTGAGCGTCGCCGGGGCGACGAAGAACGCCTCCGATCCGACCGCGAAGAACTCCTCGAGCGACTCGGCGCCGTACGGATCGAGGAACGTCTCCTCGTCGCGGTCGGCGCGGCGCGCGAAGCGCTCGTGCTCGAGGAGGAGCGAGCGCAGCCACCGCCCTCGTGCGCTCGACCGGTCCGCTTCCTCGGCTCCCGCGGTGACGCCGCGGCGCATGTCGATGACGTGCGCGAACTCGTGGATGACGACGTTGTAGCCCTGCTCGGCCGACTCGCCGGCTTCGTCGACGTCGCGCCAGGCGAGCATCACCGGGCCGCCGTGCATCGCCTCGCCGCTCAGCTCTTCGTCGTACGAATGGACGACGCCGGCGTCGTCCTCGCGCTCGCGGTGGGCGACGACGGCGTCCGGGTGGACGACGATGCCGACGAAGCCGTCCAGCCAGGACAGGCCGAGCTCGAGCGCCGGCAGGCAGGCCTGCGCCGCGATCGCGACCGCCATCGAATCGTCGACGGCGAGGCCGCCGGCGCCGCCGAACTCCTTCTGCGCCAGAAAGAGCGTCGCCATCTCGCGCAGCGCCTCGACTTTCGGCGCCGGACGCGCGGCGAGGAACGGATAGCGCGCGATCGTCTGCAGCCAGAGCGGATCGGGGATCGCGCGCCGCTCGAGCGTGCGCTCGCGGCGCCAGCGTCGCCACCAGCTGTTCACGGCGGCGCCTGCCGCGGCGCGGTCGCCGGCGCGACGCGCGCGAATCCGCTCGCGTCCCAGCGCAGGATCTCGGCGCGCGGCGCGCTGCTGCCGTCGAGCTCCCAGTCGCTCAGCACGTGGCGGACCGCGTGCGGCGCGAGACGGTGGCTCGCCGGCCGGTGCGTGTGGCCGTGGACGAGCGTCGCCGCATCGGCGTCGCGCAGCCAGGCGAGCGCGGCGTCGGCGTCGACGTCGACGAAGCTGCCGTGCTCGCGCGGCGGCCGACGCGCGCTCTGCCGGCGCAGCGTTCGCCCGATCGCGCGGCGCGCCGCGAACGGCAGCGCCGCGAACGCGCGCTGCACCGCGGGGCGGCGGACGACGGCGCGATAGCGCTGGTAGCCGACGTCGTCGATGCAGAGCGCGTCGCCGTGCGAGAGCACGACGCGGTCGCCGAACGCGACGACGAGCGTCGGGTCGGCGAGGCGGGCGACGCCGCTCGCGGCGAGCATCGCGTCGCCGACGAGGAAGTCGCGGTTGCCAGGCATGAAGGCGATGGTCCGCCGCCGCGCCGCGGCGCTCAGCACCTCGGCGCAGCGCGCCTCGAAGCCGCGCTCGGCCATGTCGTCGCCGATCCACACCTCGAACAGGTCGCCGAGGATGAAGACGGCGTCGGCGTCGGTGTGCTCGAGGTGCGTCGCCCACGCCGCGAACACCTCCGGGGTGTCCTCGGCGAGGTGCAGGTCGGAGATGAGATCGATCGCGTGCCAGCTGCCAGGCGCCTCGAGGCTCGCGATCGGCCCGCTCGCCCGCAGCGGCGGCAGCGTCGACGCGCTCATGGCACGGCGCCAGCCTCGCCGCGGCGCGCGCTCAGGCGACGACGGTCGCGCGCGTGATCGTCACGTCGTCGATCGGGACGTCGGAGTGGCCGGCGCGGCTGCCGGTGCGAACGCGCTCGATCGCGTCGACGACCTCCTGTCCCTTGACGACGCGGCCGAACACCGCGTAGCCCCAGCCCTGCGGCGTCTCCGACTTGAAGTTGAGGAAGTCGTTGTCGGCGGCGTTGATGAAGAACTGCGCCGTCGCCGAGTGCGGCGCCGACGTCCGCGCCATCGCGATCGTGTAGCGATCGTTGCGCAGCCCGTTGCCGGCCTCGTTCTGGATCGCCGGGCCGGTGGGCTTCTGCGACATGCCGGGCTCGAAGCCGCCGCCCTGGACCATGAAGCCCTTGATGACGCGGTGGAAGACGGTGTTGTCGTAGTGGCCGTTCTCGACGTTGGTGATGAAGTTCTTCACGGTCTCGGGCGCCTTGTCGTCGTCGAGCTCGACGCGAATGGTGCCGGCGGTCGTTTCCAGGTCGACTTGTCTCATCTCACTTCTCCAGGGTGGCCTTCTTGATGACGACGGGCTGCGTCGGGACGTCGCCGGCGCCGGTCGGCACCGCGCGGATCTTGTCGACCACGTCCATGCCCTCGACGACCTTGCCGAACACGGCGTAGCCGTTGCCGTCGCGCGCCTGCGCCTGGTTGAGGAAGTCGTTGTCCTTGACGTTGATGAAGAACTGCGCGGTCGCCGAGTTCGGGTCGGGGGTGCGCGCCATCGCGATCGTGCCGCGCTGGTTCGTCAGACCGTTCCTGCTTTCGAGCGGGATCGGCGCACGCGTCTCCTTTTCCTTCATGTCGGGGCTCATGCCGCCACCCTGGATCATGAAGTTGTTGATGACGCGATGGAAGATCGTTCCGTCGTAGTGGCCG
>Ga0207703_10004343_pt1 | contig 11650 bp, 8 predicted proteins | sample KBSSwiS12_FD_184304 | JGI IMG/M metagenome (GOLD analysis project Ga0207703, IMG submission 184304) | Switchgrass rhizosphere microbial communities from Kellogg Biological Station, Michigan, USA - KBS Switchgrass S1-2 (SPAdes) (version 2) | ecosystem: Host-associated > Plants > Roots >... | reverse complement strand
AGTTCCGCGCAGCACGCAAGGGGGAGGTTCCGATTCCGCCGCCGCGGCACAAAATGCCGCGACGCGCACGCCGGGAGCGCACGTACGTGTCAGCTTCGACCGCCCTGATCATCCGATTGCCTACGGATATCCGGTCAACACCTGGGTTTTCCGCCAGAACTTCCCTCTCTATGACACGCCTAAGAAGTGGCTACGAATGGCTTACTGCACAACTTGCCTGGATGGACCGGAGGATTCCAGTCCAGTCGTAATGGAGTGGGGCAGCAAAGATGGTTCGCCTTTCGTCGTGAGTGGTCAAGCTTGGGGTGAACAAAATCTGATTGGGCGTCCAGCAATTTTGGATTTGCCGGAAGGTAAGGGCCACGTGGTGGCGTTCAACTTCAATCCCATGCATCGTGATTTAAATCGTGGGGATCAGCGATTGCTGTGGAATGCTCTGCTGAACTGGCAGGCGATTCTCGCAAAATAATAGCTCCACAAACATAACATTCAATTATTTTGCAAAATTTGAAATCCCCTGCATTCATTGGCGAAGTGTAATATGACTCGCCATGACCCGGTCTTATTCCAATGTGAAGTTGCTGCTTTTCGGTACAGGCGTCGGCGCTCTATATGGAATTTTTATAAGGCTCGCCTTTGGCTCACATTCGCTGAATCAGTTCGTTGGCGTTATGTCTGTGGCATTTTTGTTTGTGATGCCATTCGTCTGCGGTTTTCTGGCTGTCTATTTCGCAGAAATTCGCCAGCAGCAATCGGTTGCGGTTTGGTTACTGGCTCCCTGGCTTACAGTTTTGGGCGGTTGTGCCGTAATGATTTTGTTTCTCATTGAGGGTTGGATTTGCATCATCATGTATTTGCCGGTTGGCTTGGCGTTTTCTTCCATTGGAGGTGTCATTGCCGGATTGATTGCACGAAACAAACGGCTCAAGCGGGTTGGCAGTGTCACGACTGCCTGTATTCTTTTCCTGCCTTTCGTCTTTAGTCCACTGGAGTCCTCTCTACTGAATCGTCGGGACATTCGCACCGTGGAAAACGTGATTGATATCCAGGCTTCTCCAGCCGCAGTTTGGGATCAGATCAAAACTGTTCCCAGGATTCGCAAGCATGAGCTGCAACGATCGTGGAGCCACCGGATTGGTTTTCCAGATCCTACCGCTGCGACGTTGTCATACGAAGGGGTTGGCGGAGTGCGCCAGGCTTCCTTTGATGGAGGCGTTTTGTTTATTGAGACCGTCGATGTTTGGGAACCGCTGCATCGGCTGGCATTTTCTATTCATCCACAAACGGCGCAAATTCCCAATACAACTTTCGACGAGCACGTCACCGTGGGCGGACCTTACTTTGATGTTTTGCGTGGAGAATACCGGCTTGAGCCGCTGCCGAATGGCAAGATGCGCTTACATCTAACGAGTTGGCAACGCGTCTCGACCGATTTCAATTGGTACGCACATCTGTGGACTGACGCAGTTATGTCAGATTTGCAGAAGAGAATTTTGTATGTGGTGCAGCAGAGAGCAGAAAGTAACCGTATTGCTCACTAAACCTTGTTGACATGACCGCCCGCGATTGACGGCACCAACAAAACTTCATCCCCGTCTTTGAATGCATATCCGTTTCCGCCCAGGAACCGGATGTCTTCTTCATTGACGTAAACATTTAGGAAACGTCGGATTTGACCGTTCTCATCGCGGAGGTGTGGCTTGAGCGCGGGGAACTTTGTGTCGAGCTGGGAGAAAAGGTCATCCAGATTGGAAGCCGAGCAGGAAAACTTGGCCGTGTCTTCCGTATGGCGGCGCAGAGCGGTCGGGATGTGAACTGTAATTGCCATGTTTGTCAGCAGCTTCTCAACTTATACTGCGACCGCTTCCGGCAGCGCCAGCGTCTTGCTGAGATACGCCTCAAACTCCGCCAGCTTCGGTGCGATGGGCGCTTCGGTTTCGTACTTGTCTACAAGCACATCGGTGGTTTTCAGGCCATTACCCGTGATGCAGAGCACAGTTGTTTCCTGCGGCTTGATGCGGCCATCGCGGAGCAGCTTACGCGTGCAGCCGAGCGTTACGCCGCCGGCAGTCTCAGTGAATACGCCTTCGTTCTCTGCCAACAACTGCATCGCTTCCACAACTTCTGTGTCGGAAACATCCTCCGACCATCCACCGCTCTGCGTGATGGTCTTGATTGCATAATGCCCATCCGCCGGATTGCCAATTGCCAAAGACCGAGCAATCGTCGAAGGCTTCTGGGGATCGATCTCGGCCTTCCCATTTTTCACCGCAGTAGAAATCGGAGAGCACCCGGTCGCCTGTGCGCCAAAGAACTTCACATGCTTCGGCTCAACCAATCCCAACCTGACCAGTTCCTCAAACGCCTTCTTCACCTTGGTGATCAGCGATCCACCCGCCATCGGAATCACGACGTTGTCGGGCAATCGCCAGCCAAGCTGCTCGGCGATCTCGTATCCGACCGTCTTCGAACCCTCCGCGTAATAAGGACGCAGGTTCACATTCACGAATCCCCAGTGATGCTCATCGGCAATCTGCGAGCACAGCCGGTTCACCTGATCATAGTTTCCAGAAATACGCACCACCTTAGCGCCGTACACTTGCGTGTTCACAATCTTCGCCGGCTCAAGGTCGGCAGGAATAAAGATCCAAGCCTGGAACCCATTGCGCGCCGCGTGAGCCGCAACCGCATTCGCCAGGTTTCCGGTCGAAGAGCACGACACCACCTCAAATCCAAAGGCGCGAGCCTGCGCCAGCGCAACTGAAACGACGCGGTCTTTAAAGCTTAGGGAGGGCATACAGACCGCGTCGTTTTTCAGGTACAAACTCTTCGAGCCAACGGCGGCGCCAAGCCGTGGTGCATTCAACAGCGGCGTGAAACCGGTGGGAAGGGCAGGTTTGTGCCCATCGGGCAACGGCAACAGATCGGAGTAACGCCACATGCTCGCCGGGCCTTGGGCAATGCGCTCGCGAGTAAAACTGGGAGCAATGGCCTCGTAATCGTAAAAAACTTCCAGCGGCGAGAAACACTCATGACAAATCGACTGCGGAATATTCCCGTAAGACTTACCGCACTCGCGACAGCGCAATTCGTAAACAGGCATGTGGACGTACTCTCCGTGAGTCCTCTGTGGACTTAGTGACCTCTGGTCAAGCTTTTGAATTTCTTTGAGAGATCAACTTTCGGGACGAGCGGGAATCGGTCCTAAAATAGGAAAGCCTCTTTTCCCAGGTTCTGGAAAAGAGGACGCGAGATGCTAGCACTTTGCACCCCGAATCTCATGTTCCCCAATACCGGGAGAGAGTTGACACCAGACAATCAGGATTGCTCCCGATCCGGTTGTCGTGGCTTCTCAGGGCTCGTCCCTCAGCCACTCTGCATGAAATCCAAGGCCGGCCAGTTAAGGCCGACTTGTAGATATCGTAGCGGGCGGGCGGGGGGTAGTCAAGGGATTAGATTGTCTTAACCAGAGGCCGCCCCGGTTTCGAAGCGGCCACAAAGTACTTGATAACACGCGTCTAGCTCTTACTGCTGCGCGAGCAGTACCTGTTCGATCTGATTCTTTGCCTTCAGAGTTCCGCTCTTTGTCTTGGGATCCGTCCGAGACTCGTAGATCAACGAAACCCCCAGTTGCGGTAGGTTGAGTGAATAGACCACGCGTTCGGTGCCATTGGTAACGATCAGCAGACTGCACTCGCCGTGTTTAACTTCGCCGCGAAACAGCGTGCTCACCATCAGAACGTTGTTTCCTTCGGCGTTGGCAATCGTTGTCAAAGGAACCGAAGCCACGGTCGGAATCGTAATTGTGTAATCTCCGGGCTGGAGCACGGTCAGTCCCCAGCGTACTTCATTTTTGAGATGGAACTTACCACTGACTACATTTTGCGCGTTTGCAGCGCCGGGTACCAGGCAAACCAGGAACAAGAACGTTGCCAGGAACCAGTTCGGCACAAACAGAGTGCGGATCTTATTGCTATTTGTCGACTTCATTTCTAACTCCTTAACTTCTTTTCGTTGGTCGAGCTTTTTCGACTGATTGGTTTAATCGCCGCTCTCTTTCCGGGGAGAGCTCGTTAAATCCACCGAGCTTCTACTTCCGGCTCGGATCGTCGTCAGGGTTGACGTAGTTGAATTGCAGCGGCGATTTTCCGTGCACTTGCACGATTACTTGTCCGCAAGCCATGGCATAGTGATGCATCTCAGGATCAAGATAAGCAAAACTACCAGCGGTGAAAGCGGCCATTTTTTTTGTGTCGAACTGGTCGCCCATGCCCACTTTGAAAGTTCCGGAAATCACCGTGACGTTCTCACGCAACGGATGCCAGTGCGGTGAGATTTGGTATCCATCCGGCATCTTCAAGCGGACGGTATAGTCGCCGGTGGATGCAGCAGGGTCGCCCTCCAGTACGGCCAGTTGCGCGCCGGGCCGAATGAACGGGGGAGCTGGTCCCCATGGAATGGTGTCAGGTGTAAATGCGTTGTGCGCGTGAGTGCCCTCGTGCGCCGCAACTTTGAACAGCTGCCCGGCGCCGCACACTAGCGCGATCAGCGCGAGCACAATACAAAGGTTCCTCTTCATGTTGCCTCCAGTCCTATCGGACAAGAGACATCATGGCTGCGAAAATAGAACCTTCCAATTGAGCTCAAATAATCTTTATCTATCTTCCATATATCGGTACAAGTTGCTGATAATTAGGGCATAATTACAAATGTTTACATGGACTATCCGGCAAAACTTCGCCACTCGGTCGAACTAGATCTCGGTCGCTATGAGCTTCGTCGCTTTGGCCGGAAAGTTAAGCTCGAGAAAAAACCCATGGAGCTGCTCATCTTTTTGGTTGGACGCCGCGAGCAGCTGGTCACCCGCAGCGATATTGTCACCAAGCTTTGGCGTTCCGATTTGTTCATTGATACCGAACCGAACATCAACAACATAGTGCGAAAAATCCGCACCGCTCTTGGTGACAATGCAGACCAGCCACGATTCCTGGAAACGGTTATAGGCAAGGGTTACCGCTTTATCGGTCCTGTCCGCGTAATTGACCCACTTTACCCAGGTGTTGATGCCGTGCCGCAGCTGCGAGGCTTGGATCAAGAACATGCGAGCGCCTGGAAAGGCCGTTCCTCGCTCGCCATCCTTCCGCCTGTTCTTCTGGAGAATCTTGTGGAGGACGATGGCCTCTCGCTCGGTTTTGCGGATGCATTGGTCAGCCGGCTCGGGAATCTTCAAGGCATCGATGTGTTACCCACTTCTGCCGTGCTGAACGTCCCCTCAGATGCACGACCCGCGGACATCGCGGCGCGTCTGGGAGTCCGCTTTCTGGTCTGTGGCGCTATCCGCGTACTGAAGAGCCAGTGGCAACTGTCGGTGAAAATGTTCGATGCGCAGGCGCACGCTGTGCTTTTCGCCCGGAAGCATGATCTGGACTTAAAGCGCCTCGACCATCTCCAGGACGAAATCAGCAAACAAATCGCCGCCGCATTGAATCGGCCGCTTCGTCAGCCAGTCAGCCAAAATCGTCAGCGTTACAGTAAGGATCCCACGGCGTATGCGGAATTCATGCGTGGCCTCCGTTTAAGTTCCTCGGGTGATCCCATGCTGCTTGACGAAGCGAGTCAGCACTTAACCAACGCGGTCATTCGCGATCCAAATTTTTCATTGGCTCACGCCACCCTTTCACAGGTACATGCAACCCGTCACTTTGAACTTGAGCCGGTCAGGACCTGGCTGGAAAGGGCGGAGTTTCACTGTCAGCGTGCACTGGAACTCGACCACGACTTGCCCGAAGCGCACGTCGCAAATGCGTTCCTGTTGTGGGGACCTGCGAAAAATTTCCAGCACCTTGAGGCCATCGCTGAACTCAAGCGCGCGTTGGCATTGCAGAGAAACCTGCACCATGCTTACAACCGCCTCGGCACAATTCTGGCGCACGTCGGGCTGCTGGAACACGCTCGCGAAATGTACGAGAAAGGCAGAGCTTTCCATCCCCAAAAGGCCATCAGTCACAGCATTCTTCAGGTTTATATCTGGAACCAGGAATACGATCTGGCGCGAGAGGAAATCCAAGGCTGGAAAGCGGAGAGCCCGGGCAATAAGTATCCTCTTTATTTCGCGCCGCAACCGGCCATGATGACAGCAGATTGGGACGAAGCGAAAATCTTGCTGGATGAGGCGGTCGAGCGTTTGCCGGACGAACCTATGATCATCAGTCTGCAGGGCTTGTTTTACGCATTGACCGGTAACGAGTCGCAAGCCATGGAATCACTGAACCAAGCGTGTGCCAATCCGAAATCATTCGGACATGCGCACCACAGCTACTACCAGGTCGCATGCATTCTGGCCGTATTGGGGAAACTGGAAGCAGCCTTCGAGTGGCTGGATCGCAGTGTCACGACAGGATTTGCTTGTTGGCCATTTTTCCTGAAAGACAAATGCTTACACAATCTGCGTGGACTCTCACAATTTGAAGTGCTGATAAGTTCGTTACAGGCAAGATATCCAGACCACCTGGGATTGCTCTAGCCTCGTGCTTATTTCGCCAGCGCTGCAACACTACGACCAACCATCGAGGGGTTGGTAGACGGGATGCAGAAGAACCCCGCGCAAGCGGAGCTTCGACAGGGCACTTTCTGAGTTGTTTATGCTGTCCGCAGAGTTAGCAGCGTGATTTCTGGGAGAACTCCTAGCCGCATGGGAACTCCGAACGTCCCCAATCCTCGATTTACGTATAACGCCGCTTTTTTACCGGTTTCTCCTATCGGGAGATGATAGAGCCCGGCGACAAAATCCGTAATCAACTGCGCCGGACTGAATGAATGGTCCACGATTTCAACTTTCACCTGACCTCCGTGGGTATGACCGGCCAGGCTCAGTTCGATTCCCATCTCCGCCGCGCGGTGGAAGGAGTTGGGGTTATGCGAGAGCAGGATGTTCGGGTGCTCCCGGCTGATCAGCGGCTCGATGCCTTGCAGCATCGGCCCAGCGGGACCTCGGGTCATGTGGTCACGTTGATAATCCACGCCAATCAGATTTAATTTTTTTCCGCACCAATCAAGCTCCACATTTTCCTGACGCAGTAGCTTCATGCCATGCTGCTGAAACAGCGCCTGAGCGGAGGCCTCGGCGTTGGCGTAAATTTCGTGATTGCCGTTGCATCCCCACGTACCAAGCGGCGCACTGAGTCGAGCTAACTCGGAGATGCAATCTCCCAGCGGATCGAACTCGCTGCTGACAAAATCACCTGTCACGACGGCAAGATCGGGCTTCAAGCCGTTGGCGATATCGACCGCGCGGCGCACTTCTTCGCGCGGCATGAAGTCGCCGATGTGGATGTCGCTGAGCTGCGCGATCTTGAATCCGTCCAACTCTTTCGGCAGATTGGCGATGGGAACTTCTACCCGCTCCACGCGATATTTCAGGCGGCCAGCGACGAAACCATAAATCGCCGCCAAAATGGGGATGCCACCAGCGATATACCCGGCATAGCGGAAAAAGTTTCGTCGCGATGGATTGACCGGAACCGAAGCGCTGGATGCGATCAAACCGTAAATCCAACCCGCACCATGCACCAGTTGAATCGCTAAAAAGGCAAAAATAGATGCCACCAGCCAGATGCGGGCCGCCGCGATGATCCATTTCCCTCCTTCTATCTTGGAAAGAATATGTCCAAACAGCGGATCAAAAAACGCCACTACAAAAACAATGAGCGCAGCCACCCAAGTGATCTGTAACGCACTGCGCAGGCCGGGACGCATAATTTCGCCAATCAGGCGCCAAGCACCCATGAACCAAAAGCGTTGTGTCAAGTAAAGTAAAGCGAGGAAGGTCAAAAATATGCCGAGGCGAAGAAAGATCATCATAAATTTCAAGCGACAACACCTCGAGGGTTAGATGAGGCAGTCCGACTAATTGATACTTTGAATCCGACCAGCAGGTAAGGTTCTATATCCGAATCGAGGCTAATTGACTGATAAAATTAGGTAAGCGGTCCTATGCCAGCCTTCACAGAACAATTTGATGTCGTTGTAGTCGGCGCCGGACACGCTGGATGCGAGGCCGCAATGGCCGCCGCTCGCATGGGATTAAAGACCGCACTTTACACATTGAATGTCGATTTGATTGCGCAGATGTCCTGCAATCCAGCGGTGGGAGGTATTGCCAAAGGACACCTGGTGCGCGAGGTGGATGCCCTCGGCGGCATCATGGGGGAGGTTACCGATGCGGTCGGTATTCAGTTCCGGCTGTTGAATACCTCACGCGGACCGGCGGTATGGTCTCCGCGGGCACAGTGCGACAAACAGGCTTATCGACTGAAGATGAAGCAGTTGCTGGAATCACAAGCGAATTTGAAGATCAAGCAAGCGGAAGTCGCGGACCTGATCATAGAAGATACCCATGTAGGGACAGCCGCGCCCGGCTGTCCAGCGGAGCAAAGCTCTGGAGCGCAGACCGAAACTGAAGCCCGGACCCAACAGAGCCGTGTTGTCGTTCGCGGAATCCGCCTCCGCGACGGACGAACCGTAGGCGCATCCGCAGTGGTTATTACCACCGGCACTTTCCTCAATGGCTTGATCCATTGTGGAGAACAACAATACCCGGCAGGCCGCTCGGGCGAACCAAACGCTGTTCTGCTTGGCGAGGCCTTGAAACATCTAGGCTTGCGTGGTTGCCGTTTGAAAACTGGCACTCCGCCGCGACTTGATGGCCGCACCATCGACTGGTCTCGTTTTCAGGAACAGCCCGGAGACCCCGACCCAACGCCGTTCAGCTTCCGCACCAAACGCGTTGCGCATCATGATTCGCAAGTCCCGTGCTACATCGTTTGGACTACCGAAGAAACGCGGCGCATCATCCGCGAGAATGTTCACCGTTCACCGATGTATAGCGGACAGATTCAGTCGATCGGCCCTCGCTATTGCCCTTCGATTGAAGACAAGATCGTGAAGTTTCCCGATAAGGAAAAGCATCAGCTCTTCCTCGAACCCGAGGGACTGAACACCCACGAAATTTATGTGAATGGCATGAGTACTTCACTGCCTGTGGAAGTGCAGCTGGCAGTGTTGAAGTCTATCCCAGGATTAGAAACTGCGGACATGCTGCGTCCGGGTTATGCCATTGAGTATGACTCAATCGACCCAACCGAACTCGAACGTACTCTGGAGACCAAAAAAATCAGCGGTCTGTTTCTCGCGGGTCAAATTAATGGAACCAGCGGATACGAAGAAGCCGCCTGCCAAGGGATTATGGCGGGTATCAATGCTGCGTTGAAAGTGAAGCGGGAAGCGCCGCTCGTCCTCGATCGCACCGAAGCTTACACAGCAATCTTGATTGATGACCTGATCTCCAAGGGCACCAACGAGCCATACCGCATGTTCACTTCGCGGGCGGAGTTCCGGCTACACCTGCGGATTGACAATGCTGACCGGCGCCTAACTCCATACGGCCGTCGCGTGGGCCTCATCTCCGACGCTGCATGGTCGGACTTCCAGGCAAAACAGCAACGCCACCAAGCCATGACAGGGTTGTTGGAAAAGACCAAGTTCAACGCTACGTTGGCAGAAAAGATCGGCGATACCGAACTTGCGCCATTGCTTGGACAATCGTTGGCGCAAATGCTGAAGCGTCCGGAGATCACCGTTGAGAGACTGGTTCCAGCACTGAGAGACCTGTCGCCGGAGTTTTTCGCACAGGAAATCAGCGAAAGTCCGCGTGAATCCGCGAGCATTGTTCCAGTCCAGGTCCGCAATGAACTTAAATCCGTCGAAACCGAAATCAAGTACGAAGGCTACCTGCGGCAGCAAGACAAGGCCATCGAACGCTTGAAAAAGTCCGAACAGCGTAACATCCCCGACTGGTTCGACTATCGCGCCGTCAGCGGCCTCTCCCGTGAAATGCAGGAGAAGCTCAGCAAGATCAAGCCGAGAACCATCGGTCAGGCCTCACGAATTCCCGGAGTCACCCCGGCTGCGGTCTCTCTCGTAAATATTTTTATAGAAATTCAAGCCAAGAGAAACGCTTCGCCACCCGATCCTGTCCTCGCGTGACGTGTTAACCAAAAAATTATTGTTTTCCACAAGTCAGACCAATCTTCACTCTTCCGCAATTCGCTCACTCACGATATTGTTACTGCCAGTAAAAACAGCAGTGCTGCCTCATCATCCAGTAGCGAAAACTGCGGTTTGCCGTCCTCATACAGCCGGGGAGACAGATAGATGGAGTGTTTTGTTTGCATTCATTGTCATTTTTATCAGCCGCCACGAGAAAATCCATGGTTGGAGGCAGTCGAAGCCCAGGACTCCGCCAAGCCTTATCACGACTGGAATGAGCGCATCACCGCAGAGTGCTATCGGCCGAATGGCGCTTCGCGGATACTGGATGACAAGGGCCGCATCGCGCAGATCGTAAATAATTATGCGCGAATTAGTTTTAATTTTGGCCCCACATTACTTTCTTGGCTAGAAGAACACGCTCCGCAGACCTACGAACACATCCTCAAAGCCGACCGGGAAAGCCAGCAGCGCTTTTCTGGACACGGCTCGGCGTTAGCACAGGCTTACAACCACATCATTCTTCCGCTGGCGAATTCGCGGGATAAACGCACACAAATTGTCTGGGGGATGGAGGATTTCCATCATCGCTTTGGGCGCGATCCGGAGGGCATGTGGCTCCCCGAAACTGCCGCCGACGTCGAGACATTGGAAGCGCTGAGCGTTGAGGGCATCAAGTTCACGATTCTCTCTCCTTATCAGGCAGGCAAGCTCCGCAATGATCCTAAGTCGCAATGGGTCAATCTTCACGGACACGGAATCGACTCCAAGCGTCCTTATCTATGCCACCTCCCTTCGGGCCGGACTATTGGCATCTTTTTCTACGACGGATTGGTTGCGCGCGCCGTCGCTTTCGACAAATTATTGTTCGACGGCTCGAATCTGGCGCGGAGGCTGGCAAGCCGATTTGATCATCAGGGAGATTCAGTTCAGCTAGTCCACATCGCCACCGACGGCGAGACATACGGCCATCATCATTCACATGGAGACATGGCGCTCGCTTACGCGCTGGATTACATAGAGAAGAACAAGCTGGCGCGGATCACCAACTACGGGGAACACTTCGTCTCGCACCCGCCGACACATGAAGTGGAAATCATTGATAAGACTGCATGGAGCTGCGCGCACGGTGTCGAGCGCTGGAATAGCAACTGCGGATGCAATGCTAACGCCAACGGTTCCTGGAACCAGGAGTGGCGGCGTCCGCTGCGCGAAGCTTTGGACTGGCTACGCGATGACATTGCTGGACGTTATGAATTCGACGCCAAACGGTTTTTGCGCGATCCCTGGGCCGCACGGAACGGATATGTCAAAGCGGTTAACGATCGATCCCAGGAAAATGTCCGCGACTTTGTGAAAGAACATGCTCTGCGCCGGTTGTCCGAAGAAGAACAGATGCGCGTGCTGCGTTTGTTGGAACTGCAACGGCATCTCATGCTCATGTACACCAGCTGTGGCTGGTTCTTCGATGAGCCGACCGGGCCGGAAACTGTACAGGTCCTGCAATACGCCGGTCGAGCTGCGCAGTTGAGTGAACAGTTGTTCGGTGCCAATCACGAAGAACAACTGCTTCGCCGCCTGGAAAAAATGCAAAGCAACATCG
>Ga0207703_10004340_pt1 | contig 11653 bp, 11 predicted proteins | sample KBSSwiS12_FD_184304 | JGI IMG/M metagenome (GOLD analysis project Ga0207703, IMG submission 184304) | Switchgrass rhizosphere microbial communities from Kellogg Biological Station, Michigan, USA - KBS Switchgrass S1-2 (SPAdes) (version 2) | ecosystem: Host-associated > Plants > Roots >... | reverse complement strand
CGTCGAGCAGCTCGCGCACAGGATGCACTCGTAGAGGCCGTTCAGCTCGTCGCGCTCCTCGGGGCTCTGCAGGCGCTCCTTCTCGGGCGGGCGCGAGTCGTTCATCAGGTACGGCTTGATCGAGTGATACTGCTTGAAGAACTGGGTCATGTCGACGATGAGGTCGCGGATGACGGGCAGCCCCGGCAGCGGCTTCAGAACGATCGGATCCTTCAACGTGCGCATGTTGGTGAGGCACGCGAGGCCGTTCTTGCCGTTGATGTTCATCGCGTCCGAGCCGCAGACGCCTTCGCGGCACGAACGGCGAAAGCTCAGGCTCGGGTCGATCGCCTTCAGCTTCATCAGCGCGTCGAGCAGCATCCGATCGCTGCCGTCGAGCTCGACGGTCATCGTCTGCATCGCCGGCACGGCACCGTTGTCGGGGTCGTAGCGGTAGATGCGGAACGTGCGCGTCGTCGGCTGCGCCGGCGGCGGCGTCGCGCCGTCGGGATCGGACGCGTCGGCGGCGCGGGTGTGGGCTTCCGTTTCCATGTCAGAAGGTGCGCACCTTGGGAGGGATCGACTCGACGGAAATCGGCTTCAGCTGGACCGGCTTGTACTCGAGACGGTTGCCTTCGCTGAACCACAGCGTGTGCTTCATCCACTGGGCGTCGTTGCGGCCGTTCGGCGCGACCGGGTCGTCGACCGGTCGTTCGTAGTCGTAGACCGTGTGCGCACCGCGGCACTCGTGGCGCGCCGCCGCGGAGACCATCGTGGCCAGCGCCGACTCGATCAGGTTGTCGACCTCGAGCGCCTCGACGCGCGCGGTGTTGAAGATCCGCGACTTGTCGGCGAGATGCATCGACCAGCTGCGCTCGGCGAGCTGCTGCACCTTGCCGACGCCCTCGTCCATCGACGCCTGCGTGCGAAAGACGCCGGCGTGCTGCTGCATCGTCCTCCTGAGGTCGTTGGCGATCGCCTGCGAGTACTCGCCGCCGCTGCTCGCCTCCAGCCGGGCGAGCCGCGTCGCGGTGAAGTCGGAGGCCTTCGCCGGCAACGGACGGTGCGGCTCGGCCGCGAGCTTGCTCGCGACGATGTGGTTGCCGGCGGCACGGCCGAACACGAGCAGGTCGAGCAGCGAGTTCGTGCCGAGCCGGTTGGCGCCGTGAACGCTGACGCACGAGCACTCGCCGACCGCGTAGAGGCCGGGCACGACCGCGTTCGGGTTGCCGTTCTTCGGCGCGACGACCTGGCCGTGGACGTTGGTCGGCACGCCGCCCATCTGGTAGTGGATCGTCGGCACCACCGGGATCGGCTCGCGCGTGATGTCGACGTTGGCGAAGTTGTGGCCGATCTCGTAGACGCTCGGCAGCCGCTTCATGATCGTCTCGGCGCCGAGGTGCGTCATGTCGAGGACGATGTAGTCCTTGTGCGGACCGCAGCCGCGCCCTTCCTTAATCTCCTGGTCCATGCAGCGCGAGACGAAGTCGCGCGGCGCGAGGTCCTTCAGGGTCGGCGCGTAGCGCTCCATGAAGCGCTCGCCGTTGGCGTTGCGCAGGATCGCGCCCTCGCCGCGGCAGCCTTCGGTAAGCAGCACCCCGGCGCCGTAGACGCCGGTCGGGTGGAACTGCCAGAACTCCATGTCCTCGAGCGGCAGCCCGGCGCGCGCCGCCATGCCGAGGCCGTCGCCGGTGTTGATGAAGGCGTTCGTCGACGCCGCGAAGATGCGGCCGGCGCCGCCGGTGGCGAGCAGCACCGCCTTGGCCTGCAGGACGTGCAGCTCGCCGGTCTCCATCTCGAGCGCGGTGACGCCGACGACGGCGCCCTCGGCGTCGCGGATCAGGTCGAGCGCCATCCACTCGACGAAGAAGTTGGTCCGCGCCTGCACGTTCTGCTGGTAGAGGGTGTGCAGCATGGCGTGGCCGGTGCGGTCGGCGGCAGCGCACGCGCGCTGCACGGGCTTTTCGCCATAGTTCGCGGTGTGGCCGCCGAACGGGCGCTGGTAGATCGTGCCGTCGGCGTTGCGGTCGAACGGCATGCCGAAGTGCTCGAGCTCGTAGACGACGTTCGGCGCCTCGCGGCACATGAACTCGATCGCGTCCTGGTCACCGAGCCAGTCGGAGCCCTTGACGGTGTCGTAGAAGTGATAGTGCCAGTTGTCCTCGCTCATGTTGCCGAGCGACGCGCCGATCCCGCCCTGCGCGGCGACGGTGTGCGAGCGGGTCGGGAAGACCTTCGTCAGGACGGCGACGTTGAGGCCGGCGCGCGACAGCTGCAGCGACGCGCGCATTCCCGAGCCGCCGGCGCCGACGATGACGACATCGAAGCGGCGCGACGCGACGGGCGAGGTGTGGACCGCGGGCGAATCCATCCCTACAGCCTCCAGAGCACCTGGATCGCCCAGCCGGTGCAACCGACGAGCCAGGCGATCGTGAAGATGTCGAGGGCGAGGCGCAGGCCGACGGGCTTGATGTAGTCCATCCAGATGTCGCGCATGCCGACCCAGACGTGGTAGAGCAGCGCGACGACGGTGACGAAGGTGAGGACCTTCATCCACTGCCGAGCGAAGATCCCCGACCAGCGCGCGTAGTCGAGCGGCCCGGGCAACAGCACCTGGACGACGACGACGATGGTGAAGAGCGCCATCAGCAGCGACGTGACCCGCTGCGCGAGCCAGTCGCGCAGCCCGTAGTGCGCGCCGACGACGAGGCGCCGGGATCCGAACGAGGTGCTCATGGCCGAGCGCTCAGAGGAAGAGCTTGGCGCCGACCGCGAACGCGACGACGGTGCCGACGGCGAGGGCGACGATCGCGGAGACGCGGCCGAACACGAGGCCGACCTCGTGCGTCGCGTCCATCCAGAGGTGGCGCAGGCCGGCGCAGAAATGCAGCAGGTACGCCCAGAGGAGCGCGAACGCGACGAGCTTCAGGAACCAGCCGGGGAAGACGCCGGCGCCGCTCGCGAACGCGGCCGTGAACTGCTCGTACGAGATCTCGGACGTGACGCTGGTGTCGAACAGCCAGATCGCGAACGGCAGCAGCAGGAACATCGCCGCCCCGCTGATCCGGTGCAGGATCGACACCCACCCGGCCGGCGGCAGGCGATACGTCGTGAGATCGGAGACGTGGATGTTGCGATAGACCGGCTGCCGCTTGAGTGGTTGTTCCTTGAGGGAGGTGGCCATGTCGGTCTGAGATGGGGAGCGCTGCGGACAGCCGGTCGATTTTATTGCTTCGCAGCAGACTTTACCGCGCACCCGCTTCCGCGCTGGCGCTCGACCCGGCGTGGCGGCAGGCTGGCCTACACTCATAGGTCCCCAGCGCGCCGCATTCGCCGCGAGCCAGCGCGTCGCCATTCCCACCTGCTCGGAGAACGCACCATGAAGACCCCCGTCCGCGTCGCGGTCACGGGCGCCGCCGGCCAGATCGGCTACGCCCTCCTCTTTCGGATCGCCTCCGGGGAGATGCTCGGCAAGGACCAGCCGGTCGTCCTGCAGCTGCTCGAGATCCCGGACGAGAAGGCGCAGAAGGCGCTGAAGGGCGTGATGATGGAGCTCGACGACTGCGCGTTCCCGCTGCTCGCGGGCATGAGCGCGCACGCCGACCCGAACACCGCGTTCAAGGACGTCGACTACGCGCTCCTCGTCGGCGCGCGTCCGCGCGGGCCGGGCATGGAGCGCAAGGACCTGCTGTCGGCGAACGCGCAGATCTTCACCGCGCAGGGCAAGGCGCTGAACGCGGTCGCCTCGCGCGGCGTCAAGGTGCTCGTGGTCGGCAATCCGGCGAACACGAACGCATGGATCGCGATGAAGAGCGCGCCCGATCTGCCGCGGCGCAACTTCACGGCGATGCTCAGGCTCGACCACAACCGCGCCGCGAGTCAGCTCGCCGCCAGGAGCGGCAAGCCCGTCGCCGCGATCGAGAAGGTCGCCGTCTGGGGCAACCACTCGCCGACGATGTACGCCGACTATCGCTTCGCGACCGTCGACGGCAAGTCGGTCAAGGACATGATCGGCGACGAGACGTGGAACCGCGACGTCTTCCTGCCGACCGTCGGCAAGCGCGGCGCCGCGATCATCGAGGCGCGCGGGCTGTCGTCGGCAGCGTCGGCGGCGAACGCCGCGATCGACCACGTGCGCGACTGGGTGCTCGGCACGAACGGCCGCTGGGTGACGATGGGCATCCCGTCGGACGGCCAGTACGGCATCCCCAAGGACACCATGTTCGGCTATCCGGTGACGACGTCGGGCGGCGAGTACAAGGTCGTCGACGGCCTGCCGATCGACGACTTCAGCCGCCAGCGGATCGACGCCACGCTGAAGGAGCTTCAGGAAGAGCAGGACGGCGTCAGGCACCTCGTCTGAGGTCGCCGCGCCAGCGCCATGTGACAGAGTTCCGTGTGGGCGGTAACGGCCGGTAAGGCAGGCGCCACCGGCGCGTTGCTCGACGACAATCGCCGCGCCATTTGCAGCTGAAAGGCCGATGCCATGCCCAAGCCGTTTCGTTCCGCGCCGATCGTCGCCGCGCTGAGCGCCGCCGTCCTCGCCGCCGCTCCCGCATTCGCAGCCGACCGCACCAAGCAGCCTGCCAAGCCGGCCGCCAAGACGGCGCCAGCCAAGCCAGCCTCCACCGTCGCCGACGCATCGCCGGATCAGGTGAAGGCTGCCGAGCTCGTCTTCTACGGCTCGTACGACTGCGAGTTCAACCAGAACGTCAGCGTCGCGCAGAGCGCGAAGCACCCCGCGTACGCCGACGTGAAGTTCGGCCAAGGGACCTGGCTGATGAAGCCGGTCCTCTCCTCGACCGGAGCCGTCCGCCTCGAGGACGTGCGCGGCCAGACGCTGATGGTGCAGATCGCGAGCAAGTCGATGCTGCTCGATGTCAAGGCAGGCAAGCGCCTCGTCGACGAGTGCATCTGCCCGAAGCAGCGCGAGCTCGTCGCCGAGGCGAAGGCCTCCAGGGCGGCCGCCGAGGCGGCGCCGGTGAAGGCGATCGTCGAAGCGGGCACCGCCGCCGGCACCGGAGCGACGGCGTCGATGAAGTGATCCCCTGGCGGCACGCGCGCCGCCGCGTCGTCGCATCGCGCCTTCGTTGAGCGCACCACGAAGACCGCCGCATCGGGCGGTCTTCGTGCTTCAGCACTCGCGCTGCGCCATCGGACGACGACGCCGCAGCGACGCGCGAGCGGCGTTCGCGCCGCGCCGGGCGCGGCGTCGGCTCAGCGCCAGCCGGCCTGCATGATCAGCGCGAGCGCCGCATCGGCGGTGCCCTGGTGGGCGAAGGGCGTCGGGTGGACGTCGTCGGCGAACGCGTACTTGCTCGTGTCGCCGGCGATCAGGTTGGTCGTGTTGCAGACCAGCGCTTCGCCGTTGAACGCGTTCGGCCCGCACGCCGGCGTCGTGACATTGCTGAAGCCGTAGGCGGACGGATTGGCGGCAATCGCGTGCGTCTGCGCGTAGTCGTCGAACAGCACGACCGAACCCGCGAGACCGGTCGACAGCGCCGTGTTGAACGCGTTCGTCATGGCGGTGATCAAGCCCTGCGTCGAGGCGTCGAGCGTGAGGCCGAACGGCGTCAGGTTGATGTCGGTCAGGTTGCGGACGACCACGTAGCGGGCGCCCTTGCCGAGGACGAGCGACTTGATGTCGGCGACGAGCTCGACGCCCGCCTGCCCCATCGCGGCGACGGCCGCCGCGCTGGCGGCGTCGACGGCGGCCTGGCCGCCGCCGGTGACGATGGCGATCACCGCCGGTGACCAGCCCGCAACAGCGGCGGTCGCCGCAGCGGCCTGGCCGCCGCCGGCCGCCTGCCCGACGGCCGTCAACTGCATGAACAGGTCGTTGCCGCCGGCATTGACCGTCACGAGTTCCAGCCCCGAATAGCTGCCGACCTTTGCCAGGTGCCGGGTGAACTGCTCGTGGAGCGAGTCGGCCATGAGGCCGAGGTTGACCTGACCGAGCGACTGCTGCAGGGCCACGCCGTTCGGACCGCTGCCTTCCGACGTCACGCGCGCGCTGCCCTCGGCGTAGTTGAAGCAGTTGGGAAAATCCTGCACCGGTGCGCCCGTGACCTGCGGATCGTTGGGCAACAGGCCGGTGCGGGCGGCGCACTGTGCCGGCGTCCCGACTGCGGCGGCGAGATCCTCGGTCCAGACCTTGCCTGCCGGTCCGTTGACGGTGAACTTGCCACCGCCGAGCGCGGCCACCGTGCCGACCTGGTACGTGCCGACGTCGCTCACGCTGTCTCCGAACGAAACGGTCTGCGTGAAGTTGACCTTGTTGTCGTCGCTGCCGCCGCATGCGGCGAGCACCGCCGCCGCTGCAACTCCGATCGCTGCCCACCTGAAGCTTTTCATCGCTGTCCTCGCTCGTCGCAAATGCCGCCGATCACGGGCGGCGGGATCGCGCGGATTGTGCGTCGGACGACACGGCGATCCTTCGGTGAATACCCAACGACGCTGCACTCGCACGCGGCACGACGATTGCCGCCGCGCGCCGCCGAGCGTCGCCGCGGGCTGCCGATAATGGCGCCATCCCCTCGAGCCCGCGCCACGATGCAGCGACCGTACAACTTCAGCCCGGGTCCGGCAGCGCTCCCCGAACCTGTCCTGCGCCGCGCCGCCGACGAGATGCTCGACTGGCGCGGCACCGGTACCTCGGTGATGGAGATGAGCCATCGCGGCAAGGAGTTCATGTCGATCTACGCGGCGACGCTCGCCGCGCTGCGCACGCTGCTCGCCGTTCCCGACAACTACGAGATCCTCTTCCTCCAGGGCGGCGCGATCGGCGAGAACGCGCTCGTGCCGATGAACCTGCTGCGCGGAAAGGACCGCGCCGACTACGTCAACACCGGCGACTGGTCGAAGCGCTCGATCGCCGAAGCCGCGCGCTACTGCACCGTCAACGTCGCGGCCAGCGCCGAAGGCAACGGCTTCACCGCGATCCCGCCGCAGCATGAGTGGCAGCTCGACCCCGGCGCCGCCTACGTCCACATCTGCTCGAACGAGACGATCATCGGCCTCGAGTACCACTGGACTCCCGACACCGGCGAGGTCCCGCTCGTCGCCGACATGTCGTCGGACATCCTGTCACGGCCGCTCGACGTCGCCCGCTACGGCCTGATCTACGCCGGCGCGCAGAAGAACATCGGCCCCGCGGGGTTGACGATCGTGATCGTCCGCGACGACCTGCTCGGCGGCGCGCTGCCGACGACGCCGACCGCGTTCGACTACACGGTGCAGGCGGCGAACGACTCGATGATCAACACGCCGCCGACCTACGCCATCTACATCGCCGGCCTCGTCTTCGACTGGATCGCGGCGCAGGGCGGTCTCGAGGCGATGGCCGAGCGCAACCGCGCGAAGGCTCAGCTCCTCTACGGCTGCCTCGACGCGAGCGGCTTCTACCGGACGCGTGTCGTCGCCGCCGACCGCTCGCTGATGAACGTCACGTTCCATCTCCCCGATCCGGCGCTCGACGCCGACTTCCTCGCCGGCGCGCGCGAGGCCGGGCTGATCGCGCTCAAGGGCCACCGCATCGTCGGCGGCATGCGCGCCTCGATCTACAACGCGATGCCGATCGCGGGCGTGCGCGCGCTCGTCGACTATCTGCGTGAGTTCGAGCGGCGTCGCGGCTGAGCCGCGCGAGAGACGACCCCACCCTCGGTATGCCCGCGAAAGTATGTATAATTCGTGCATACCAGCTCAGCGGAGCAGCCATGGAAGCGATCGTCGCCGAACGCGGCCAGATCACCCTGCCCAAGGCAGTGCGGGACGCGCTCGGCCTCGTCAAGGGAACCCAGCTCAAGGTCGAGCTCGAAGGCAGCCGGATCGTTTTGCGCAAGAACGTCGACGACGCGATCTCGCGCCTGCGCGGCCGCTTCAAGCTGCCGCCCGGGGTGACGACCGACGACGTCATGCGCGAATTGCGCGGACGCGCACCGGGCGATCCCGTCGAGCCCTGAGCGCCGGCCCGTGGTCGCGATCGACACGTCGGTGCTCATCGACCTGCTCGGTGGCGACGATGCGCGCGCCGACGCGTCGGAGGCGAGCCTGCGCCGTGCCCTCGGCGAAGGCCCAGTCGTCGTCTGCGACGTCGTCGTCAGCGAGATCGTCGCCGGGCTCGGCTTCGGCGCCGAATTGTTCGACGTCCTCGACGAGGCCGGAATCCGCTACTCGCCGACCGATGCGCGCGCCGCGGTGCGCGCCGGCGAGATGCAGCGCCGCTACAAGCAGCGCCTCAAGAGCGAGGGCCGCTCGCCGGCATCGCCGCGAACGGTTCCGGACTTCCTCATCGGCGCGCACGCCCTGCTCCAGTGCAGCGCCCTCATCACCCGCGATGCCGGTTTCTTCCGCGACTATTTCAAGGGGCTGAAGATCATCGTTCCCAAGCCCGCCTGACCGGCAGACGCGGTTTCCTCCTTCCCGAACAAGGATTGCGATGCCTCACGCTTTCGCCAACACGCTCCGCACCTTCAAGACCGCTTCCGGCAAGACCGGCAGCTTCTACTCGCTCCCCGAGCTGCAGAAGACGTACCCCAGCGTCGCCCGGCTGCCGGTCTCGATCCGGATCGTCCTCGAATCGGTGCTGCGCAACTGCGACGGCAAGAAGGTGACGCCCGAGCACGTCGTCGAGCTCGCCGGCTGGCAGCCGAACGCGCCGCGCCTCGACGAGATCCCGTTCGTCGTCGCCCGCGTCGTCCTGCAGGACTTCACCGGCGTGCCGCTGCTCGCCGACCTCGCCGCGATGCGCAGCGTCGCCGCCCGCCTCCGCAAGGACCCGAAGGCGATCGAGCCGCTGGTGCCGGTCGACCTCGTCGTCGACCACTCGGTGATGATCGACTACTTCGGCACGAAGGACGCGCTCGACCTCAACATGCGGCTCGAGTTCAAGCGCAACGTCGAGCGCTACCAGTTCATGAAGTGGGGGATGCAGGCGTTCGACACATTTGGCGTCGTTCCCCCCGGCTTCGGCATCGTCCACCAGGTCAACCTCGAGTACCTCGCGCGCGGCGTCCACAAGGGCGCGCCGCCTGCCGACGATGCGGCGCCCGTCTACTACCCCGACTCGCTCGTCGGCACCGACAGCCACACGACGATGATCAACGGCATCGGCGTCGTCGGCTGGGGCGTCGGCGGCATCGAGGGCGAAGCCGCGATGCTCGGCCAGCCGGTCTACTTCCTGACGCCCGATGTCGTCGGCTTCGAGTTCAACGGCCGCCTGCGCGAGGGCGTCACCGCGACCGACCTCGTCCTCACCGTCACCGAGATCCTGCGCCGCGAGAAGGTCGTCGGCAAGTTCGTCGAGTTCTTCGGCGCAGGCGTCGAGAGCCTGTCGGTGCCCGACCGCGCGACGATGGCCAACATGGCCCCCGAGTACGGCGCGACGATGGGGTTCTTCCCGGTCGACGACAAGACGATCGACTACTTCCGCGGCACCGGCCGCACCAAGGACGAGATCGACGTCTTCCAGGCGTACTTCAAGGCGCAGGGCATGTACGGCATGCCGCGCGCCGGCCAGATCGACTACAGCAAGGTCGTCCGCCTCGATCTCGGCACCGTCGCGCCGAGCCTGTCGGGCCCGCGCCGGCCGCAGGACCGGATCGAGATCGGCCACGTCAAGGGCACGTTCACGTCGCTGTTCAGCAAGCCGCCGGCCGAGAACGGCTTCAACCAGCCCGCCGGCCACCTGCTGACGCGCCACCAGGTCCGCGCCGCCGAGGCGCGCGTCGACGAGCGCGCCGCCGACCCAAGCGGCAAGAGCATTCCGCGGACGCCGTCGGTGCAGCCCGGCGCGCCGCGCTTCGTCGACGAGATGAACGCCAACAAGCCGACGCTCGCGGCGGCGGTCCACGAAGCGCCGCCCGAGCACCCCGACCTCGGCGACCGCACGGTCGGCAACGGCGACGTCCTGATCGCGGCGATCACGTCGTGCACGAACACGTCGAACCCGAGCGTCATGATCGCCGCCGGCCTGCTCGCGAAGAAGGCGGTCGAGGCCGGCCTCAAGGTCGAGCCGCACGTCAAGACGTCGCTCGCCCCGGGCTCGCGCATCGTCACCGAGTACCTGACGCGCGCAGGGTTGCTGCCGTACCTCGAGAAGCTCGGCTTCAGCCTCGCCGCGTACGGTTGCACGACGTGCATCGGCAACGCCGGCGACCTCACGCCCGAGCTCAACGACGCGATCACGAAGAACGACCTCGTCTGCGCCGCGGTGCTCTCGGGCAACCGCAACTTCGAGGCGCGCATCCATCCCAACCTGAAGGCGAACTTCCTCGCCAGCCCGCCGCTCGTCGTCGCCTACGCGATCGCCGGCACGGTGCTGAAGGACCTGATGACCGAGCCGGTCGGCAAGGGCAGGAACGGCCGCGACGTCTGGCTCGGCGACATCTGGCCGACCAGCGACGAGATCGCGGCGCTGATGAAGTTCGCGATGAACGGCGCCGCGTACCGCAGCAACTACGAGAAGGTGTCGACCGACACCGGTCCGCTCTGGGAGCAGATCCGAGGTGTCTCCGGCCAGATCTACAACTGGCCCGAGTCGACCTACATCGCCGAGCCGCCGTTCTTCGCCGACTTCGCGCTGACGCCGCCGCCGCCGCCGGCAGCGATCCAGGGTGCCCGCGCGATGGCGCTGTTCGGCGACTCGATCACGACCGACCACATCTCGCCGGCCGGCTCGATCAAGGAGTCGTCGCCCGGGGGACGTGGCTGAAGGAGCACGGCGTCACCAAGGCCGACTTCAACTCGTACGGCTCGCGGCGCGGCCACCACGACGTGATGATGCGCGGCACCTTCGCCAACGTGCGCATCAAGAACCTGATGATCCCGCCCGGTCCCGACGGCTCGCGCGAGGAAGGCGGCGTCACGATCTTCCAACCTTCGGGCGAGAAGATGTTCATCTACGACGCGGCGATGAGGTACATCGCCGAGGGCACGCCGACGGTCGTCTTCGGCGGCGAGGAGTACGGCACGGGGTCGAGTCGCGACTGGGCGGCGAAGGGAACGCTGCTGCTCGGCATCAAGGCGGTCGTCGCGCGCAGCTTCGAGCGCATCCACCGCTCCAACCTCGTCGGCATGGGCGTGCTGCCGCTGCAGTTCAAGGCGGGCGATTCGTGGGAGTCGCTCGCCATCCGCGGCGACGAGACGTTCGACATCGAGCTCGGCGGCACCCTGAAGCCGCAGCAGGACGCGACGCTCGTCGTCCACGCCAAGGGCGGCGAGACGCGACGCATCCCGCTCGTGCTGCGCATCGACACCGCGATCGAGGTCGACTACTACAGGCACGGCGGCATCCTGCCGTTCGTGCTCAGGCAGCTGCTCGCGGCCTGACGGCCGCGAGCCGCTGCCGCGACAGGCAAGAAGGCACGCGCGCGTCGCGCGTGCGGGCTCGCGACCTGACGGCCGCGAGCCGCTGCCGCGACAGACAAGAAGGCACGCGCGCGTCGCGCGTGCGGGCTCGCGACCTGACGGCCGCGAGCCGCTGCCGCGACAGGCACAGGAGGCACGCGCGGTTCGCGCGTGCGGGCTCGCGGCCTGACGGCCGGGGTCGCGGGCTAGCTGCTCTTGTCGCCGCCGTGGCTGCACGCCGGGTCGGTGTTCGGCCCGGCGTCGGTGACCGTCCCGGTGGCGTTGCTGAACGAGACCTGGAAGACGACGCAGTCGCCTTCGAGCCCCG
>Ga0207703_10004332_pt1 | contig 11666 bp, 11 predicted proteins | sample KBSSwiS12_FD_184304 | JGI IMG/M metagenome (GOLD analysis project Ga0207703, IMG submission 184304) | Switchgrass rhizosphere microbial communities from Kellogg Biological Station, Michigan, USA - KBS Switchgrass S1-2 (SPAdes) (version 2) | ecosystem: Host-associated > Plants > Roots >... | reverse complement strand
GGGTTTGGGATCCTGGGCGAGAAAGATCGGGCGAAGGAATGGATCGACCGGGCGATGCTCATCGATCCGGACAATCTCAACATGCAGTATAATTTTGCCTGCGTGCTTGCCAATGAGCTAGCGGATACCGATGCCGCCCTGGAGATCCTGAAGCCCGTTTTTGACCGCTGCGGCCAGTTCATCCTGAGCGTAGTGGACAGCGATCCGGACATGGACGTTCTGCGAAACGATCCGCGATTTGAGAGAATGCTTGCCGACTTGCGCCAGCGGCTCGATCAGGAGGCTGCGGCTACTCCGTCTGCTGCAACCTCAGCGCCACCTCGCTCATGAAGCGCGCGTCGTCGCCATCGGCGAGCCATTCGGCCTCGGCCGAAATCGCCGCCAGGACATCGCTCAAGGGCTCCATCTCCGCCTTCGAGTAATTGCCGAGCACGTGCGGCGTGACGAGCGCCTTGAGGCCGGGGCCCGGATGCCCAATGCCGATGCGCACGCGGCGGAAGTCTGGGCCGAACACCGCGTCGATCGAGCGCAGTCCGTTGTGCCCGGCGGTGCCGCCACCGACCTTCACCTTGACCTTGAACGGCGCGAGGTCGAGCTCGTCGTGAAAGACGGTAAGGTCGTCGAGGTCGAGCTTGTAGAAATTGAGGGCCTGCTGAACCGCGTCGCCGCTGTCGTTCATGTAGGTCTGGGGCTTCTGCAACAGCACGCGCTGACGGCCGATACGGCCTTCGGCGACCAGGCTCCGGAACTTCTTCGACCAGGGCGAAAAATCATGCACCTCGGCAATGATGTCGGCCGCCATGAAGCCGACATTGTGCCGGTGGAGAGCATATTTCGTGCCGGGATTCCCGAGGCCGACCCAGAGTTGCATCACCGCTCGCTAGCAGGAGCGGAGACAAACAAAAACCGCCCGCCCTTTCGGGCGAGCGGTTCCTGAATATTCGAAGGGGAGAGCGCTTACTCTTCGCTCTCGCCGCCGCCCTCGGCAGCTTCGCCGCCTTCGACCACTTCGCCTTCCTCGCCCTCGACGGTCGGGACTTCGTCAGCCGCAGCGACCTCTTCCTCTTCGGCCTTCATCGCCGACGGGGAAACGATCGTCGCGACGGTGAAATCCTCGTCCTTGTTCGATGGGACGACGCCGTCGGGCAACTTCACCTCGCTGATGTGGATCGAATCGCCAATCTCGAGGCCCGTGAGATCGATGTGAATCTCGTTCGGGATGCTCGCCGCGTCGCAGACGATCTCGAGCTCGTGCTGGACGACGTTCAACACGCCGCCGCGCTTCAGTCCCGGAGACTCTTCGTCATTGTCGAAGCGCACCGGCACCGCGACGGTGACCTTGGTGTGCTCGCCGATGCGCAGGAAATCGACGTGGATCGGCCGGCTCGACACCGGGTGGAAATCGACCGCCTTGGGCAGCGTACGATGGGCCTTGCCCTCGTAATCGACCATCACGACCGAGTTCATGAAGTGACCCGTCGAAAGCATTTTGATGAGAAGCTTCTCCTCGACATGGATCGAGAGAGGCTCTTTCTTTTCGCCGTAGACCACGGCGGGGACCCGGCCATCTCGGCGCAGTGCCCGGGAGGCTCCCTTGCCAGCCCGGTCGCGCGCCTCGGCGGGCAGCGTCAGCTGATCGCTCATTGCTTGCGTTCTCCAATAGAAAAACCCCGCCACGCCTCCAGGGATGACCATGGCTAGGGAGGGCGCGCACTAGTGCACACCCGCCAGAAAAGCAAGTTAGCCGGTTAGTTCAGCCGCGCGGAGGGAATGCCGAGCTCGGCGAGTCGGACGAGGACGCTGTCCTTGCCGGCGAGATGACCAGCTCCGACTGCCACAAAAACAACGCCGGGCGTTTGCATGCGCCCGGCGATCCAGTCGGCCCAACGCGCGTTCCGCTCGGTAAACATCATCCGGTAGGTGTCGGGCGACGCATTTTCGAGTTGGCCGAGCATCTTCACGAAGATGGTCTGGTCGCCGCGCTTCCAGGCCGACTGCATGTCCGACATCACGCGGGTCATGCTCGCCATCGAATCCGCGCCGTCGACCAGCTCGCCCGCCTTCGGCCGCGGTGCAGCCAGTGTCGCCGGCATGCGATTGAACATGTCGAGCTGCAGCTCGAGCGTTTCCAGCCCTTCGACCTGCTTGCCCTCGGCTTCCGCGGCGTGGCGCAGGACCATGTCGGCGCCGTTGCTGACCTGCATGCCTTGAGAGCGGCCGGCGCTGATCGCCATGCGCGAGGTGGCGAGGAAAGACGCCGACGGGGTCAGCGCCTGACCGGTAAATCGCGGTTTGATCTGGACCGGCCCTTCCGGAATGACCGTTTCGAGCACGAGCTCACCCGAGCTGTCGAAGGCCGTCTTGACGCGGTTCCTAAACCACTCCGACCTGCCGTCGAGTGCGTGGAAGGTACCGAAGATGTAGACCGTGGTGTCGGCGTCGTGCACCACGAACATCGCGGGGCTGGCGTCGTTGGCTGCCGTCAGCGGTGCGGCCGGCGCGCCGGCGGCAATCGCGGCAGCAAGCAGGACATCCATCATCCACCAGCCTCCTTCACGGGCGGCCGGCTGAGGATGAACGACGGATTGAGTGGTCTGGCGCAGCTGCCGGGGTGCACTTCACCCGTGGCGGCAGCGCCGCGCCCCCCTCAACTCGCATCGTGGCCCCCCAGCCCGATACCCGGCGATTATGGTCACTGACAGATTAACAAAAGTCTAGCGGAAACCGCTGTTTCGTGAAAAATTCTCGTTGCGACTCAACAACAAGCAGCAGCAGCGGTCACTGGATCCGGCGCACCTTGTAGCCATCGCGCTGAAGCAGGCTGATCAGCGATGACGGCCCCGCGAGGTGGCCCGCGCCGACCGCCACGAACACCGAGCCCGGCTTGGTCATGCGATCTTCAATCCAGCGGCTCCAATTCGCGTTTCGCTGCTTGATCAGCGAATTCATGAGTTCTGGCGAGGAGGAGAGGTCGCGGTTGAAGCTGATCGCAATCGCCTTGACGTCGCCACGCGACCAGGACGAGACCATTTTCGCAAAATCGTCGTCCATGCTCTTGGGTCCGTCGATCGCGCCCTCCAGCAGCAATCGCTGTGCCTTTTCAGGCAGGCGATCGAAAAAGCCGAGTTGCTCGGCGTTGGTCTCCAGCTGTCCGATGGGCTTTTTCGCGCCCTGGAACTCCGTGCGAAGCGCTTGTTCCGGGCCTTGCTCGCCCTTGAGGCCCATTTCCTGGAACCGCACCCCGAGCAGCTCGAACGCGGCCAGCCACGTTTCCATGCTCGTGAAATATTGTTCGGGAACACCGGTCTTGGCGATCACCGAGCGAAGCAATGCGCGTTTCGCCGGCGGCACGCGCTGTTCGATCGGCGGAAGACCGGCCGAGTAACCGAGGTCCCGCTTGGCGGCGAGGATTTCGTCGGGGTGCTGGAGGTCGACGATCGTTTCCACGACCAACTCCTGCGAATTGGCAAGCGCCGCGTCGAATTTGGGCGTCCGCCACTGGTAATTAGGGGGCAGCAGATGGATGGTTCCGAAGAGATAGACCGTCGTGTCGGCGTCCGAAACTTCCCAGAGTGCCGGGCGAGCCTGCGGTACCCTGGCCGCCGCGGGCGCAGCGAGAGCGAGAAGCGCGGCGAACGGGGCGAAGAAACGCTTGATCAAAGTCATCATAAGCTCCGCATGTAAGGTGCCTATTGGCGCGCTCAAGCTTGCGCTTCGCTGAAGGCGCGGCCAAAGCCTTGGGTTCCAATTCGCGCGATACGGGGCCTTCTTACCTTGAGCCTGAGCTTCCAGGACCTGATCCTGACACTCCAGCGCTATTGGGGAGCGCAGGGCTGCGTGCTCCTCCAGCCCTATGATATGGAGATGGGGGCGGGGACATTTCACCCGGCGACGGTGCTGCGCGCGCTCGGGCCGGCGCCGTGGCGCACGGCCTATGTGCAGCCGTGCCGTCGACCGACCGACGGCCGCTATGGCGAAAACCCGAACCGGCTCGGCGCATATTACCAGTTCCAGGTCGTGCTGAAACCGAGCCCGGACGACCTCCAGGACCTCTACCTCGGCAGCCTTACCGAAATCGGCATCGACCCGCTGAAGCACGACATCCGCTTCGTCGAGGACGATTGGGAAAGCCCGACGCTCGGCGCCTGGGGGCTTGGCTGGGAAGTGTGGTGCGACGGGATGGAGGTGACGCAATTCACCTATTTCCAGCAAGTCGGCGGGTTCGAGTGCAAGCCGGTGACGGGCGAGCTGACTTACGGTCTCGAGCGGCTGGCGATGTACATCCAGGGCGTCGACAATGTTTTCGACCTGAAGTTCAATGACGCGGGGGTCACATACGGCGACGTTTTCCTCGAGAATGAGCGCGAGGCATCCGAATATAATTTCGAAGTCGCCAACACGGACCGGCTTTTCGAGGCGTTCCGCGAAGCCGTCGACGAATGCGAGCTGTGCATTGGGCACAAGCTGCCGATCCCCGCCTATGAGCAGGCGATCAAGGCGAGCCACGTGTTCAACACGCTCCAGGCGCGCGGGGTGATCAGCGTCGCGGAGCGCCAGGCCTATATCGGCCGCGTACGCGACCTCGCGAAGGCGGCCTGCGGGGCTTGGCTGGAGCGAAGCGCCTGATGGCCGACTTCCTGCTCGAGCTCTTGTCCGAAGAGATCCCGGCGCGGATGCAGCCGAAGGCACGCAACGACCTCGCGCGAATGTTCGCCGACGCGACCGGCGAGGCGGGCCTTTCGACCGGGGCGGTCGATGTCCATTCGACCCCACGACGGCTTGTCCTGATCGCGCGCGACGTTGCCGAGGCGACCGAGGCGAGCCGCGAAGAGGTGAAGGGTCCCCGCGCGAACGCCCCGGCGCAGGCGCTCGACGGATTCTTGCGCAAGACCGGGCTGACCCGCGAACAGCTCGAGGAGCGCGACGGGGTGCTGTTCGCGGTAATCGAGCGCGAGGGCAAAGCGGCCGCCGACGTTCTCGCCGAGACGGTCAAGCGCATCGTCGCCGACTTCCCGTGGCCCAAGTCGATGCGATGGGGGGCGGGAGATCTCCGTTGGGTGCGGCCGCTCCACGGCATCGTCGCCATCCTCGGCGAGACGATCGTGCCGATAGAGATCGATGGCATCGCCAGCGGCGCGACCACCGTCGGCCACCGCTTCCATCACCCGGGGCCGATCACCGTCGGCGGGGCGCAGGATTACGTCGAAAAACTTCGCGCCTGCCATGTGATCGTCGACCAGGACGAACGCGAGAAGCTGATTGCCGAAGGCGCGGCGAAGGCGGCGGGGGACGCGGGCCTGACCATGATCGAGGACCACGGGCTGGTGGTCGAAAATGCCGGCCTTACCGAATGGCCCGTGCCGCTGATCGGGCGCTTCGACCCCGATTACCTCGACGTGCCGCGCGAGGTGATTGTGCTCACCATGCGTACCAACCAGAAATATTTCGCCTGCATCGGGACGGACGGGCTCTTGGCACCGGCGTTCGTGTGCATCGCGAACATCGCGGCGAAAGACGGCGGCGGGGCAATTGCCGAGGGCAACGCCCGGGTGCTCGCCGCCCGCCTCGCCGACGCGCGTTTCTTCTGGGAGCAGGACGTGAAGGTCCCGCTCGAGGAACAGGCCAAGAAGCTCGACGGAATCGTTTTTCACGAGAAACTCGGAACCGTCGCCGACAAGGTGGAGCGGGTCGCGAAGCTCGCGCGGTGGCTGGTCGAGGAAGGGATCGTCAAAGCTGACCCCAACCAGGTCGAGCGCGCGGCGCGGCTCGCCAAGGCCGATCTCGTCACCGGCATGGTGGGCGAGTTTCCCGAGTTGCAGGGGGTGGTCGGCGGCTATCTTGCGGAGGCGCAGGGCGAGCCCAAGGCCGTCGCCGAGGCTATTCGCGACCATTATGGCGCCCCGAGCAAACCGACTTCCGCAGCGGTCGCCTTGGCCGACAAGCTGGATACCATCTGCGACTTCTTTGCGATCGACGAAAAGCCGACCGGGTCGAAGGATCCTTTCGCGGTTCGGCGGGCGGCCATCGCGTCCATCGAGATCATTGTAGGTAATGGCCTGAGGCTAGCCCTGACGCAGGCTGTTCGTGGTGGGCTTGCCAATGTTGCAGGGCAAATGTCGACGACAGATGCCGCACATCGGCTCGATCGGACTGCTCCGGAGATCCTCGACTTCTTTGCCGACCGGTTGAAGGTCCAACAGCGCGAGGCGGGCGTAAGGCACGACCTGATCGACGCGGTGTTTGCGCTAGGCAGCGAGGATGACCTTGTCCGACTGCTCGCCCGGGTGAAGGCGCTGCAGGGGTTCGTCGAGACCGCGGATGGCACTAACCTCCTCACCGCCTACAAGCGCGCGGCGAACATTCTTAAGAAAGAGAAATGGGACGCGCCGGGCGTCCTTACTTCAGACGACGAGCAAGGGATTCCCCAGACCGGTGAGGAAGACCCCCTGGTGCTTGTCGACGAGCCGATCCTCAAGGAGGCGATCGCCGAGATCGCGTCGGGCCAGGCCGGCGCGGACCTGCCGCAGGAAAAGGCACTGATCGCGGCGCTCGACAAGGCCGAGCCCAAGGCGTCAGCGGCGGTCGAAAAGGAAGATTTCGCCGGCGCAATGGCCGCGCTCGCGGGCTTACGGACGCCGATCGACGAGTTTTTCGACCATGTAACCGTCAACGACCCGGACGCGGCCAAGCGCGAGCGCCGGCTGAACCTGCTCCTGCGTTTTCGCGACGCGGTGAACCAGGTCGCGGATTTCTCGAGGATCGAGGGTTAGGGTGTCGGCACTACCCGTTCGCGCTCGCCATCCTTGACCGCAGCGGCGCGAAGAGAATCGCGCTCACGCCACTCCTTCTCGCGCTCGTCATGTTCCTGCTTGAGCTTGGCATGCTCGCGCTCCCAGGACTCGCGGTTCGCGACTTCGTCCTTGTAGCGGCCTTTCCACTTGCGGCGGCCGCCCGCGGTCAAGAACATTCCGATCAGCAGGCCGAGAACGAAGACTAGTCCTGAGATCACCCAGACATTGGGATCGTTGATCAGGCTGTAAGGCATTGCGCGTCCTCCTTTCGAGGAAGTCGCGTCATCTACGCTTGGGCATGCGAGCGTGTTCCGACCTGTCCCGCGGCTCGTCCCCTCGCTTTGGAGGGGAGAGCCTTACTTGGTGAGGAAGCTGTCGTGGATCGAGCAGCTGGCCGGCCCGAGGATGACCACGAACAGGGTCGGCAAGATGAACAGGATCAGCGGAACGGTCATGATCGCCGGGAGGCGCGCAGCCTTTTCCTCGGCGCGCATCATGCGCTCGTTGCGGAACTCGGCCGACAGCACGCGCAGCGCGCTTGCAAGCGGAGTGCCGTATTTCTCGGTCTGGATCATCGTCGTGACGACCCCGCGCACGGCCTCGAGATCGACGCGCGCCGCGAGATTCTCGAACGCCTGGCGGCGCTCGTTGAGGAAGCCCAGCTCGATCGCGGTCAGCCCGAATTCATCGCCCAGTTCCGGATAGGCCTTGCCAAGCTCCTTGGCGACACGGCCGAAGGCGGCATCGACGGTAAGTCCCGCCTCCGCGCAGATCACGAGCAGGTCGAGCGCGTCCGGCAAACCCTTGCGGACCGCATGGCTGCGCTTGGTGACCTTATTCTTGAGCCACAGATCGGGCGCCTTGTAGCTGAGGCCCAGAGTGCCGGCGACGGTCATGTACTGACGGATCCACGACCAGGTCGGGAACATGTCGAAGACATAGATGAGGAGCACGGCGATCGTGCCGAGCACGGCCGGCATCACGAAGCGCGCGGCGATGATGAAAAAAGCGAGATCCTTGGTGCGGATGCCGGCCTGCATCAGCCTCAGCTGGGTTTTCTTCAGCTGGTCGTCCTGGAGCATCTTGAAGTTGCTCAGCAACGAGCGGACGCGGTCCGCAGCCTCGCTGCGGTTGCTTAGCTTGCGCCTTTTGTTGGTTGACGCGACGATGCCGGCTTTCAGCTGCTCGCGGCGTTCGTTGAGCGCCTTCACGCGGCGCGCCATCGGATCCTTGACCGTCGTCGCGGCATAAATCGCAAGCATCACGGCAAGGGTCGCGACGGCACTCAGGACCGTCGCGATCCAGATGACGTCGAAACCGAGAAGTGTAGGGCCAGTAGGTACTGCGGCCGGATCCATGATCGTCAGTCCCCCCTCAAATCTCGAAGTTGACCATTTTGGCCATGATGAAGCCGCCGATGCCCATCCAGATGAGCCCGCCGAGGCCCGCGACCATCAAGCGCTCATCGACGAAGAACCCCTGCATATATTTGGGGTTGATGAACCACACGAGGGTGAACACGACGAACGGCAGCGAGCCGACGATGTAGGCCGAAGCCTTCGATTCCGAGCTCATTGCGCGAATCTTGAGCTTCATCTGGGCGCGCTTACGCAGCACGTCGGCGAGGTTCGACAGGGTCTCCGCGAGGTTGCCGCCCGTTTCGCGCTGAATAGCCAGCGTGATCACGAAGAACTGGAACTCGGCCGTGCCGAGGCGATCGGCGGTTTCCTGGAGTGCGGCCTCCATGGTGCGGCCGATCTTCATCTTGTCGGCGACCATCCGAAATTCGAGCCCGACTGGGCCGGAAATCTCGCCGGCGACGATGCCGAGCGTTTCGGTGATCGGAAGGCCCGAGCGAAGACCGCGGACCATCAGCTCGATCGCGTCCGGGAAGTTCGAGTTGAACTTCTTGATTCGGCGCAGAATCAGCTTGCCGATGAAGAAGTGCGGGCCGCCGATCCCGAAGAACATTCCGAGCAGGAGAGAGAGCAGGAGCGGGGCGCCGCGCAGCATCAGCGCGGACGCGACGACCAAGCCGATGATGAGGCAGATGGTCGCATATTTGCCGAGAGTGATGTCCTTGCCGGTCATCTCCAGCCGCTTGCGCAGTAGGGCCGGCTTCGGGATCAGGGTCGAGGCATAGCCTTCAATACGGCTCGCGCGCTGCGCCATGAGCTTGCGGATCTGCGCCTGGGCACTGCCGGCGATGATGTCGCCGTGACGCTCCTTCACCAGCTCTATGCGCCGCTTCAGCGATGACGACGCCGACGGGCCGCGCATCCCAAAATAGGCGAGCGTCAGCGCACCAACGACGCCGATCAGGATGATCCACAGAAGCATGCCTTAGCCCCTCAACTCCATGGCTGGGCGGGCCCAGCCACAACCGTTACGCCGCCTTGGCCTGCTTCGGCTTCGACAGCATCGACTTAAGATTATCGACCAGGCCCTTGGCGCTTGCCGCGGCCTTCGACTCGGTGGCAGCACCTTCCTCGCTGGCATGGCTCAGCACCATGTTCGACAGCTGCGTGAAGGGAGCCGACATCTTCCCGCTGGCGACTTCCGCCATCGGCTTGCCGAGCTTGGCGGCCTGGGCCGCAAGCTTGCCGTCGACCGGGAAGACGATGTCCACCGGACGTTCGATCGATTGTTCGAAATCCTTGCGACTGATCTCGAGCGCGCCGCCCGATGGAACGCGGTTGCAGACAACCACGACCTTGGTCTGGGGAGCGTTCGACTTCAGCCACGCGAGGATGCGGATCGTGTCGCGGGTCGCCGCAAGGGTGAGCTCGCAGACCACCACGGCGACGTGCGCGTCATGGACCAGGTGCGGATACTGGATCAGCATCTGGCGCGGCAGGTCGAGCACCGTCGATTCGAAGGCGTTGCGCATTTCCTCCTGAAGCTGGAAGAACGCGGTTCCATCGGTGACCAGCGGCTGATGGATCGGAGCTTCGGCCGACAGGACCGACAGCCTCTCATTGGCGCGAACCATCGCACGCTCGATGAACAGCCCGTCGATTCGGCTCGGGTTTTCGATCGCGTCGGTCAGCCCGCGGCCAGGTTCGAGGTCGAGCGCCAAGGCGCCGGTCCCGAAGTGGACGTCGAGGTCGAGCAACGCCGTCGTACGGCGAGCCTTTTCACCGAGCAGCCAGGCGAGCGATGTAGCGATCGTCGAGGCACCGACGCCGCCCCGAACGCCGATCACCGCAGCCATGACGTGCGGCTTGTCGACCTGGGCTTCCCCGCGCGGACCCGACAAGATCATCTGCGCATGCGCGAACGTGTCGCGCAGGTGGTCGACCGTGAACGGTTTCAGAAGGTAATCGTGAATGCCGCTCGCGACGAGGTCGCGGTAGAGGCGCACGTCGTTGACGGTGCCGGCCGCAATCACGATCGTCCCCGGCTCGCAGACTTCCGCGAGCGCGTTGATGTCGTTCAGCGGATCTGCCGATTCGCTGAGGTCGACGAACAGGATGTTCGGGCTGGCCGAGACGGACAGCGACTGAACAGCGTTGCGAAGGCCGCCCTTGTGTACCTTTTCCGGCGACCAGCCGTGTTCGACCGCTACGGGGCGGAGCATGTCCGCCGTCGCATCGTCGCACACGAAGGCGGTGAACGGATCGCGGAGGCCCGCGCGTGCCTGGAAGGGGGCGTTCATCACTGACTTTCCTTCTTCTTCGTGCTGATGTCCTGGAGGCCTTTCTCACCCGTCGGAGGCGAGGTCCGATAGAAGATGACGGCCTTGGCGCCAGTCATCGCATCGGCAACGGCACTGCCTTCCTGCCCGTGGAGCAGGTCCTCGGGGTTGGCGATCTGGGCCGCCAGGTTGGCATTCACTCCGCAGCCGAAATTCGACATCGACCGATTGCCGTAGTTCGGCTGGGCCGGAACGCTCCAGTTCGGGCAATTCGGAACCACGGCGCGGCGGCGGGAGACGACAACGCGGACGCTGCCCGGCTGCACCATTCCGGCGGTGACCGGAGCTCCAGCCTGGATCAACATCCCGTAGTTGCCGGCCATCGCGGCGACCTGGTTGCGGGCGGCGTAGGCATCGCCGTCCACGTAGATGCTGTCGCCGTAGCCGAGGCCGAGGGTCGAGAACCAGGCATTGAGGCGTTCAGCCTCGCCTGGCGCGAGCCTTCCGCCGGGCGCGGCGGCGTCGAAGACGTAGTCCGCCGTCGTGACGACCGGCACGTTGACCGCGGAGAGGCCGCGATCGGGCAGATCCGCCATGCCCGCCGTGCAGCCCGCGAGCGCGGAGCTGATTGCGATTAGGACGAGTTTCGAACGCATCGTCGCATCCTTCCTGAAGAGAGCGCGGGTCACAGCTTGAACCCCGGAGCGGGCGCGGCAGCCGCCGGAACGGCAGTCGGCTGGCGAACCCCGCTGACACCCTTGTAGGTTTGACCGAGGAACGTCTCCTGGCCGTCATCCGGCGCACGATAACCGTCCGACGGAGTGGCGAGCTGGTTCGACACCGGCCGGACCAGATATGGCGTCACGATGATCACCAGCTCCGATTCCTCCCGCTTCCACGCGGTTGAACGGAACAGCATACCGAGGATCGGAATGTCACCCAGGAACGGCGCCTTGCTGATATTGTTGCTGGTCGAATTGCGCAGCAACCCGGCAATCATGAGCGATTGACCCGAGCCGAGCTCCACAGTGGTTTCGGCGCGGCGGGTGATCAGTGCTGGAACCTGGACGTCGCCGATCTTGATCGAACCAGCGTCGCTGAGTTCGCTGACTTCCGGCCGGACACGCATCGAGATGCGGCCGTCCGCGAGCACGATCGGAGTGAAGGCCAGGCCGACGCCATATTGCTTATATTCAATCGATACCGCGCCAAGCGACTGCGAGATCGGGATCGGATAT
>Ga0207703_10004315_pt1 | contig 11692 bp, 11 predicted proteins | sample KBSSwiS12_FD_184304 | JGI IMG/M metagenome (GOLD analysis project Ga0207703, IMG submission 184304) | Switchgrass rhizosphere microbial communities from Kellogg Biological Station, Michigan, USA - KBS Switchgrass S1-2 (SPAdes) (version 2) | ecosystem: Host-associated > Plants > Roots >... | reverse complement strand
GCGCTTCACCGACCGGGCCGGCGACGGTGTCGATCGACGCCTGGCCGGATGCACCGATCCGGATCAACGCGCGATAGATGCCGACGACGGTGCCGAACAGACCGATGAACGGAGCGGTCGAGCCGACCGTCGCGAGGAACGCGAGGCCCTCGCCGAGGCGAGCGCCGATTGCGCCCTGGCTGCGCGCCAGGCTGTTGGCCATCCAGTCATGCTGATCGATCGGGTCGGTCAGCTTGCTATGCTGTTCTTGCGCCAGCAGGGCGTCGTCGACGATCGCGCGATAGGCGCTCTTCGCCTCGAGCTTCTGCGAGGCGTCCCGCAGATTCGACGAATTCCAGAAGCTCGCGCGCACCTTGCGGCCCTGCGCGATGATCTTCTGCTGCTGCATCAGCTTGGTGAACAGGATGTAGAACGAGAAGACCGACATGATGACGAGGATCGAAAACACCGAAATGGCGATGATACCGCCCTGCTGAAGAGCGGGAATAAGGCCGTAGGGGTTTGATCCTGCTGCGGCGGGTGCTGCTTGCATAACTTCGCTTTCCTTCTGAAAAATTCTGTCTGAGTGATTTCTTGGTTTCTTATTCGGGCGGAACGACCCACGTGATCGAAGGCGTCGTAATCGTGTCTGTGGTCGCGTTGCCGTTGCTGTCTCGAGCCGGCGTGAATTTCGCGCGGCGACGAAGAATGTTGCAAGTGGCCGCATCCAGCGCGCTGTTTCCAGTCGACCGGATAAGGTCGCAACCTACTACTCGGCCGTCAGTGCCGATTGAAAGCCGGGCCTGTGCCGTTCCACCCGCACCGGCTGCGAGCGCCGAAGCAGGATAGTCATCCGTACTGAACAACGACCGCAAGTCGCCCCTTGCGCTCTGCGCCGATTGCGTTTTGCGCGGTGCCGGTGGCGGAGCCATCGGGGGAGGCGGTGCGACCGGCGGAATCACCGGCGTGGTGATCGTCTGAATCGGCGGCGGCGGAGCCTCCATCCGCACCAGCGGCGGCGGAGTTACCGGCGGAGGCGGCACCTTCGGCATGTCCTTCGGCGGTGGCGGCGGCTCTTCCGGTGGCGGCGGCTGCTCCTCGACGTCGAAGGTCTTCAAATCCTCCGCGGCTTTCTTGATCACGTTGTAGGCGAGGCCGGTGACGATCGCATACATCAGCGATCCCACGACCACGACCGTGAAAAAGATGGCCAGCGTCGGATTGCCGCTTAGTTTTTTGCGTTGCGCGTAGGACATTAAGCCGCACTTCTCCTCGACACGCCGTGGGCTTCCACGGTCAGACCGGGCGTTTGGACGCGCGCCCTGCCTCCTTGATGGAACGCCGATGTCCTTAGGGTGTCATCGGCGACAAGCGCGCCTCCTTATATCCCGCTCAAAGGCCGCGCAACGGATTTTGTTCCACATCCGGAAGGCTGGAACTTCCGCGCCAGCCGCGCGTGCCTATGCGTCGGGCCAAGGTCCGGCAAAGGATGCGATTTCGACCCCTACGCCATGCGCCTCCGGGTAGACGTCGGGCTTGGATGTCCTGACACGCAGCGCCTTCACTCCGCGAAACGCCGAAATGCGATCGAAAATCTCGTGCGCCAGCGTTTCCTGAAGATTGAACCGGCGCGATGCCGCAATCTCCTCGACCTCGGTGCGCAGGAAATCGTAATTCCACGCACGGGCCGGATCGTCTTCCTGGGGCACGCCCAGGTCGCTTAGCCAGATTTCCACCGTCACCAGCAATCGCTGCGGAGATCCGACCTCGAAGTCGTGAAAGCCGATGTCCGCCTGCACCGCCAGCGACTCGAGCAGGATCCGGGCTGACCGCACCTTGAGATTCGCGGGCGCTAGGCCGGACAATTTCGGCTCGGTCGCGCTCATGCGTCGCCCAGGAATTGCACGTCACGGCCGAGCGCCATGAAGTGATGGCCGGAATCGATGACCAGCACCTGGCCGGTGACGCAGCGCGCGCCGATCAGATAGTGGATCGCGCCGATGATGTCGTCGGGCTCGACTCCGCGGCGCAGCGGATTGTTGGCGTGCATCACGCGGTAATTCTCCTCCGACTGCCCGCTCGACCGAAGCATCAGCCCGGGAGCGATCCCATTCACCCGGATCCCGCGCGGCGCAAGGGCGCGCGCCGCCATCTCGGTAAGGCCCGCGAGCGCCTGCTTGGACAATGTGTAGCTCAGGTAATCGGCGTTGGGCGCGGCGATCTTGGAATCGAGCAGGTTGATGACCAGCGCATCGCCGGCTGGGTCATGATCGCGCGCCAGCCGGTCAATCAACAACGCGGGCGCGCGCGCGTTGACGGCCATGTGGGCATCGAATTCGTCCGAGCTGAATTCGCCCGGTCCGTCCCAGGCAAACCGTGCCGCGTTGTTGATCAGCAGGCCGACCGGGGGGAGGTCTTCGGCTTCGGCGAAAATCCTCTGCGCGCAGTCCGGCGAGGCGAGGTCGGCAACGACCTTCACCGCGCCCTTTGCGACCTGGTCGTCGGCATGGTGCACGTGCGCGATCACTGACCATCCGTCCTCAATCAACGCGCGCGCGATCTCCGCGCCCACGCGCTTTCCGGCGCCGGTGACAATGGCGGTTCGTTTTCCGGTCATCGCGCGCACTCCTGCCTTGAGCAGGACCGCGAAGCAATCCAATGACGCCCGGATGCCCGAAACGCGCCTTCCGATCGAGCTTCAGGGACTGAGCCTGGAGAAGCTCCAGGAACTGATCGATCAACGCCGCCTGCCGCCGGTCGAGCAGTGGCATCCCGACCATTGCGGTCATTCCCAGATGCGCATTGCCCGCGACGGTACCTGGTTTCACCAAGGCGCGCCGATCCAGCGGCCGGCGATGGTGCGTCTCTTCTCGACGATTTTACGGCGCGAAGCCGACGGGCGGCACATGCTCGTCACTCCCGTCGAAAGATTGGAGATCGACGTCGACTCGACCCCCTTCCGAGCGATCGAGATGCAAAGCGAGGGCGAGGGCAGCGAACGCCGAATCGCCTTCCGGCTCGACAGCGGCGATGCCGTCATTTTGGACGCCGATCACCCGCTTCGGATCGAGGAAACCGGCAGCGGGCCGTCACCGCGAATCATGGTGCGCCACGGTCTCGAAGCCGAGATCGCGCGCGCGATCTATTATGAGATTACCGAGATCGCCCTTGCGGAAGGTCATCAGCCGCCCGGGATCTGGAGTTCGGGCGCCTTTTTCCCGCTCGGCGAAGCGTGACCGGCCTTTCCGATCGCCTGCGCGCAGCCTTGTCGGCGGAGCCATCGCTGCCTCCGCTCGAAGGCGACCTGGCGGAATTGCGCGATCAGGCCGAAAATCCCGCGGCCGTGCTGGTCGCGATCACCGATCGGCCAGAACCAGGCGTGATCCTGACGGTCCGGCGCGAGCAGATGCGAACCCACGCCGGCCAGGTCGCTTTCCCCGGCGGCCGCATCGACCCGGGTGAAGATGCCATCGCCGCGGCCTTGCGCGAGGCTCATGAGGAAGTGCTGCTCGACCCCAACCAGGTCGAAATCGTCGGCGCCATCGAACCCTATCGCACCGTCACCGGCTATATCGTCACTCCGGTGATCGGCGTTGTTCCGCCCGGACTTGCGCTGACTCCCCACGAACATGAAGTTGCCGACTGGTTCGAGGCCCCACTCGGCTTCCTCCTCGACCCCGCCAAGCAGGAGCGGCGAAGCGCACTGTTCCAGGGGCGGGAGCGCCACTATTACGAGATCAACTGGAACGAACGCAGGATCTGGGGGGCAACTGCAGCCATGATCGTCAACTTGTCGCGAAGGCTCCAATGGAGCTGAAGCTTGACGCCGCCAAATGGCGCAAGCGTCGCGGCATCTCACGGCTGCTGAAGGCGCTTGGCGGCGATGAAGGCCTGACCCGCTATGTCGGCGGCGCGGTGCGCGACGATTTGCTCGGCCTTCCGGTCAGCGACATCGATCTTGCGACGCAACTCAAGCCCGATGAAGTCATCGCTCGTCTCGAGGCCGCCAAGATCAAGGCGGTGCCGACCGGCATCGATCATGGCACCGTGACTGCGGTCAGCGCCGGCCAGCCGGTCGAGATCACCAGCCTCCGCCGCGACGTTTCGACCGACGGACGCCGAGCGACGGTCGCTTTCACCGAGGACTGGAAGGATGACGCGGCGCGGCGCGACTTCACCATCAACGCTTTGTCGGCCGACCCCCGAACGGGCGAGATCTTCGATTATTTCGGCGGACTCGATGATCTGAAGGAGCGGCACATCCGCTTCATCGGCGACCCCCTGCAGCGCATCGCCGAAGATCATCTTCGAATCCTCCGCTTTTTCCGCTTCCACGCCCGGTTCGGGGTCGGATCGCCCGACGAGGCCGCGCTGGACGCGTGCACGGCGCGCGCCAACGATCTCATGGCCTTGTCACGCGAACGCATTTCGGACGAGCTCCTGAAGCTGCTCGGAATGCCCGACCCCGATACAACCGTGGGGGTCATGCTGCAGCGCAAGATCCTGCGGCCGGTGGTTCCGGAGATCGATCCGGAGCGGCTGCCCGCACTCGAGGCGCTGATCGACAACGAGCGCAAGGCCGGGATCGCGCCCGACCCCCTTCGGCGCTTCGCGGCGCTGTTGCCCGACGATCCCGCGCTTGCCGAGAAGATCGCAGTTCGCCTTCGCCTGTCGAACAAGGCGAGGAAGCGGCTGGCCTGCGCCGTCGCGCGCGATCTTTCGACCTCGCCCCAGACCCTTGCCTATCGGCTCGGCGCCGAGTGCGCGGTCGATCGGCTGCTGCTGGCCGGCAAGGCCGAAGAGGCGGCTGAGATCAAGGCGTGGAAGACGCCGCGGCTACCGGTCGGCGGCGGCACCTTGATCGAGCGCGGCCTCAAGGAAGGGCCGATCGTCGCGCGAACGCTCAAGGCGATCGAGGAAAGGTGGGTCGAAGCCGGCTTTCCGCGCGGCGAGGCGTTCGAGAAAATCGTTGCCGAGGCGCTCGCTTCAGCGAACCCGGGCTAATGCCTGCGGATCAGCTCCGCATATTCCTGCGCGAGCTCCTGGTGCACTCGGCGTGCGGCCTCCGTCGCCGCATTCTTGGCAGCGGCCCGTTCGGCGAGCTCGCGGCGGCGGAAATAGTCTTGGGTTTCGTGATCGAGCACTGGGGATCCTCGACCCGTAATGGGGAATGCAATTGTCGCCATTCGCGATTGAATAGCGCGTGAATGTTACGGGTTCGCGCTAACTTGCCGGTATTTCCGTGACTTAGCCTAGCGGATCGGCATCGCCGAGCGCGCCAGCGCCAGCTCGGGCAATGATCCGCCGGCGGCGAGGCCCGAAACTTCGCGAAACGGCTGCACTTTCGCGGCCCGGCCAAGCGCCTCGTAGCGCGCGAACAGTTCGGCGAAATGTTCATCGATGCTGCGCACCCGGCTCGCCCTCGCGGACGCCGCACGCTGGAGCTCTGGTCCGCGGTCGACGAACCGGTCGAGGGCGCGCCCAAGCGAGATTTCGCTCCCGGCCCGGTACAAAGTCCCGACGCTGGGCAGCACCTGGTCGCGCGCGGCGCCGCGGTCGGGGACGATCAGTGGAATTCCGCTCGCTCGCGCCTCGGCCGCGACCAAGCAGAAGGTCTCCGCCTCGCAGCCGTGGACCAGCGCATCCGAGCTCGCCAGCAGCCGGGCAAGCTCATGGCGGTCGGAAAGCCGCGGCCAAACTGCTTCAGAGGCGGTCTGCAGTGCGATTCCTTCGAGCTTGCGGCGCCTTGGCCCGTCCCCGACCAGGATGAGGCCGAGGCGATGCCTGCGAGCGGAGGTGGCGACCGCGCGCATCACCGTCTCCCAGCGCTTCTCTCCGGAAAAGCGGCCGACCCCGACCAGCAACAGCGCATCTTCGTCGAGCCCGAGTGATTTGAGGACCTCGGCGCGAAGTTCGTGGGAACGCAGCGTTGGGGAGAAGATCCCCTTCTCGACGCCCATCGGAATGGTTTCGGCGTTGGTGAGGCCGCCGGAGCGCAGCCGCTCGGCAAGGTGTGAATTGGCGCAGACCACCGCATCGAACATGTCGCCGAGGCCCCGCAGGTGCCGCCAGAACCGACCGAACCAGCGGTCGATCGTGTCGGTTCGAGCGACGCCGCCGAACCAGCGATAGGCATAAGCGGCGAGCGGATCGGCGTGCATGATCAGCGACCGCGTCGCAGCGCCCTGCCAACGTCCGACCATGGTTGCGCTCGACCACGGCGAGGACGCTTCGACGTGGTCGGGGCGCCACATGTCGAGCGCTTCATGAAGCGCCGCCTGGTCGTTGAAATAGTGATATCGCCGGTCGACCGGCAATTTCGGCGACGGCAGGGTGACGAGAAGCGAGCCTGGACCGCGCTGCTCGATGTGCCGGTGTTCACCCGGCGCAAGCACGATGATTTCGTGGCCGAAGCGCGCTGCGGCCTTGAGCTTTGCGTCAATGTAGGTTCGAACGCCTCCGCCCTCGGGCGAATAAAAGGCGCAAACGTCAACAATCCGCATCGCTAAGAGGAACCCCGTATCGTAATGAAATACAAGTGAAGGTTTTTTAACCCCCCACCCCTCGATGACAGCGCATAAGGGCGAAATCATGACCAATCGCGCGCGTTTGCTGCTCGCATCGATCCACGACGTCTCCCCGCGCTTCGAAAGCGAGATCGATCGCCTTCTCGATCTTTTGCGGCCGCACGTCGGCCAGCGCGTCGCCATGCTGGTCGTGCCCAATCACTGGGGCGATGCGCCGATCGTCGCCGGTTCTCCGTTCGCGGCGCGCCTTCGCCAATGGGCTGACAGCGGGATCGAGATGTTCCTCCACGGCTATTTCCATCGCGACCAGGCGCGGCACCGCGGCGCGGCGGATCGCGTGCGCGCGCGATACATGACGGCCGGGGAAGGCGAATTCCTCGGATTGTCTCGCTCCGAAGCCGCGGAACGCATCCAGGCTGGACGCACGATCGTCGAGGACGCGATCGGCCGCCCCGTCGCCGGCTTTGTCGCTCCCGCCTGGCTGTATGGCGATGGCGCGCTCGAAGCGCTCGCCGACTGCGCGATGCCGCTTGCCGAGGATCATATGAAGGTGTGGTCGCCCAAGACTGGCCACCGTCTTGCCAAGGGGCCCGTGATTACCTGGGCCAGCCGGACGCCATTTCGCCTTGCCTCATCGCTCGTCGCCGCGAAAGCTCTCCGCCGGGCGCCGATGCGCGTGATGCGGGTCGGGGTGCACCCGCCGGATGTCCGGCATCCCGCCCTAATCAACAGCATCGAAGGAACATTTCGGGCCGCGCTCCGCGGCAGGCAGGCCGCGCATTATTCGGACTTGCTCGCCTAGCGGCGGCGCGAGCGCCAATAATCCAGAGCCGCGTCGGCCTCGAGCGGCTTGGCGAAATAATAGCCTTGCCCCGAGGCGCAGCCTAGCGCTGCGAGAGTCGTCGCCAGCTCGACCGTTTCGATCCCTTCGGCGGTGGTGGACATGCCGAGCGCCTCGGCAAGGCTGAGAACCGCGCGAACGATTGCCACGCTGTCGGGGTCGACCATCATTCCCGAAACGAAGCTGCGGTCGATCTTGAGCACGTCGATCGGCAGGCGCTGCAGATAGGCAAGGCTCGAGTAACCGGTTCCGAAATCGTCCATAGCGACTGTCGCATCGAGCGCTTTCAGCGCATCGAACACGCGTGTCGCCCGGGCCGGATCCTGGACGATCGAGCTTTCGGTGAGCTCGAGCGTCAGCCGGTCGCCCGTCAGCCCGCTCGACCTCAAGGCGCTCGCGACCATCTCGGCGATATTGTCTCGTGCGACCTGGATCGCCGACAAGTTGACGCCGACATAGAGCGGGAGCGTCTCGCCCACCTCCCGGTCCCATTCGGCAAGCGTGTGCGCCGCCTTATCCATCGCCCAGCGGCCAAGTGTCAGGATCAGCCCCGATTCCTCGGCAACCGGAATGAATTCGGTGGGGCTGATCTCGCCGCGCTCTTCATGGGTCCAGCGCGCGAGCGCCTCGAAGCCCGCGACTTCACCCGATTTGAGATTGATCAGCGGCTGGTAGAACAGCTGCATCTGGTCCTTGTCGAGCGCGCGCCGCAATTCGGTCTCGATCGAGAAGCGCCGGCGCGCCTCGGTCGCCTGCTTGGGCTCATAGACCTGCGGCCGGCCGGCAAGCTTGGCCTGCTTGACCGCGAACTGGGCGTTGCGAAACAGCTCTTCAGGATCTTGCGCGGAGTGCATCAAAGCGACGCCGATCGCGCATTCAACCCGGATCTCGAGATCGGAGATCTTGAACGGGGCGGCCATCACCTGCTGGATTCGCTCGGCCGCCTTCAACGCGTCCTCGACACCGCGCCGCAGCGATACCAGCACTCCGAATTCGTTGCCTCCGGTTCGGGCCAGCACGTCGCCGGCACGAAGGGCGAGGATAAGCCGGCGCGCGAAAGTGATCAGCAATTCGTCGCCCGCCAGGCTGCCCATCGATTCATTGATCCGGCTGAACCGCAGCATGTCGACAACCAGCACCGCGTGCTCGAGGTCGCGCGCGACATTCTCTCCGGCTCGCTCGATCGCTTCGCTGAACGCCAGCCGGTTCGGCAGTCCGGTGAGGCTGTCGCGCAGCATCTCGGCGCGAAGAGTCCGCTCGGATTGGACCTCCACCGTGCGATCGACCACGCTCAGCAGGCAGCGCGGCAAATCTGCGTTGTTCCTGGGTAGCGGAGCGAGCTTCATTCGGAAGAAGCGCTGCGACACGCCCTCCCCGTCCTTGAAATCGAGATCGCCGGCCACGTCGGTCCCGTCGAAGAAATCCTGCATCAACTCCGCAATCGGGCCCGACTTCAGGCAATCGGCTTCGTTCCAGTCGATTGCCGAGCATGTCGATTGCCTGACGGTGTCGAGAAAGCGGCTGTTGTGGGCCGCGACCTTCAGGCAGCAGTTGGGCTGGCGCTCGATGATCGCCGCGGCGATCGGCAGGGCGTCGAGCAAGCCGGTGTCGTCCGCATTCGCAATGTGCGGTCTCGCGTTTCGATTGTCCGCCCGCCGCGGCCTTTGGGCAGCGGACGGCCGGTTAACTGCAGCCTGCATGCGCCGGCTCTATGCCGACGAGGGTTAATTCGGAGTATCTTTTTGCCTCTGTGCGCGGATCTTAACCAGAGTTGGTAAACGCCTCAGGAGAAACGATTCGACCTCGGGAATCCCATTGGCGGCATGCGCCCCGCGGCACCGCGCGCCGCTCGCCATGAGCTAAGGTCGGTTTCGGTGCGAACGCGACCGCTTTCGCCGCCCAGCGTCCAGCTCAGCCCCTCGGCAAGTGCAAAGGCGGTCGCGTCGGACAGCCCGCCATCGCGATAGCGCTGCAAGGTCACGCCCTGTCCGCGTGCCAGCTCGGGGAGTTCCGCGAGGCTGAACACGACCATCTTGCGATTTTCGCCGACGACCGCGACCGCATCCGCGCCTTCGGGGATCGCCCGAACCACGGCGACCCTCGCTCCGGGCCGCACATTGACCAGCTGCTTGCCCTTGCGCGTCTCGGCCAGCGTTGCTTCGCCGCTGGTCACGAATCCCTTTCCGTCCGAGGAAGCGACCAGCAATTTCATTTCCGGCCGGGCGACCAGCAGCTGGACGATGTCGACTTCGGCATCGAGGTCGATGAACAGCCGCACCGGCTCGCCGAACCCGCGAGCGCTCGGCAGTTTGTCGCCGGCCAGCGTGTAGACCCGGCCGTTGGACGCAAACAGCGCCAGGCGGTCGGTGGTCTGGGCATGAAAGTGGATGAAGGGCTGGTCGCCTTCGCGCCATTTGAGGTCGGCAACCTGGTCGAGCGCCAGATGGCCTTTCATCGCCCGGATCCAGCCGCGCTGCGAGAGGATCACGGTGATCGGCTCCTTCTCGATCATCGCGGTCCAGTCGATTTCGCGAGCCGGAGCCACTTCTTCGATGCGGGTCCGCCGATCGTCGCCGAACTGGTCCTTGAGCGCCGCCAGGTCGCGCTTGAGCCGAGTGCGTTGCCGGGCCGGGCTCTCGACGAGCTTTTCGAGCTCGTCACGTTCCTTGGCGAGCTTCTCGCGCTCGCGTCCGATCTCGACCTCCTCGAGGCGGCGCAAGCTCCTGAGGCGCATGTTGAGGATCGCTTCGGCCTGGCGGTCGCTAAGCGAGAATTCCGCCATCAGGATCGGCTTGGGCTCGTCTTCGCTGCGGATGATCGCGATCACCCGGTCGAGGTTCAGGTATGCGACGAGGAAGCCGTCGAGCAGCTCGATCCGGTCGTCGATCTTGCCGATCCGGTTGCGCGCACGGTTCAGCATCACTTCGAACTGGAAGGCGAGCCACGCGCTCAGCGCCTGCTTGAGGCTCATCACCCCAGGCGTCCGGCTGGCGTCCAGCACATTGAGATTCAACGGAAAACGGATCTCGAGGTCGGTCAGCCGATAAAGGCTTTCGAGCAGCAGCGCGGGATCGACCGTGCGGCTCCTCGGCTCGAGAATCAGGCGAACCTGTTCATCGCTCTCATCCTTCACGTCGGCCAGGATCGGCAGCTTCTTCTCGGCGATGATTTCGGCGATTTGCTCGATCAGCTTGGCCTTCTGCACGCCGTAGGGAACTTCGCTGACGAGCAGGTGCCAGCCCCCGCCCTTCTCGCGCTCGACGCTGATGCTCGCCCGGATTCGAAGGCTTCCGCGCCCGGTCTGATAGGCCTGTGCGATCGTCTCGCGGCTGTCGACCAGCACTCCCCCGGTCGGGAAATCCGGGCCGGCGACGAAGTCCATCAGCGCGCGGTCCTCGGCCTTGGGATTGTCGATGAGGTGCGCGGCCGCGTCGATCAGTTCGGCCACATTGTGCGGCGGTATCGAGGTCGCCATCCCGACCGCAATCCCGCTCGCGCCGTTGGCGAGCAGGTTGGGAAACAGTCCGGGGAACACCTCCGGCTCGTCTTCCTCGCCATTGTAGGTTGGCTTGAAATCGACCGTCCCCTCGTCGAGCCCGGCCATCAGTTGCATCGCGACCGCGGTCAGCCGCGCTTCCGTGTAGCGGTAGGCGGCGGCGTTATCGCCGTCGATGTTGCCGAAATTGCCCTGTCCGTCGACCAGCGGATAGCGAAGCGCGAAATCCTGCGCGAGGCGGACCATGGCGTCATAGACGCTCTGGTCGCCGTGCGGGTGATATTTGCCGATCACGTCGCCGACCACGCGCGCCGATTTCTTGTAGGCGCCGGCGGGGTCGAGCCGAAGCAGCCGCATCGCCCATAAGAGCCGCCGGTGGACCGGCTTCAAGCCGTCGCGGACGTCGGGCAGTGAGCGCGCCGTGATCGTCGACAGCGCATAGACTAGGTAGCGCTCCGAAAGCGCGGCATCGAACGGGGTTTCGATTACGGACGAAGTGTCGGGATCTGCCATGTCCGCTGACTAGCAAGCGGAGCGGCGCTCTTCCACCGCTTCCGCCGAGGCAAATCGGCGCTCGAAGCTATTTGTTCGACTTGTCCTGGGCGACCTCGATCGGGTCCCAATTGGTCGGGTCGGCGCCGCTGGTCACTCCGGAATCGATGTCGCCGTCGTCACCGAACAGCTCAGACAGGTCGACCACGTCGTCGTCATCGTCGTCATCACCAACGTCCTGATCCCCGTACAGCCACGGCACGACCTCGTCGCGCGGGATGTCCGGGTTCGCCGCCGGAGGAATCGGTGGCGGCGGCGGCGGCGGTGGCGGCGGTGGCGGCGGGGGCGGAGGTGGTG
>Ga0207703_10004314_pt1 | contig 11694 bp, 11 predicted proteins | sample KBSSwiS12_FD_184304 | JGI IMG/M metagenome (GOLD analysis project Ga0207703, IMG submission 184304) | Switchgrass rhizosphere microbial communities from Kellogg Biological Station, Michigan, USA - KBS Switchgrass S1-2 (SPAdes) (version 2) | ecosystem: Host-associated > Plants > Roots >... | reverse complement strand
GCGTCGCTTACGACCTGCAGCAGGACAATCGCGGCAAGATGGCCGCGGTGAACCTGAAGTCGGCCGACGATGCGGCGAGCTCGGAGCCCGCCGACGACGCGGAGGCCGGACAGGCCGAATAGGCCCGTGGCACTTCGCAATACCAATCTCGAATTCTACCGGGCCCGTGCCGATGAGGCGCGGGCCGCCGGGGAGGAGGCAACGCTCGACCATGTGCGCGAGCGTTGCCGCCGCTCCGAAGCGGCTTGGACCGCGCTCGCCGACCGGGCGGAGCGGACCGAGCTGATGAAGGTCGCCGAGGCGATGCGAAAGGCTGAGCAACAAGCTTGATCCTCGCGCCCGCGGAAGCGGGTGCGCCCGGCCGGGTAGCCGGGCGCTGCATTCCTTCCGCTTTATTGTTTGAGACGCGCCAGGGCCTGTTCCGCGCTGATCGGACCGATCGTCGCGGTGTCGGTGTGACTGGCGATATATTTGCGAAGCTCAAGGCTGACCCGCGGACCGGATTGGAGCCCAAGCTTCTTCGCGGCGGCATCCATCGCCTCGTCCTGAGCGTCGGTGGTGACCGGGTTGATGCCCATATAGTCCCAGCTGTCGCCATCGGTGTGGATGTAGAGCTGCATCGTCCCGACCCCAGCGGCCTGCGCGACGCGGTCCTGCTGGGCAAACCAGCGCAGCAGCGCTTCCTGCTGCCCCGGCGCGGCATGGTAGAGCGAAACCATTGCGCGCGGCGGCGCCGCCGGAGTTTGCGCATAGGCGATCGATCCGGCCGCAAGTGCGCCGGCAGCCGCGGCGGCCGCCAGCTTGATCAACTGTTTCATGATTTTTCCCCTTGAGGTGTGATTGGAACGCTCACCGGAAATCATATCCGGCGCGCTCCCGAAGGCCCCCTCACGCCGAGGCGGGCCTGCGCCTTACTTACATCAGAGTCAAATAGGGTGGGGCCCGCAGAATTGGCGCACTGTCACCGCAATTCCTGCGCCCGCAGCGCACTGACCGTGGACCGGGCGCGCATCTCGGGGGCGAAATCATAGGCTTCCCAGCGCTTCACCTTGCGGCGCCCGCGCCATAGCTCCATCGCTTCGAGCTCACGCCAATCGGCCGCTTGGCGAACGGCGGCCGCGTCGTCCGCCGCCTCGAATTCGCGGAAATGATCGATGTGCCCGCTGAAGCGGTTGAAGAAGTAGAGCCGGTAATAGGCCATAAGGAACATCCCCGCTTTTGGACGCTAACGAGCGAGGGCGCGGGGTTTATCCTGGGCGGGTGTTTGGCCGGGCAGGGAGTGGCGTGAGCTATCGCGGTGAGGTTAGTCGTTCCCATTCGCTGCGTCGAGCGGGAAGGCGCGTCTCTGCGGCCCGCCAGTTCTTCGAGTCCTGATCGCCCCGCGTGACACTTTTCGGTCGATGTCACAAATCCGGTTTTTCATCTCCTCCATTATGAGAGGCACTTTCTCTCGCCCAGGCGCCGTCAGAGTACGAGCGCCACAGAAAACGGAGACTGAAAATGTTGAACGCCACAAATGCATCCTCAGCAGATTCGACGCTGAATTGGGGCGAAGATGCCCCCAAGGGCGGCAAGGCCGTTCTCAACCGCGTACTAAAGGAAGGGGCAACAGTCCCCCTCTTCTTCGCTCAAACGCTAATCCAGTCACTGCGGGACGTTGGATACAACACGACGACGTCGGCGGTGTGCGAACATGTGGACAATGCGATCCAGGCGGGCGCGAGCGACATCAGAGTATATTTCCGCCAAACTGGCAAACAGCCCGACGCGGTGATCGACGTTGCTGTCTATGACAATGGCAAGGGCATGCCGCCCCATGTGCTCAAGGTAGCTGCTGCGTTCGGTGGCTCAATGAACTTCAACAACCGAAGCGGAATCGGTCGTTTCGGAATGGGTATGAAAACCGCTGCTCTGAGCATGAGTCCGGTACTTGATATCTATTCTTGGCAAGAGCCAGCGGCATTCTTCAACATGACGCTCGATGTTGACGCGATCGGGCGCGATCGAGCGAACACGGTCGAGCTCCCAGATCCGACGTTGTTGAACGAATTGCCCGATGAAGTTGCGGACCTTCTCACCAAGGCACTTACGTTCCCAACAAGTGCCGCCGAGCAAGAGCTCCTCGTCGACAGAAACGAGGACATCAACGAACGGCTCGGAGCCTCCGGCACAATTGTTTACATGCCCGATTGCGATCGGCTGACATACGCGAAAGCCCGGACGCTCGCAGAGCACGCGGTCAAAGAGATGTCGCGCGTCTACCGCCGAGCGATAGCCGAAGGCTTGCGGCTATACGTCAACAACCGGATCGTTGAGGCCTTCGACCCCACCTATTCGATGCCCAGCGCGCGACACACGCGCTTGATCGATATTCCCGTCAAGACCAGTCGACTCTTGTTCGCAAAACCGGTCGACATCCCATTGAGGGAGCACGGAGCGGAAACCGACAAGATTATCATCCGGATGCATCGGCTCCCCATTGAGGAGTGGACGGACCTGCCCCGTAAGGTTCTGCGCAACGACCTTCAGGTCTTCAACGCTCTTACTGTTTCGATGCTAAGAAATGACCGCGAGGTTTTCGCTGGCCCCATGCCGGATCTCACCACTCGGCATACGGTCACCCATTGGTACCGTATTCAGATCGATTTTCCCGGAACGCTCGATGAGGCATTCGGAGTCGCAGCTAACAAGCAGGGCGTTCGGCCTAAGGGATATGTCAAAGACGCGATAAAGAAGGCCATTGGCGAAGACATCACCACGCTCAATGACGAGATCAAACGATTCCAGGGCGCAAAGGCCAGCGCAAGGAGTGGCGCTCAACCAACAGTTAGCGAGGCCAAGGCGACGGATGCGGACCAATACCAAGCCAAACCGCTTGTTCTGACCGACGAAGAGGAAGCTCAGATTGAGGGCAATCTGCGCACCCTCGCGATTGCTCTAAAGCGCGATGGCGAAAGCGATGAAGAGGCCTTTGAGCGAGTAAAGGCGTCCCGCTACCTGATCGAGTTCAAGCACGACGAATATTGGCCCTTTTATCACGTCGAGCACCGGTTCGGTCGCGTGATTCTGACGATCAACACAGCGCATCCTTTCTTCGACGAGCTGTATGAGCCCGTCCGCAAAATGACTCCTGTGACTTCCGAGGACGACGAGGAGGGCTCTGGTGCGCCGCGGTTGGAAAGCCAGGAAGGGCCGCTGATTGCCTTGGAGCTGCTCTTGCTCTCGCTCGCGCGAACTCAGGCCCAGATCGGTGCGGCGAGCGAAGAGGCGCACAAGACCCTCGAGACGCTTCGGCGGGAATGGTCCGAAGCCTATAGGGTCCAGTTGACTGCGTAACGGATCAACGGGCGGCGGCCATTATGGTCGCCGCCTTGCGCCGGTCGTTTGCAAGGCGTAATTGAAGAGCGGGCATATGGTGGCGCCCAACGGTTCCGACTGCCTCATCCGAGCACAGCGCATCGGTTGAGGATCCCGGATCTGAACGGCACCGCAGCCCAAAAACCCGGCAGCTCACAGTGAGCTGCACAGAAGTGGGAGAAGACCTATGGCGGCATTGCCGCATCCGTGGGACGCTTACGCGACCCATCAAGCCGAGCTTTCTAATCGAGCTAGTGCCGATGACAGGTCTTGGGGCCTGGAAGCCGGTCTCAATCGCATTCTCGAAGAGCCGAACCCCGAGGATGCGCCTCATGGCAAAAATCTCGCGCGCGTGATCAGTAACGCGACTCGCCGGAGTCGCTACGCGCGTGAGCTGCTCGCGCGGCACTTCATCTTTGGTGAGGAGGCCTTCGACGTGATCGCGACACTCGACGCGAACGCCGATCTGCGTCAGCTGGAAAAGGCTCTGGGGCCGCAAGAATTGCTTACGCTTGTGGCTGCCGCGTACGAGGATAGCGGCGAAGCGGCGGCGGAGCTTTGCGGGGTCTCGTACGACACCTTCCGTCAGCGGTTGACGCGTATTCGCAAGCGCCTGCGCGCGATCTTGAAGAGCTAGTCGGCTGGGGGGCGGAGGGCGAAACGCCTTTCGCACTCCGCCACCTACTGATCCAAAAAGCTCCGCATCTTCCGCGACCGTGACGGATGCTTCAATTTCCGCAGCGCCTTCGCCTCGATCTGCCGGATGCGCTCGCGCGTCACGCTGAACTGCTGCCCGACTTCCTCCAGCGTATGATCGGTGTTCATGCCGATGCCGAAGCGCATGCGGAGAACGCGCTCCTCGCGCGGGGTGAGTGACGCCAGGACGCGGGTCACCGTTTCCTTGAGGTTGGACTGGATCGCGGCGTCCACCGGGATCACGGCATTCTTGTCCTCGATGAAATCGCCGAGGTGGCTGTCCTCCTCGTCGCCGATCGGCGTTTCGAGGCTGATCGGCTCCTTGGCGATCTTCATCACCTTGCGCACTTTTTCGAGCGGCATGGAAAGGCGCTCGGCGAGCTCTTCGGGGGTCGCTTCGCGGCCCGTCTCGTGGAGGAACTGGCGGCCGGTGCGCACCAATTTGTTGATCGTTTCGATCATGTGCACCGGAATACGGATGGTGCGCGCCTGGTCGGCGATCGAGCGGGTGATCGCCTGCCGGATCCACCAGGTGGCGTAGGTCGAGAATTTATAGCCGCGGCGATATTCGAACTTATCGACCGCCTTCATCAGGCCGATGTTCCCTTCCTGGATGAGGTCGAGGAACTGCAGCCCGCGGTTGGTATATTTCTTGGCGATCGAGATGACGAGGCGGAGGTTGGCCTCGACCATTTCCTTCTTGGCGATGCGCGCCTCGCGCTCGGCCTTCTGGACCTGGTTGACGATCCGCCGGAACTCACCGAGCGACGTGCCTGTCGCGGTGGCGACCTCGGCGATCTGGCTGCGGATGCGCTCGACCGTCTCCTTCTCGGTGGAAGCGAAGCTCGCCCATTTCTTGTCCTGGTCCTTGACCCCGTCGAGCCAGCTCTCGTCGAGCTCGTGCCCCATGTAGCTTTCGAGGAAGGCGCGGCGCGGCACCCGGTGGCGCTCGGCAAGGCGCAGCATCTGGCCGCCGAGAGCGGTCAGGCGGCGGTTGTAGCTGTAGAGCTGCTCGACGAGATATTCGATCTTCGAATTGTGGAACTGGACGCTCTCCACTTCCGCGGTCAGCTGCTCGCGCAGCTTCTGATATTTCTTCTCGTCGCCGGGGGCGAAGTCGGAGCCCGCGCCGAAGGCCTCCATCCGGTGGGCCTGGACCTTGCTGAATTTCTTGAAGATCGAGGTGATCGCAGCGAACCGCTCGAGCGCCTGGGGCTTCAGCGTCTCTTCCATCTGGGCGAGCGACAAAGTGTTGTCCTCGTCGTCTTCCTCGGCCGCCTGCGGCTGGGTGCGCCGCTCGACCATGTCCTCGTCGTCCTCGTTGGCGTCCGCCTCGGGCTCGTCGGCGACTTCTTCCTCTTCCTTGATCGACGGGCCGGCGACCTTCTCGCTGATCTCGCCTTCGCCGCCGCCTTCGCCGCCTTCTTCGGTCTCGGTCAGCTGCTCGGCGGTCGGCCCCTTGGACAGCATCGCTTCGAGGTCGAGGATCTCGCGCAGCTGCATCCGGCCTTCGTTCAAGGCATTCGACCAGGCGATAATCGCGTTGAAGGTGATCGGGGATTCGCAGAGGCCCCAGATCATCGTGTCGCGGCCGGCCTCGATGCGCTTGGCGATGGCGATCTCGCCTTCGCGCGAGAGCAGCTCCACCGCGCCCATTTCGCGCAGGTACATGCGGACCGGGTCGTCGGTTCGGTCGGTCGGCTCTTTCTTGGTCGCCGCGGCGGGGCGAGGGCCGCCGTCGTCGAGCGGGTCGACTTCATCCTCGAGGACGCTCTCGGGCTGCTCCTCCTCGGATTCCTCTTCCTCGCCGCGCTCCTCGGATTCGACGACCTGCACGCCGCGCTCGGAGAGCTGCGACATGATGTCCTCGATCATCTCGTTCTGGTCGGCGGGGATTGCCGCGTTGATCTCATCGATGGTGATGATCCCGCGCTTTTGGGCGCGCTGCATCATCTTCTTGATCGACGCGTCGTTGAGGTCGATCAACGGCGCGTCGCCGTCCTCGACCGTGTCGACATCCTGGTTCTCGTTTTTCGCCATATGTTCTGCCGCTTAATCGGTGCCGGCGAGTGACGCCAGCCTCTGCCTCAATCCCTGCTGCGCCGTGATCAGGCGCTGCTGTTCTTCCAATGCCTCGTCGGTGAAATCCCGCTTCAGCCGTTCGGTTGCGTCGACCAGGGCCAGTTCCACCTCTTCGCTTGCCGCGATGATCTCCACCGCTGCGGCCAGATCGCTTCGGGCGCGGTCCGGGTCGCTGTCGCGGCGGGTGAAGGAAAAGCCCATGGCGCGAGGGCCTCCGCCCGACGCTCCGTCGACGCCCAATATGGTCATTACGCTCGTTCGATCAAGCGCGGCTCCGGAGAAGGCGGCGTTGACCAGCTCGTCGCGCAATTTCGCGGTCGATTTATCGGCGATCGGAATGTGCGCAAGCTGCTCGCAATGGGCCGAAATCTCCTCGGGAAAATAAGCGAATCCGAGGATGAGCGCGCGGGCGGTCGGAGCGTCGATGCCGCTGGCGGCGATGGCCCGGGCCTTAGCACCGACCGGCGGGTCGGGGGGCGTCCAGCGCGCCCCTTTGACGAACGGGCGGCGTTGGCCAAAGGGCCTTTCCTCCCGGCGCGGGGCGACGTCCTCCTCGAATTTCCGCAGCCATTGGTCGCGGTAGAGCCGCCGAAGCTCGGGATCGCCGATGGTGTTGGCGTGTTCGAGCAAGCGTTGGCGGAGGCCCGCGCGGGCTTCGGGGGTGGTAAGCGGCTGGGCGTCGCGCTCGTACCGCCACAGCCGCGCGTCGAGCGGCTCGGGCTCGGCGAGCATGGCCTCGATCGCTTCCCTGCCGCCGGAACTCACGACGTCGTCGGGGTCCTGGCCGGCAGGCAGCTCGACGAAGCGCAGGGTCCGCTCGGGCCGGATGAAGGGGAGGGCGCGCAGAGCGGCCCTGACCGCAGCTTTCTTGCCGGCATTGTCCCCGTCGAAGCAGAGGATCGGCGTAGGGTCCAGGCGCCACAGCCGCTCGATCTGGCCTTCGGTGAGCGCGGTGCCGTTGGGCGCGACCGCCTCCGCGATGCCGGCGCGGTCGAGCGCGATCACGTCCATATAGCCTTCGACCACGATCAGCCGCTTCGCGGTTCGGCTCGCGGGCCCGGCGCGGTCGATATTGTAGAGCGTGCGGCCCTTGTCGAAGAGGATCGTGTCGGGCGAGTTCAGATATTTGGGCTCGCCGTCACCGAGAATCCGCCCGCCGAACGCGATCACCCGCCCGCGCGCGTCGCGGATCGGGAACATCAGCCGCCCGCGGAAGCGGTCGTAGCTGTCCTTGCCCGCTTCTTCGGGCTGGATCAGCATCCCGGTTTCAATGAGCCGGTCCTCGCCGAGCTTGTCGAGCGCGCGCTTCAGGGCATTGCGGTTGTCCGGCGCGAGGCCGAGTCCGAACCGCTGGATCGTCTCGTCGCCGATGCCGCGCCGTTTCAGATAGTCGCGGGCTTCGGCCCCTTTGATGCCGTTGAGCTGCTCGGCGTACCATTTCGCGGCCTCGGCCATGACGTCGGTCAGCGATGCGGCGCGGTCGGCGCGCTCCTTCGCCATCGGGTCGGGGGCGGGAACCTCCAGGCCGGCCTTGCCCGCAAGCTCCTTCACCGCGTCCATGAACGGCATTCCGCGATGGTCAGTCAGGAAGCGGATCGCGTCGCCGTGGGCGCCGCAGCCGAAGCAATGGTAGAAACCCTTGTCGTCGTTGACCGTGAAGCTCGGCGTTTTCTCGTCGTGGAACGGGCAGCAGGCCTTCCACTCGCGCCCGGCGCGGAGCAGCTTCACCGACGGCGCGATTACCGCGCTCAGCACCGTTCGAGCGCGCAGTTCATCGAGCCAGGCAGGGCTCAACGTCATTGCACTGAACCCAATTCGTTCGTCCTGAGCGAAGTCGAAGGGCGTTCGTGAGGCGGTCGTGCAAGCCAGCTGATGCGGTCCCAATCGCTCGCGATCAGCGCTTCCTTTTTCGCGCGCGTCCAACCCTTGACGCGCCGTTCGAACGCTAGCGCTTCATATCTTGTCCCAGCCGCATCGCACCATACCAGCTCGACCGGTCGTCGACGCCTTGTCCAGTCGCAGCAAATGCCCTGCTGGTGCTGCCACAGACGACCCTCGAGATTGTCGGTATGCCCTGTGTAATAGGAACCGTCGGCACAGCGCAGCAAGTAGACCCAGAATTGCATCGATGTTGTGCCAGCGCCCTTCGACTTCGCTCAGGACGAACGAATGCGGGAGCTTGGCACCGCGAATCGCCGGTCCGCAAGTCGCAAGGCGGGACTTATCCACAGACTCAGATGCTTAGCCGACTCGACCGAGTCGCGGCCAATGGCTTGGGTGAAAATTTAACGGGGCAGGCAGCGCCTTGATTTGAAACGATTCATTTCGGGTCGTGAATGAGGGTGTTTAAGTCTAATCTGTCGCCGTTCCGACATACGGCGGCGAAAGACCGTCGAAGAGGAGCCACAAGGAGGGGGATTATATGTTGAACAAGATCGGCGGGCTCGCCCGCGCTCTCTACATTCTGCTCGCGATCGTCGCCGGGTTCGTAACCCTCGGCACGATGGATGTTGCTTTGGTGTTGGTCGTACTCGGCTTGATCGCTGGTCTCTCAATGCCGAGAGAGCGGATGGTCCTCGCCGCCGCGGCTGTGATTGCGCTTCCGACTATCGGAGCGGCCCTCGGCCATATTCCGGCAATCGGAGACAAATTGACCGCGATCTGCGGCAATCTTCAAACGGGTATTGCCGGCGCGTTTGCCACCGCACTTGCGATGCTCATGTACGAACTCACCATGGCAGGCGTGATGGGCCTGACCGGCGCCGGAGCGACCGGAAAAGCAGCGCACGCATAAGTTTCGGATGAGTGATTTGTGGGCTCCGCCGCTCTCCGCGGCGGGGCCTTTTTCTTACGACAGCGCCGCCTTGACCAGCGCGCTCGCCCGAGCCGGCTCGATCGAGGCGCCGAGCCGTTCCTTCACCAGCGCCATCACTTTTCCCATATCCTTCATCGAGTTAGCGCTGGTTTCCGCGAGGATTTCGCGGATCAACCGGTTCGCTTCCTCGTCACCAAGCTGCTGCGGCAAGAACTTTTCGATGATTTTTATCTCATTTTCCTCGGCCTCGGCGCGGTCTTCGCGGCCGCCCTTGCGGTAGAGCTCGGCGGATTCGCGCCGCTGCTTGACCATTTTCTGGAGCACTTCGGTGACGAGCGCATCGTCGTCCTTCGGCGCGCCGCCGGTCCGAGCCTCGATGTCGCGGTTCTTGACCGCAGCTGAAACCATCCGAAGGGTGGTCGTGGTTTCCTTGTCGCCGCCCTTCATCGCAGCGATGGTTGCGGCCTTGATGTCGTCGCGGATCATGCGCTTTGCCCTAGCGTTGCATTTTCACGCTGACCAGCGTTGACCCTGCCCGCCAAAGCGCATAGCGGAAATGCCTTAGCGACATCGCTGGTTTGACCCCGAACGGAAGGCTTTCCCGCCCATGGCCGACGCACATCCCGCACCCGCGCCCACGCCATCGGGCGCGACGGGAGTCGTCGTCTTTGCCGACGGTCGAACGGTGTGGGGACAGGGCTTCGGAGCGGAAGGGCAAGCGGTCGGCGAGCTTTGCTTCAACACCAGCATGACCGGCTACCAGGAGGTAATGACCGACCCGTCCTATGCGAAGCAGGCGATCGCCTTCACCTTCCCGCACATCGGCAATGTCGGTGCCAATGACGAGGACGTCGAAGCGGGCGAAGCGCACGCGCTCGGCTGCCTGGTGCGCGAGGTGGTGACCGAACCGTCGAACTACCGATCGAACCAGGGTTTTGCCGACTGGATGCGCAAGTGGGGCCGGATCGGGATTGCGGGAGTCGACACTCGGGCCTTGACGAAATTGGTGCGGACCGAAGGGCCGCCGACGGTCGCAATCGCGCACAGCCCAAGCGGGCAATTCGATCTCGAGAAACTGCAACATATGGCGGCCGAATGGCCGGGGCTCGAAGGGATGGATCTGGCGAAAGAGGTCAGCCGTCTTCAGGTCGAGCGCTGGACCGGCGGCAAGTGGGCCTGGGGGCAGGGCTATAAGATGGGCGGGGACGACAAGAAACGCCCGCACGTCGTCGCCATCGACTACGGGTCCAAACGCAATATTTTCCGCTTGCTTGTCGAGGCAGGGGCCCGGGTGACGGTGGTCCCGGCGACCGCCTCGTTCGATGAGATCATGGCACACGAGCCCGACGGCTTTTTCCTGTCGAACGGCCCGGGCGATCCGGCCGCGACCGGCAAATATGCGGTTCCGGTGATCAAGAAGATGCTGGAGACGAAGAAGCCGCTGTTCGGCATCTGCCTCGGCCACCAGATGCTTGCGCTCGCGGTCGGCGGGAAGACGAGCAAGATGTTTCAGGGCCACCGCGGCGCCAACCACCCGGTCAAGCGGCTCGACGACGGCCAGGTCGAGATCACGAGCATGAACCACGGCTTCGCAGTCGAGCGCAAAGGCCTGCCGAAGACCGCCCGCGAGACGCATGTGTCGCTGTTCGACGGCAGCAATTGCGGGATCGAGCTCACCGACCGCCCGGCCTTCAGCGTCCAATATCACCCCGAGGCGAGCCCCGGACCGCAGGACAGCTTCTATCTGTTCGAGAAGTTCGTTGGAGCGATGAAGTGAGACTGCTCGTACCGCTCTTTTCGGCGCTCGCGCTCTCAGCCTGCGTGAAGCCGCAAATGCATACGGAAATGCAGCTCAACGATGTTGCGCGCGCCTGCGGGCTGGCTCTCGGCGAGCTGATCCAGGACGAGAGTGAGATCAAGCTCCTGCTCGCGATCCGCCAGGAGCCGACCCTCGAACAGCGCGCCTGCGTTGCCCGCTGGGCCCGCCGCAACGGGCTCAAACCGGTGTTCGTCAACATGCAGTTCCCGGCGGGCTGATGCCAAAACGCACCGACATCTCGTCCATCCTGATCATCGGCGCAGGGCCGATCGTCATCGGCCAGGCGGCCGAGTTCGACTATTCGGGAAGCCAGGCAGTCAAGGCTTTGAAAGCTGAGGGCTATCGGGTCATCGTCGTCAATTCCAACCCGGCGACGATCATGACCGATCCGGAGCTCGCCGATTCGACCTATATCGAGCCGGTCACCCCTGAAATCGTCGCCAAGATCTGCGAGAAGGAAAAGCCGGACGCGATCCTCCCGACGATGGGCGGGCAAACGGCGCTCAATACCGCGCTCGCCCTCTTCAAGGACGGAACGCTAAAGCGGCTCGGGATCGAGCTGATCGGCGCCAATGCCGAGGCGATCGAGATGGCTGAGGACCGCCTCAAGTTCCGCGAGGCGATGGACCGGATCGGGCTCGAAAGCCCGCGCTCCGCGATAGCTCACAGCCTCGACGAGGCGCTGACCGCGCTCGACAATGTGGGGCTGCCGGCGATCATCCGCCCCAGCTTCACGCTCGGCGGGACCGGCGGCGGCATCGCCTACAACCGCGACGAGTTCGAAGCGATCGTTCGCGGCGGGATCGAGGCCAGCCCGACGAACGAAGTGCTGATCGAGGAATCGGTGCTCGGCTGGAAGGAATTTGAGATGGAGGTAGTCCGCGACCGCGCGGACAACGCCATCATCATTTGCTCGATCGAGAAC
>Ga0207703_10004303_pt1 | contig 11711 bp, 7 predicted proteins | sample KBSSwiS12_FD_184304 | JGI IMG/M metagenome (GOLD analysis project Ga0207703, IMG submission 184304) | Switchgrass rhizosphere microbial communities from Kellogg Biological Station, Michigan, USA - KBS Switchgrass S1-2 (SPAdes) (version 2) | ecosystem: Host-associated > Plants > Roots >... | reverse complement strand
CCCCGGCGGCCGTTGTGGCAGAGCCCCGTGGGTGCCGCCGGGGTCAGCCGCGCTCGATCAGGTGGCCGATGATCTGGGGGCCCATCATCACCGCGGCGCCCGAGCCGTCCCGCCGGTTGTCCGGGTCGGGCAGGTCGACCGGGTCGCCGGTGGTGCTGGCGCCGACCGGCCGCGGGCCGACCCACGCCACCGCCAGCCGCGTCTCGCCCTTGAGGAACCGCTGCGCCCGCACGCCGCCGGTCGCCCGGCCCTTCGCCGGGTACTGCGCGAACGGCGTCACCTTCGCCTGCGTGCCGGTCGAGGTGACCACCATCGGCTCGCCGTGCTCGGGATCGGCCGTGACCACCACGTTGAACGACAGCACCTCGGCGTCGGCGGCCAGGTTGATCCCCGCCATGCCGCCGCCCTTGAGGCCCTGCGGCCGCACCGTCTTGGCCGGGAACCGCAGCAGCGACGCGTCGGACGTGACGAACACCAGCGACTCGTTGCCGTCGGTGAGCCAGGTCGCCTGCAGCACCTCGTCGCCGTCCTTGAGCGTGATCACCTCGAACTCGTCGGACCGGACCGGCCACTCCGGCGCGCACACCTTCACCACGCCCTGCTTGGTGCCCAGCGCGAGGCCGGGCGAGCCGTCGGCGAGCGGCGCGATGCCGACCACCCGCTCCCCCCGCTCCAGCGGGATCAGCTCGGACGCCGACATCCCGCCGCGCAGCGAGACCGTGCCGGACTGCTCCGGCAGCACCGGCAGCGTCAGCACATCCGTCTTGAACGCCCGGCCCCGGCTGGTGACCAGCAGGATCCGGCCGCGGGCGGTCGAGTGGACCACCGCCCGGACGACGTCGTGCTTGACCCGGCCGGAGCGGCGGCGCGCCTCGGTCGCCTCCTCGCTCTCGGCCGCGGTCCGCGCGATCAGCCCGGTCGCCGAGAGGATCACCTGGCACGGGTCGTCGGCGACCTCGAGCGGCCCGGCCGGCGCGCTCGCCGCGAGCACCTCCTTGAGGTCACCGTCGATCAGCGTGGTGCGCCGGGGCGCGCCGAACTCGCTCGCCACCTCGGCCAGCTCGTCCGAGACGACCTGCTTGAGCACGTCCTCGTTGTCGAGGATGCGGGACAGCTCGGCGATCTCGGCGCGCAGCCGCTCCTGCTCGGTCTCCAGCTCTATCCGGTCGAAGCGGGTGAGCCGCCGCAGCGGCGTGTCCAGAATGTACGTCGCCTGGATGTCGGAGAGGCCGAACTCGCTCATCAACGCCGCCTTGGCCGCGGCCGCGTCGTCGCTGCCCCGGATGATCGCGACCACCCGGTCGATGTCGATCAGGGCGATGAGCAGGCCGTCGACCAGGTGGAGGCGGTCCTCGCGCTTGGTCCGGCGGTACTGCGTACGCCGGGTGACCACGTCGTACCGGTGCTGGACGAACACCTCGAGCAGCGCCTTGAGCCCCAGCGTCTGCGGCTGCCCGTCGAGCAGCACCAGGTTGTTGATGCCGAACGACGTCTCCAGCGGGGTCAGCCGGTAGAGGTCGGCGAGCAGCGCCGTCGGGTTGACCCCGACCTTGCACTCGATCACCAGCCGGGTGCCGTGCTCCCGGTCGGTGAGATCCTTGACGTCGGCGATCCCCTGCAGCCGGGCGGCCTGCCGCTGCCCGCGCTTGGGGCCGGAGACGATCAGCTTGCCCTTCACCTCGTCGGTGATCGCCTCGATGATCTTCTCGGTGCCGATGCCGTACGGCAGCTCGGTCACCGTGATCGCCTGCCGCCCGCGCCCGCCCTCGAGCGGCCCGGTCTGCGCCCGCGCCCGCATGCGCACCACGCCGCGCCCGGTCTCGTAGGCCCGGCGCACCTCGTCGAGCCCGAGCAACTGCCCGCCGGTCGGCAGGTCGGGCCCGGGCACGAAACGCATCAGCTCGTCGAGATCGGCCTCGGGCCGGGTGATCAGCAGCTGGGCCGCCGCCACCACCTCGCCGAGGTTGTGCGGGATCATGTTGGTCGCCATCCCGACCGCGATGCCCGACGTGCCGTTCACCAGCAGGTTGGGGAACGCGGCCGGCAGCACCTTGGGCTCGAGGTCGTTGCCGTCGTAGGTCGGCTTGAAGTCGACCGTGCCCTCGCCGAGCTCCCCGACCAGCAGCATCGCCTCGCGCGACATCCGCGCTTCGGTGTACCGCGCCGCGGCCGGCCCGTCGTCGGGCGACCCGAAATTTCCGTGCCCGTCAATTAGAGGCGCATTTAACGAGAAATCTTGCGCCAAGCGGACAAGCGCGTCATAAATTGCGACATCTCCGTGTGGATGGTACTTGCCCATCACATCACCGACAACGCGGGCAGATTTCACATAAGCCCGGTCGGGGCGGTGGCCCTGCTCGGACATCGACCAGAGGATGCGGCGGTGCACCGGCTTGAGGCCGTCCCGCGCGTCCGGCAGGGCGCGCGAGTGGATCACCGAATACGCGTACTCCAGGTACGAATCCTCGACCTCGGTGGTCAGCGGGTTGTCGATGACCCGCGCGCCGGCCTGGTCGAACGCGGACGGGTCGACGCGGTTGTTCTCGTTCTTACGGCGTGCCATGGGAAACAGCGACCCTCTCAGGCGTCGATCGTCTCTTCGTCGATGCGGCCCGCCGCCTCGATCAGCCAGTTCTTCCGCGGCTCGACCCGCTCGCCCATCAGCAGCTCGAGGGTGGCCTCGGCGCGCTCGGCGTCGTCCAGGGTGATCCGCCGGACGGTGCGGGTGGCCGGGTTCATCGTGGTCTCCCACAGCTCGTCGGCGTCCATCTCGCCGAGGCCCTTGAACCGCGGCACGGGTTTCTGCACCGCCCTGCCGCCCCGCTCGAAGCGGGCGACGGTCGATTCCATCTCCTGCTGGGTGTACGTGAAGACGGTCTCCGAGTTGCGCCCCTTGGTGACCACCTTGTGCAGCGGCGGCATGGCGGCGAACAGCCGGCCCTCCTCGATCACCGGCCGCATGTACTTCGCGAACAGCGTGATCAGCAGGGTGCGGATGTGTGAACCGTCCACGTCGGCATCCGCCATGATCATGACGCGGCCGTAGCGGAGGGCGGCCAGCTCGAACGTGCGCCCGGAGCCGGCCCCCAGCACCTGCACGATCGCCGAGCACTCGGCGTTGTCGAGCACCTGCTGCAGGGACGCCTTCTGCACGTTGAGGATTTTGCCCCGGATCGGCAGCAATGCTTGATATTCCGAGCTTCGCGCCATTCGCGCAGTTCCGAGGGCGCTGTCGCCCTCTACGATGTACAGTTCGGAGCGCGCGATGCCGGTGGCCCGGCAGTCGACCAGCTTGGGTGGCATCGAGGCGCCCTCGAGCGCGGTCTTGCGCCGGGCCGCGTCCTTCTGCTGTTTCTGGGTCAGGCGGACGCGAGCCGCATCCACCACCTTTTGCAGCACCAGGCGGGCCTCGGTCTTGGTGCGCCGCCCGTCGATCCACTCCTTGATGTGCGCCTCGACCAGCGCCTGCACCACGCGGGTGATGCCGGCGGTGGACAACTCGTCTTTGGTCTGCGAGGTGAACTGCGGCTCGGGCACCCGGACGTGCAGCACCGCGGTCATGCCCTCGAGCAGGTCGTCGAGGACCGGCGGGTCTTCCTTCGGGCGCAGCAGGCCGCGGGTGTTGCGGATCGCCTCGGTGAGCGCCCGCACCAGGGCCCGCTCGAAACCCTTGCGGTGCGTGCCGCCGTGCATGTTACGGATCGTGTTGGTGAAGCACTCGATCGTGCGGTCGTAACCCGTACCCCAGCGGAAGGCGACCTCGACCTCGGCCTTGCGCTCGACGTTGGACTGCATCACGCCGTTCGCGTCGGCGGCATTTTCCTTGTACGTGCCCTCGCCCGTGACCAGGAGGATGCCGGAGACGGGCTTGTCGCCGGCGTGGGTGAGGAACTCGACCATGTCGGTGAGGCCGTGCGGGAAGTGGAAGGTCTCGGTGGCCGGTTCCTCGGCGGTCTCGTCGCGCAACGTATACAGCACGCCGGGGACGAGGAACGCGGTGTTACGCAGCTTGGCCCGGACCGCGTCGGCGTCCAGCCGGGCCCCGGTCTCGAAGTAGCGCGCGTCGTACCAGTACCGGATGGAGGTGCCGCCGGGCTCGCCGCGCTTCATCTTCCGGACGACCCGCAGGCCGGACTCGGGGTGGAAGCGGGCGTTGGGCCCGGGGCCGTCGAAGACCCCGGGGGCGCCTCGGTGGAACGAGATCTCGTGGACCTTGCCGTCCCGCTTGATCGTGACGTCGAAGCGCAGCGACAGCGCGTTGACCGCCGAGGCGCCGACGCCGTGCAGGCCGCCGGAGGTCTTGTAGCCGGAGCCGCCGAACTTGCCGCCGGCGTGCAGCCGGGTCAGCACCAGCTCGACGCCGTTGAGACCGGACTTGGCGTTGATGTCGGTGGGGATGCCCCGGCCGTCGTCGTCGACCTGGACCGAGCCGTCGGCGTGGATGACCACCGCCACCTTGGTGGCGTGGCCGGCGACACCCTCGTCGGTGGAGTTGTCGATGATCTCGTTGGCCAGGTGGTTGACGCCGCGGCTGTCGGTCGAGCCGATGTACATGCCCGGGCGTTTCCGGACGGCGTCCAGCCCCTCGAGGTGCGTGAGGTCGTCAGCCCCGTACAGAATTTCCGCGGTCACGAGGTGGCACTTCCCATCGGCCCTAGGTGGTCAAGACGGCGCGAGCCTACCGGGACCCTCCGACACTTCCTCGGCACCGAGCCGAGAGCCGCTGCGGAAGATCGGCGGATAATAGCCGCTTATACCCCAGCCCGTGAGCTATGACACGGCACAGAGCACCCGCTGCGGCTGCAGCGCGCGCCACAGGTCCAGCGGGTACGGCTTGCCGGCCACCCGTACCGGCGGCATCTCCTGGTAGGCGATGAGCTCCCCGGTGATCTCCCGGGTCGCCGCGCAGACCACCACGGTGTCGTGCGGCGCGTACGCCTGCAGCCGCGCCGCGGTCGAGACCACGCTGCCGCTGACCATTCCGTGCCCGAACTCGCGGGCCGCGGCCAGGTCGACGATCACGTCGCCGGTGGCCAGGCCCACCCGGGTCCGGATCGCGAACCTGCCGGCCAGGAGCTGCCCCCTCAACGCCTCCTGGACCGACAGGCCCGCTCGCACCGCCGCAGCGGCCGCCTCCGGACCGAACCCACCGGGCCCGGTGCCGAACACCGCCATGACCGCGTCCCCGACGTACTTCTCCACCACCCCACCCGCGGTGCGCACCAGGTCGCACACGGTCGAGAAGTAGTCGCGCTGCAACGCGCGGACCACCGCACAGTCAAGATCATCCGTAAGCGAGGTGTAGCCCACGATGTCGATGAACAAAACCGTGACGGTCTGACGCCGCTCCTGCTCCGCCATAGCGATTGCGGTCATGACTCAACTCCCCCAGTTCGGTGAGGGTTGTTCCGGTCGGTGGCGACGAGCGTCGCCACCTCGCCCTTGCCGAACAACCCGCACTGCTTGCCCCGGAAGAACGGTGCCAGCCGCCGTCCAGATCGGGATCGTCAGAACGACGTATCTCTGACAGCCGGGGCTCCCGTCATTTTTGTGACGCAGAACAGACCGAACCGCCGAGATCGTGCTACTTCCCTTCGCACTAGGCTGCCCTGCATGGCCAGCGAGGAAGGGGACGACGGTCCGCTTGTCGGGCGCACCGACACGCTTGCCGAGATCCAGTCCGACCTGCGCAACGTCGGCCCGGGTGGCACGGCCGCGGTGTTCGTCACCGGCGAGAGCGGCGTCGGCAAGAGCCGGCTGCTGCGCGAGACCGCCCGCGCGATGGGTGACGCGGGTTACTCCGTGCTGTCCGGGACCTGTCTCGACATCGGCGACGCGTCGCCGTTGCACCCCGTTCTCCAGGCCTTGCGGCAATATCAACCCGATCTTCAGCAGTGGGACCAGCCGGCCGGCGCCGACGCCCTGCTCGACCGGGTGAGCCGTGACCTGCGCGCGGTGGCCGGCGAGCGCGACCTGCTGCTGGTCCTCGACGATCTGCAGTGGGCCGACCGCAGCACCCGGCAGCTGCTGCTCTACCTGCTGGCCGGCCTGGGCGGCATCCGTCTGTCGGTGCTGGCCGCGGTCCGCGCCGAGGCGCTGCACGGCGCCCACCCGCTGCGTCGCGTGCTGGCCGAGCTGCGCCGGCTGCGCTCGGTGAAGGTGGTCGACCTCGCCCCGCTCGACCGCGACCAGACCTCCGAGCTGGTCAGCGCGATCGCCGGCGACGGCATCGAGCCGGAGGATGCCGACCGGGTCTACAAGCGCTCCGGCGGCAACCCGTTCGTGCTCGAGGAACTGGCCCGTGACCTGCGCGACGGCCGGGTCGAGCTGTCCGACACGCTGCGCGAGATCTTCCTGTCCCGGGTGGACGAGCTGCCCGCGAACGCGTATGCGGTGGTCCAGGCGGTCGCGGCCGGCGTCGAGCCGGTCGAGCACACCGTGCTGGCCCGGGTGACCGGGCTGGCCGAGGCCGAGCTGATCGAGGCGATCCGGGCCGCGGTGGCGCACCGCTTCGTGACGAGCGCGGCCGACGGCTACCGCCTGCGGCACCGGCTGGTCGCCGAGGTGCTGGAATCGGAAGTGCTGGCGGCCGAGGCCACGTCGCTGCACCGCCGCTACGCGGAGGCGATGGAGGCGTCCGGCGCGGTCGAGCACACCCGGCTCGCCCATCACTGGCAGAAGGCCGGCGAGCCGGCTCGCGCGCTGCCGTCGGTGGTCGCGGCCGCACGGAGCGCCGAGAAGCTGTACGGGTTCACCGAGGCGCACCGGTATTGGTCGCTGGCGCTGGAGCTGACCACCGACGACGCCCCGGAACGCATCGAACTTCTCGCCCATGCCGCCGAGTCGGCGCACCACTGCGGCGAGCACCAGCGCGCCCTCGACCGGCTGGCCGAGCTGTCCAAGCGGCCGGATGCGCCCGGCGAGTGCGACCTGCACCTGCTCCGGGCTCGCTACCTGGCCGCGGCCGGCCGGTCGGCGACCGCCGAGGTGGAGTACGAACTGGCCCTGCGCTCGCCCGATTGCACCCCGCGGCAGCGCGTCTCCGCCGCCGCCAACCTCGCCGAGCTGCTGCTGCACCTGGGCCGGTACGCCGACGCGAACGCCCGGGCCACCGAGGCGCTCGACCAGGCCGCGGTCAACGGCTCCACCCGCGACCTGGTCCGGGCCAGCGCCGCCCTCGGCTTCAGCTCCGCCTTCCGGGAGGACCCGGACGCCGGCCTCGCGGTGATCCGGCACGCCGTCGAGATCGCCGAGCGCTCCGGCCACCCGGACGACCTGGGCGTGGCCTACCTGCACCTGGCCGAGCTGCTGACCGGCCCGCTGAACAGCCCCGAGGAGGGCGTGCTGGTCGCCCGCCGGGGCGCCGAGCGGCTGGCCTCGCTGGGCGCCGGGCGTACGTACCAGACCCGCCTGCTCGCGATCGCCGGCAACGGCCTGTTCCGGGTGGGCCAGTGGGCCGAGGCCGACGCCGTGCTCGAGGCCGCCATGCGGCACCGGCCGTCCGGCGCCGACGCGGTCGAGCTGCTGCTGGCCCGCTGCCGGCTGTGGGTGGGCTTCGGCGACGTCGAGGCCGCCCAGCGCGATCTCGACGCGGTGGCCACCCTGCTGGCCGGCGGCGGCGCCCGGCACGTACTGCCGATGCTCACCCTGCGGGCCGGCCTGGCGATGTGGCAGGGCCGGCACGCCCAGGCCCGGGCCGCGGTCCAGCGTGGATTGACCGAGACCCGCTCCGACGACCTGGTGCTGCTCGGCGTGCTGGCCTGGCACGGCCTGCGGGCCGAGGCCGAGGCGCGGGCGGCCGGCGAGGCGGTCGACCCGGGCGCGATCCGCCGGCTCAAGACCGTGGTCGAGCGCATGTCCGCGGGCGTGGGCAACGCCGCGGCCCCGGTCCGCGCGGTGATCGACGGTTACCTCGACCTGTGCCACGCCGAGATCAGCCGGGTCGACGAGAAACACGACCCCGATCCCTGGCAGCGTGCCGCGACCGCGTGGGATCGCCGTAACCAGCCCTATCCGGCCGCGTACGCCCGGCTGCGCCGCGCCGAGGCCGCGCTGACCCGCAAGTCGCGCAAGGCCGCGGCGGTGCTGGCGCTGCGCGAGGCGTACGCGACGGCGACCGCGATGGGCGCCCGCCCGTTCGCCGCCGAGATCGTCTCGACCGCGCACCGCTTCCGGGTGGCGCTGGCCGACGACGTCGACACCATCGAGCTCACCGCGCCCACCGACGCGGACGACGGGCTGGGGGTGCTGACCCAGCGCGAGCGCGAGGTGCTGGCCGCGGTCGCCGAGGGCCTGACCAACCGGGAGATCGGCGAGCGGCTGTTCATCAGCGAGCGAACGGTCGGCGTACACGTCGGACACATCTTCGACAAGCTCCAGGTACGTACGAGGGTGCAGGCCAGCCGGGTCTATCTGACCGCGGCGTGACCTTTTCGTTATCCGCGTTCGCGGAATACGTAGTTCTACCGATCCCTGCGTAGGCCGCCGGTGAAAGGCTTCCCCTCACGGGGGAGCACCACCCGGCGTCCACCGGCGCCGGGTGGTGCTGGGGGCCCTCCGAGTGAGAAGCACCTGGAGGAACCGATGACCGAGTCGGTCTGGGGTCCGGTGAAGCAGGAGATGTCCGACCTCCTGCAGACGCACCCCGACGACGTGCCCGCCGTGGTCGACCAGCTGACGAAGCTGCAGGACGTCCTTGGCCGGGTGCCACCCCTGCTCGGGGAGAACCCGCTCTGCGATTTCAACAAGCTGTATCTGACGATCACCGAGAGCGTCCTCGAGCGCCTGTACGCGGGCAGGTTCGCCGACCCGTCGTTCCTGTCCCGGCTCGACGTGGAGTTCGCCGCCCGGTATTTCGACGCGTTGCGTGCCTGGGCCGGCCCGGACGCCAGCCCGCACTGCCCGCGGGTCTGGGCGGGGCTGTTCCAGCGGATCCCGGGCCCGGATTGTCGTCCGTTGCCGTCCGCCTGCGCCGGGGTGAACGCGCACATCAACTTCGACCTGCCGTTCGCGCTGGTGACCACGTTCGACCACCTGGGCACCGACCCGATCGACGACAGCATCCAGCACCACGACTACCTGCAGATCAACGAGATCTTCGCGGCCGCCATCCCCGGCCTGCGCCGCGGCTATCTCGACAAGTGGCAGCTGCTGATCGACACCATGAACGGCCGGCTGGACGACTGGTGGCAGGGCGAGGCGGTCGATTACACCCGGAATGTCGCCTGGCGCAACGCGCAGAAGCTCTGGGGCATGCGGCACGACATGGCGGCCACCGACGCCGAACGCGCCCACCTCGACCGGATCGCCTCCGACCTGGGCAAACTGCTGCTGAGCCCGCTCGGCGAGTTCCTGCAATAAGACCATTTGCGGGTACGCCGCGGCCCGTCCCGGGGAGGAGACGGGCCGCGGCCCCGGCGCGCCTACGCCTTGATCGCGATCAACCGGGCGTCGGTGGCACCGCCGTCCTTGGTGCCGGCCAGGCCGATCTGCTCGCCGGTCTTCACCGCGCTCTTGTCCGCCGCCTTCTTGTCCTGCACGAATTTGCTTTGGTCGCTGACGGTCCAGGTCAGCGTGAAGCCGTCGGTCGACTTGACGGTCACCTGGGTGGCGGTCACCGCGGTGACCTCGCCGCGCTGGACCACGATCGTCTGCGTGCCCTGCTTCTTGGTCTGGATGGTGAACTCGCCGTGCAGGGTGTTCTTGCGCAGGTACTTGCGCACCTGCCGGCCGTGCGGGGCGTCGCCGCTGCCCGCGGAGGCGGCCGGCGCCGGGGTGTCGGTCAGGCCGGTGTCGAAGCCGACCTGCTTCAGCGCGAGTGCCTCGTCCGCGAGGTCGGCGGAAGCGGCGGCCGGGGTGGCCGTGCCGGCCGCGCCGCAGCCGGCCAGGGCCAGGCCGCCGAGGGCCAGGGTGCCGGAGAGGCCGAGGGCCAGGAGGGTTCGTCTCATGGCGGGAATGCTGCCGCGCCCGGACGAAGCCCCGATCAGGGCAACGTACGGGCAACGTAAGGAAGTTCCACCGTGAACATCGCCCCGCCCTCGGGCGCGTGTCCGGCGCTGATCCGGCCGCCGAGCCGCGACACCAGCCGCGCCGCCAGGGCCAGGCCGAGCCCGCTGCCGACCTTGCGGATCCCCCGGTACTTGCGGTTCAGCGCGCCCCGGTCGAAGGCCACCTGCAGGTCGTCGTCGGTGAAGCCGGGGCCGCCGTCGCGGACCTCGATGATCGCCGCCTCCGGACCGGCGTGCGCGGCCAGCACCAGCGGCCGGCCGGCCGGCACCACGCGCAGCGCGTTCTCGCACAGGCCGTCGATCACCTGCCGGATCCGGCCCGGGTCGGTGGTCACCATGATCGGCTCGGTGGGCAGTTGCACCCGCAGCAGCGGGCCGTCCGGCGCGCAGCGGGCCGCCCACGCGTCCCCGGCCGAGCGGACCAGGTCGACGACGTCCACCGCGACCACGTCCAGCGGCAGGTCGGCGGCCTCCAGCCGGGACAGCACGAGCAGGTCGGAGATCAGCCGGTCCAGGCGTTCCGACTCGGCCAGCATGGTGGCGCCCGCCTTCCCGGCGTCGTCCTCGGCGACGACCCCGTCGGCCAGGGCCTCGGCGTACCCCCGGATGGTGGCCAGCGGCGTGCGGAGCTCATGCGAGACGCTCAACAGGAAGTCCCGCTCACGCCCCTCGCTGATCTGCAAGGCGGCAGCGAGGTGGTTGATCGCGTCGGCGAGGTCGGCGGCCTCGGCCGGCCCGCTCCGCGAGATGCGCACCGATCGGTCGCCGGCGGAGAGCCGGGCCGCCGCGCTCGCCGCCAGCCGGATCGGCCGGGCGATGAAGCGGGCCAGCAGCGCGCCGGCCAGGATGCCGCCGGCCAGACCGGCGAGCACCGCGATCCAGATGCTGCCCAGCACCAGGCCGGCGGGGCCGGTGGCGACCCGGCGGGTGAGGATCACGCCGCTGCGCTGGCCGCTGAGCGGCTGGCCGACGATGAACGACGGGCGGCCGTTCACCGGCGACCGCGTGTTCACCTGACGGCCGGCCGCGACCTGGTCGACCACCCGGGTGGGCAGGCCGGGCCGGTCGACGACGCCGCGCCGGACGACGTAGATCTCGACTTGCTCGTCGCGCAGGTCGCTCGCGATGCGCTCGCGGGCCGGCTGCCGCTCGGTGGTCAGCAGCTCCACCGCGATCTTGCTCTGCTCGACCAGTTCGGCGCGGATCTGCAGGTTCACCGAGCGGATCGCCACCGGCACCGCGACCAGGGCGGTCACGATCACGGCGACCACCGCGGTGGCGGCCGTGACCAGCACGACCCGGCCGGTCAGGGTGCGGAAGAAGTCACGCATCGGCGGTGTAGCCGACGCCGCGCACGGTGCGGATCAGGGTGGCCGCGTCGCCGAGCTTGGCCCGCACCTGGGCGACGTGGACGTCGACCGTACGGGTGCCGGCCGCCGACGCGTAGCCCCAGACGCTGGCCAGCAGTTCCTCCCGGGTGAACACCCGGCCCGGCCGGTTCAGCAGGTGGCCGAGCAGGTCGAACTCGGTCGGGGTCAGGCTCAGCGGCGCCCCGGCCACGGTGACCTGGCGCCGGCCCGGGTCCAGCGTCACCGGGCCGAGCGTGCGCACCCGCTTGCCCTCCTCGGGCGGGCCGGCCGCCCGGCGCAGCAGCGTCTTGACCCGGGTGACCAGTTCGCGCGGGCTGAACGGCTTGGTGACGTA
>Ga0207703_10004300_pt1 | contig 11714 bp, 17 predicted proteins | sample KBSSwiS12_FD_184304 | JGI IMG/M metagenome (GOLD analysis project Ga0207703, IMG submission 184304) | Switchgrass rhizosphere microbial communities from Kellogg Biological Station, Michigan, USA - KBS Switchgrass S1-2 (SPAdes) (version 2) | ecosystem: Host-associated > Plants > Roots >... | reverse complement strand
TCGAGCACCCATCGTCGCTGCTTCTGCCGCACCTCCTCGTAGGTCGCCGCCTTGCGGCCGCGATACTTGCGGCTGGTCTTCTCCATGGTGACGGTCATGGTGTCTCCTTGCTCGGGGATGGCCAGGATGTGCCGTGCTTCTCGCACGTTGCCCAGGATCCACAGTCCATTGGGCTGGTGCACTCGAGACACGGAAAGGCCTGCTCCGGGCCCAGAACTGTCAGCTCGGTCCGGTTCGGCGGCATGATGTCGGCCATCTTGAGACTGATGAACGTCGACGGATGCTGCGACCAGAAAAGATACGTCCAGTCGTCACGATCGAAATCGTCCAGCAGCATGACAGGACTGGCGCGCTTGCTGTCCTCACTCCAGAACGTGATGGCCGAGTGAGCACCATCCGCCATCGCGTCGCTTTCGCGCGACGGGTACGCGGCCTTGTAGAAGAACCCGTTCAGGTTCGGATGCGTGAACATGGCAGGTCGGCCGTCGCGAAGTTTCTCGATGATCTCTGCGAACGTCATGATTCCTTCTCCTTCAGATGTATCGTGAACGAGGTCTGCCCCGTGAGCGGCGCATCCATCTGGTTCAGGAGATCAGCCACGGCCTCGGCCTGTTTCCTGTCCAGCTTGGCCTCTGGTGCCAGCCCGCGCACCTGCCACATCTTGCAGGATGGCCAGTCGCACTGACATGGTATTACCAAATATCTCATGCTTTCTCTCCCTCTGGTTTCGGAAACACGATACCCTCGTCGCGCTTCCACTCGAAACAGCAGCAGTCGCCACCGTCCGTGATGATCACTCGCACGGTGATGCCGATCCGCGCGGCCACACTGTTGCAGTAGTGATGGGCTGCGCGCACGGCCTCCTCCGCGTCGACGTGGTTCCGCACCTGCTCCTGCGAGCCATCCTCGAAGAACTGCCAGACTGAGAACTCGCCGCTGGTCATGTCGACTCCTTCACGTATTCCCATTTGCCGGTGGCCACCAGTTTCGCAGCCATGCCTGGAAACACCTCTATGGGATCGCGGCTCCACTCCTTGAGTGGTCCGATGTATCGAATGCGTTTCTGGTCCGGCTTGCCGTATCCATCATACTTCTGCGGCTCCCGCCATTTCAAGAGGGTCATCTCCAAGTTCCACTCGCCCTTCTCGCCGGCCCTGTAGCCAAACTCGACGGCTGCGAGCAACAATCTGTTCAATGTCTCTGCGTTCATGACTTCACCTCCACGTTGCCCTTGGTCATGGCGTTCGCCAGCGTCTCGGGGTTGCCTCCCGCTGCCAGGAACTCCGCCACGGTCTTGCCGTCGTGGCTGAACAGCAGGTCCCAGCGCTTGGCCGCACCGCTGCCCGCTTTCTTGGGGTTCGTGCCGTTGGCGACCCGTATGGTGCCGCTGGGGACGTCGCCCGTGCGCTTGGCGCGCGGAGCCTTGGTGTTGCCGCCCCCAGCGTCCTCGATCAGCCCGGCCTTGGCCCGCTGCCCCGGCGTGGCCGGCACCACGGGCACCCCCGCCCCGCCCACGGCCTTGGGCGTGCCCACCACGGCCCGTGCGCGTGGCTGTGGCGGGTGGCGCAGCCAGTACTCGGCGCGCTCCTCCGGCGTCAACTGCAGGAACGGGGGGAGCTCGTCCGGGTGGGCCTGCTCCCAGAGGTGCATGACGCGGTTCTTCTCGGACACCGCGTTCAGGGCGCAGCGCTTCTGCGCTAGTTCGAGCGTCGCCTCGGAGCCGAGATACTTCCCGTCGCGGTACACCGCGAACGTCTTCGCGTCCAACTGCCGAATGCGCTGAGGCAGCTTGCTCTCGCCCTCTGGGGCGGCTCGCCACTCGACCTTGTCGATCTTCTCCCACTTCGCGATCTTCAGCTTGGCAGCCTTGAACGCGGCCTCGGTTGTCACGAGTGTGTCCACGACGTAGTCCCTCCTCTTTCCTGATACGCACAGTCTCCGAGCCGCCTCCACGGTGGGCTCGGTTCCGAGATACTCGCCGTCGCTCCAGCAGAACACGTGCGGCGAGCCCACGCACAGATACAGCACGCGGCCGTTGTCGCAGACCGCGCGCTGCTCGCAGTGTCGAACGTCCTGCCACTCAGGGGTCGACATGGGCGATGCCCCTGGACTTCGCGCGCTGCACCAGCCTGCGCTGCTCGCGACGCTGGCGTCCGCGATCAGACTTGTTGAACGGCTCGGGATGCGAGGTCTCCGACGGTCGCTTCCAGCCCATCAGCAGAAGCTGCTGCTCGCACCGAATCTTGGCCATCATCAGCGGCTCGTTTCCGAACAGCAGAGGTGTCGCCCCGAACCCGTCCAGGTTCAGCAGACTCGCTCGCCATCCGTCGCTGCTCGGCTTCAGCGAGCAGACGGGCTTTCCGTGCCATCGCAGGAGCTCCTGCGCCTCGACGCCCATTCCTGCGACCGCCGCGATGTGAACCCACGTCATGGTCCTTCCTCCCCTTGCTGTTGAGAACAAATGCCCGGAGCGCGGCGAGCGCCTCGTGGTCGATCTCACCGCGCATGAAGGACGCGCAGTAGCGCGTCCGTATCTCGTCGATGTCACTCACTCGTTTTCTCCCACGTACTTGGCCATCACGCCTCTCAGCCATCCGACTGGATTGTCCACCATGGGATCGTACATACCAATGGCCGGTACATACAGCGTGTCGTACCAACCGGCCACCTGCCGGAGTCGCTGCTCCTTCTCATCATTGCGATACACGGTGCCGCCGAGGTGGCAGTTGGTCAGCGTTTCGCACATGGCGTAGCCGAATAGTCTGGACATCTTCGGGTCCGCGATGTGAAACGCGGCTCGTGCCAGATCCAGCGGCGCGGTATCGATGCGCCACGCGGCGGTTCCACTAGTATGACCGTCCTGCAGCGTGGTGCCGATCCAGAGTTCAACTGGTCGATGCTCGACCAGCATGCGCACCAGCGTCATGAGCACGATGCCGCGACGCAGAACATTTTTCTCGGAAATGCCACTGCTGGAGACCAGATCCATGTAGACAGTGAGCGGGGCATTGTCCCGCGACACGCGCATTCTGCGACGCATGCACTGCGGATGGCCGGCAAGGAACGCGGGCACGTTCGGCACCGCGCCGACCACGTCGTCCACGTTGCGCCAGCCGCGAGACATTGGGATCTGGTCCTCGATATCTGCGAGGAACTTCTCGGACTCCTCTACATAGCTGCTCTCACCCGTGACGGCCTGCTGCTCGAACTTGTCGATCGAGTAGCGCCAGAGACCGTTCTGATGGTTCATCCATTTCCGCCCGTCGCGGGAGGCCTGCAGGATATCCGAGGAGTCCATCAGCATGAAGTGATGGTCCCCGATACTGTCTCGTCTGATCATGACAGTTGCTTCCTCTGATCTGGCTTCAGGTTCGCGAGGTACGTCATGTCCGCCGCCTCGTCCGGGCTGTAGCCCGCCGCAATCAGCGCCGCGCCGGCCTGCGCCGCGCGGGTGTCGATCAGGACCTTCAGGCCCACGGCCCTTGCCCTTGCTCTGGCATGGCGCACGCGCGCCAGCCACTCGGCGTTGGAGACGATGACCGACTCCAGTTCCGGGTCGATGTCCCAGTTGATGCGCACCGGAAACCGCGACAGGAACGCCGCGTCCAGCTTGGTCGCGCCGCTGTAGTTGGCGTCCGCGCCGAGTCCCCACGTGTTGGCTGTGCACACGATCACGCAGTCCCTGTGGCGCTTGACCTGCTTGTCGGGAAAGGTGGCCACGCCGTTCGCGAGGTGTGGATTGACCGCCAGCAGAGCGACCGGATCGGAGCGGTCCACCTCGTCGAAGGTGTAGACACCGCCGTGCTCGTACGCCTCGCGGAACGGAGTTCGGTGATACTTGCCGGCTCCGTCGATGAACCCGAGCATCTCGTGAGGAAACGATATGGCACCATTGAAGTGCCACCTGACGCCGAGCGACTCCGCAAGCATGCGGGCACCCGTGGTCTTGCCGCTGGAGGCCTCGCCCTGCAGGAAGATGCCCGGAGCGTGACCGGTCGGCAGTCGGATCGCCGCCGCACGCGCCAGTCGCTCGAACTGAGCGTGCACGGGGCCGGCCACCTTCTTTAGCTTGCCGGTCTCCGGCTGCTGGACGTGGATCTCCACCTTGCGTGGAGCCCGCGCCTCCATCTCGGCGAGAACGACCTTCACGACGTCGTCGATGTTCACCGACGCCTTGCCAATCTTCGCCATCACCTTGTCGGTAATCGCGTCGATGTCCACGGGCGGAGCGGCGACCTGCCCCATGCTCACGTGAATGTCCGCCTTCTTGTGCTTGCGATTCGCTCGCAGAATGAGGCGACCGACGAAGAGCTCCTGCTTCTCGGTCAGCGCCTTGCCGCGCTTGACCCACTGGATCAGGTCCTGCGCCTTTGCCACGCTCGGCAGAATGAGCCCGGCCTTCTCCTTCTCGATCAGGATCGGGAGGACCTTCTCCAGTTCTTCGATTGCAGACACGATAGACCCCCGTGCTTGAGTTGTCGGATTGCTTCGTGGAGCGTCGCTGCGCGGCGCTCGTCGAAGAAATCTTAAAGAAATAGCAGAGAGAAGAAGAGCGTCGCGACCCCGAGCAGTATCGCCGGGGGCGCGAGCGCGTAGAACGCGGTGTCGCTCATCGGCTGAGCGAGAAGCCTGCGAGCCTCGCGGGTCACGCCGATACCCGCACGAGCTCGCGCCGCACGCAGAAGCGCACGGTGGACAGGCGGGCGCCGCGCCCAAGGGCGAGCTCGACCCGCTTCGCCTTGAGAACAGCGGCGATGCGCGCGTGACGCTCGCTGCCCTCGCGAGCCGGGTTGACGGCGTCCTTGACCGGGACGATCTTCATCTCGGGCGCGATCGCGATGGTGGACTTGGCCATGATGGTTCTCCTGTTGTCGTGAAGCGTGATTGCTTCGTGGAGCGCCGACATGCGGCGCTCGTCGAAGAAATCAGGGCTGCAGAATGAGTTGCGCAATGCGCCGCGCAATCTCGTTGTCGGTGAGGGAGGCGTCGGTGCCGAGCGCCTCGTAGGCCAGATCAGCTGCGCCAGTATCCTCGTCAACATAATCGCGCTGCACGATTTGCTCGATGCGCTTGGCACGCTCGCTGCGCTGTTTCTCGGCGAAGTCGCGTGCGATCTTGAGTGATTTTCTCACTTGCCCCTCCTCTTCGCAGGCTTCTTGGTCGGCTTGGGCAAGCGTCGCGTCACCGCCTTCTTGAAGGTGGCCAGCACCTTCTCGACCTCGGCGATCTTCTCGTCGACCGCCTCGCGCTGCGTCTTGGGCTGCGGAACCACGTAGGTCATGGCCGCGAACGGACTCGGAAGACCGTAGGCCTCCGGCTTGACTGGCTCCCTGCTCACTTGCCGCTCCTGTACTTCTGGAGCTCCAGCTTGCGAAGCAGAACGATGATGTGATGCGGTAACATTGATGCACCCCCGTGGGTTGGAAGCGAGATTGCTTCGTGGAGCGCAGCGTGCTGCGCTCGTCGAAGAAATCAGACCTTGATGACCTCAAAACGCTTCTCATCTCGAGCCTTGGCCCAAGCCTCGACGCGCTCTTCGTGGCCATTGTACGGATCGCACGTTGCCGCGCAGCCCGCTTGCACAGCATCCTCGCCGCTGGTGAACCGCGAGGCGCGGCTCCAGCGAGCCAGACCCTCGGGTGCGACAAATTTCTCATTGACTCGAACGATGTACGCCATTGTGGTTCTCCTCGATTGCTTCGTGCTGCGCGGCATGCCGCGCAGTGTCGAAGAAATCAGAGCGCCCATGCCGAGGTCGTGACGTGACCGGCTCTGCGGTCGGCGAACACGATCTTGGCCAGCGTGCCCATGGGCTGGGTCTTGATCTCGAGCGCGTCCTGCAATGCATCCTTGCGGATGCCCTTCGCGGTGGGCAACTCGGCCTGGATCTCGGAGATGGACATCTCCAGCGTGGCCTTGCGACCATCGCCCTTCAAGAAATCTCTATGATGCTTGTATGCCATTGTAGGTTCTCCTCGATTGCTTCGTGGAGCGCCGCACGCGGCGCTCGTCGAAGAAATCAGGCAATCTCCTTGATGACGGCCTTCTTGTAGATGGCCGCCCTCATGAACTGCTTTGCCTTGTCGAGCGCCGCCTGCGCGGCCTCGCGGGTCTCGAACTTCTGCGCTCGGTCCATCGAATACGCCCAGACCGTGCCGCGCAGTGGAACTTCGTTGCCGTTGTGTGTGACTGTGACGATGTATGCCATTTTTCTCTCCTCGGTGCCAACGCCATGGGGCAGGCGCTGCCTGCCCCGTAACCTTAGCGCCTAGTTCGCCGGCTGCCCGCGCCGCGCCGCTGCGCGCACCCGCCCCCTACGCTGCCTAGTGCAGCCGGCCCGCTGGGGCACTCGGTTCTTTGTGCATGCTTGGCGCGGTGCTACCAGCCCGCCCGGTTTTTGTGCCCGGTTAAACCCGCCATGGTGCCCCGCAGCTTGCCCCGCCCTACGCTGCCAGTTGCAGCCGGCCCTCGCGGGCACTCGTTAGGGGGTCGCGTACAGCGCCCAATGCAGCCCACCCGGATGCTTAACTCCATACCAGCCGCTTCACGGCAGTGCTGGCGGTTGAAAGTCGGACCCTGTAGCAGCCCGACGGCACCTTGGGGTGGTTGCCCCGCCCGGCCAGTGCAACCGCACCGCCTTGGCTATACATACATCTAGTCTCATTTCCAGCCCGGTACAATGAAAATCGACACGGGTTTCCAGGAATTCTGTGATGCGGTGCACCATTTTGGCCTTGGCTATACATACCCTTTAAGCCTAAAGCGACCGGTGGTCGATTGCCGGCCCTGCGGAGCCCCGTGGTGGGCGCGCGGACTGCCCGGTGCACTGGTATGGAAATGGAAAAATAACGCACGGGCGGGCTCCCCAGCGGCGGTATTTCCGAACTAACCGTGTAGATTACCTTATCTACACTGTTAGTTCCTTCAGTCCATCGGAACGGTGACCTCACCGCACATTTCGCAGAACCAACTGGGGAGATGATGCGGTTGTTCGCAGGTACACTTGGCACCAAATCCCTTAGTGGTGCCCATGTGACCACATGTGCGACAGTCCATTCTATTATATGAGAGACGAGTAACGTCCTCAGATTTGCATATTGGACACTTCATGCTGCCCTCTTCGCATCCTTCCAACTGTGCTTCGCATCGCCCCAGTTGCGTCCGTACTCCTCGTCCACGCGGAACGGCACTCGCGCGATAAACGCGTTTCGCATGATCTCGGCGATCATCTTGCCGTCTTTCTCTTTCGCGATCGAGCACGGAAGCTCGTCATGCATCTGCAGCAGAGGAGTGAACCCCGCGCGCCACGTGTCGCGCATCGCCAGCTTCATCTGTCGCGCCGCTCCGCCCTGGATCAGGCCGTTCCCGGCCTTGTGCGTGTGAGCACGCTTGAGGCGCTTGCCCATCCACGGATGCATCGACGTGAGCTCGGCGCGGTACGGACGCGAAACTCGACCCTCGACGCGAGCACGAGCCGTGTCCGCGTCGCACTCGCCCATCTCCCATCCCTCGCGCCATCCGCGCTCGCGCTCCTGCTTGTCCAGCCACTTCGGCTCCCAGAAATTGAAGTGCTGCCGCGCACCGTCCAGCATCACGATGTAGCCGCGTCGCTGCGCCGCGTTGCTGCATCGCTCCATCAGCTCCTTGACGAACGGCATCTCGCCGTCGTACTGAGTCATGACGGCCTGCGCCTCCTCCAGTGTCATGCCCGTCATGAGCGAGAACTTGTAGACACCGGCCCCGTACGACTTGGCAAAGTTCACGTCCTTGGCTCTGCGACGCGTCAGCCCGGTCATCGCGACGACCAGATTGTGGAAATCGGTGTTCGGGTCGTTGACATACTTCGCGACCGCCTCGTCAGCCCTCGCGCAGCCGAGCACCGCCGCGTAGTGCACGATCAGTCGATACTCCTGCTGCGAGTAGTCCGGCGAGAACCACTTCTCGCCAACCTCCGGCAGAAACCCGCCGCGAAACTGCTCGGCGATCTCGCCGGTCAGTGTCCACTCCTCGAGAAACATCTCCGGTCGCGAGGGTGCCTGCTGGAGCGGCGGATCGGCGTACGAGAACCGATGCGTGCGCGTGCCTCCGTCCTCCGACTTGAACTGATTGATCGAGGCGTGAATGCGACCGCGGTGCGCGAAGTCCAGGATATAACTCTGCACGAACTTGGTCGCGGCGTCGTTGCACTGTTTCGCCTCAGCTATGGCCTGCGGCAGCCAGTGTCCCTGTCGACCCTCCTCGTAGCGTCCCAGATATCCCTGACGCATCCAGTCGCGCTCGAAGCTGGCCTTGCCGTTCTTCTCGTTGTACTCCACACCCTCGGCGCTGAACGCGTTGAGAAGCCACTTCTGGGCGCGAATGTCGTCCATGGCGATAACGCGACCACCGAGCCTGGATCTTATCCGCTCCAGGGCCGCGTCGCGGCGCTCGATGAGACTGTCGCGCAGCCTCTCGAAGTGGTCGAGATCGACCCGTATGCCGCGCACCCTCATGGCGTGCACCATGGGGATCAGGTCCATCTCGAGACGATAAGCGGCCTCCAGCGTCGGGATGCCGCGCTCCCTCTCCGGCAGATCATCGTTCGTCGTGATCAGCGGCAGCATCTTGTCGTAGGCGAGCATGGTGCTCGCAGGGTCCTGCTCGCCGTACGGACCCACGTATCGCGCCGGCAGCCGCCAGAGATTGGCCTTGATGTCCTCCGGCCGGATGCCGTAGGTCAGGCCGGCCTCCTTGAGCAGCGTCTCGTCCTTCGTCGGAACTCCCAGCCAATTGCAGATCGCGTCCAGTGAGTACGGCTTCGGGAACCCCCCGATTGGCCGACGCGTCTCGTCGATCATGACCGCCATGCATCCCACGTCCTGAATCATGTGACCGGGGGGTACTGGGACGCCGAGGTCGGCGTGTGTCCAGCCGATGTCGTACGGACCGTTCATGAAGATCAGGTTGTTGCCGGTGCTCGGTGCGGTTATGTCCGTGAGCCACCGACCGACGTTGTCCTTCGGGAAGCAGTTCGTCTCCGGATGACGAATGGGAACATAGACGCGCCGTATGGCGTTGCCCTCGCGCCACGCGACACCCGTGCCGCACACGTAGCCGGCGCGATACACCCAGCCCGGCCCGCGCCCCTGCGCGAGTCCGTCGTCCTTGTTTTCCGTATCTATCGCGAGGTCTCCTACTCGCGTTAGATCCGGAAGCTCAGTCGGGCAGACCCAGTCGCTGTCCGGCACGATCAGCGGAAACTGGTCCGGGTTCAGCGTCTGCTTTCGCGGCCTGATGGACATCTACTTATCCGAGTGCCAATCGAGATTGTTGCTCGAGAGACGATACTTCTGACCGTCCTTGTCCCAGACATACAGAGACCGCTGCCATCGTGGCAACTCCTCGTGCTCCTTCATGTTCTTCTCGCGACCGAGGTTCGGGAAGTAGGATCGGATGCTGGGCGGCACGCGCCGCATGTCCAGGGTCCAGGAGGTTTCGCTGGAGGAGAAGACATATATGCCGTGAAGAACGCGCGGAAGGGTGGCGCTCTCCACGTGCGGCTCCAGCACGTGCACGGCCTTCGCGCGATGGCTCCAGAATTTCTCGCGGTTCTCGGCAGAGATGCCGTACATCTTGAAGTAATTCTGGGAGACGATCCACGGCTCGAGATAGTCGATATCGTTGACGTGCTCGGTGTTAACAAGGCAGTTTGGATCTGGCTGTTGACCATATGGCATTAGGGCCACGTAGTTGCTTCCAGTCTCAACTCCATGAACCTCGTAGCGCGGCACCCGGCGCTCAGATTTCATCTCGGAGACCGACCCGTCTTCGTTGACCACGACGGGCTTTTCGGGCTCCTTGAGGATCTTCTCCAGTTCCTCGATCGTCGGCCTGCGCTGACCAGGAAGCTGCACCGTGCCCTCCGCCACCATCTCCGCCTCGATCAGCACGAGATATCGGCGAAGATCCCGCAGGCAGGCGAGAACGGTCCCGTCCTCGCCTGCCGGATGCTCCTGGATCTTGGCGAAGATGTCCTCGGCGACGTGCGAGTCGCACAGGAACTTGAGATCTGCAACGTAGTTGTGGGCGCTGGTGTGCACCTCCACGTTCATCACTCCTCCGCCGAATTCCGCCTTATCGATGTTCTCCGCGAGATCTCGCATGTTCTGGACGCGAAAGAGCTCCGGCACTTCAGGCGGCTTCATCATCGTGATCAGCCGGTCCATGTTCCGCCGCATCATGAACCACGCCGACCGACCACCGGCGCGTTTCCAGGATCCAGCGTAGGTGGACTCCTTCTCCCGAAGCACGTTCACGTCGTTCGCCGTGACGGACACGATATGGTTCATGTGATTCATGTCGCTGCCGCTCATGCCTTCTCTCCTGCTGCTCGGTCGAGGGTTGGCGTCCGCTCCGTCTCGGACTCCTGCTCTTCGCGAATGTCGCAGTACAACCGCGCCATTGTCTGTATCTCGTGCGGCATCTTGCCAATCAGCGTGGCGGCGGCGAGCATCATGCGCGTGGCCACCACGTTGCCGTACTTGTTGCCCATGTTCTGCTCCATGAGGCCGAACTCCCACATTTCGATGTACTCGCACATCTTGAAGAAGTCCTGCTCCATCTCGGAGAGCTTGACCGGAGCCGGCAATCCCCAGCGCGCGGTCATCGTGCGGTGCACGCGGAGCTCGGTCAGAGTCATGCGCTCCTTGAGCACCGGGTCATTGCGCTTGGCCGGCCACGGCAGATCCCCGGCCATCTCGCCGACATCGTGCACCGTGCAGTGCACGAGAAGGTGACGCGGGCAGTCCGGCCAGATCGTGAGCATGATGCGCTGGATCTGCCACGTGTGCTCGCCGACCGACTGGACGCGATGAACCGGCCACGTGTGATAGCGCGTGATTTGGCCGGCGTGACGCGGATCTTCCTCGATATTGATGATCATGAGTCGATTCTCCTGTTGAGCCATTCCTGGCAGGCCGTGCGCCAATCCGGTGCTGCAATCTTCCTGACCTGCTGCATCGCGTCCTCGTGCTGTTTTCGTTTCCACAGCCAATTAGTGGCGGCGATAGGGGCGGCTACATCCATGAACCACTTATTCTTGAATGATGCTGAATGAAGAGCATCAACCCCGATGTTCTCGTGCCACGCCATGAACTGGGTCAGATCATCATCCCACGACTCCCAGTCATCCGCCATCGCGACTGAGCGCACGACCCCGTCCTCGTACGGATCGGATCCATCCAACCCATCCGGGTCACCGATCTTGTCGAGCATGTCGACGTATCCGTGGTAGTTGTTGCTGAGTTGGTACATCGTCCCGACGCCGACGCCGACTCGCCCGGCCACGTACTCCATCAGCATCGACATGTGCACCGCATTGGCACCGTAGGCACCCCACACGATGTCGTTGGAACGGCAGCAGATGGTCATGTCGAGAACAGGTCCAGACTGCACTTTGGCATAGTCCTGCACCAGCGCCGTCGCCATTTCGCGAATCCGAAAATAGCAGTGTGTGTTGCAGGGGCGATCCTTCCAGGAGCCGATGAGATCATCTGATCCCTTCCATCCACACTCCAGGCACTGATTAGTCTGATCAGACGCGTCCCACCTCTGCAGAACGCACTGCCGATCCGTCGGATCCGCGCGCAGTCGACACACGATCTCGTCGAGCTGATCGAAACCGAGCGACGTGCGCCAGCGCTTGCCGTATGCGCCGTGAACAATGCCATTCTCCG
>Ga0207703_10004296_pt1 | contig 11718 bp, 11 predicted proteins | sample KBSSwiS12_FD_184304 | JGI IMG/M metagenome (GOLD analysis project Ga0207703, IMG submission 184304) | Switchgrass rhizosphere microbial communities from Kellogg Biological Station, Michigan, USA - KBS Switchgrass S1-2 (SPAdes) (version 2) | ecosystem: Host-associated > Plants > Roots >... | reverse complement strand
AATCAGGTTTTCGGCGTAATCGTTTCGCTCATCCTTCCGCCGCCCGGCGTGCGGCGACTACCTTGAAGGCATCCATGTATAGGGCCAGTCTTTAGCTTCTTTGACCAAACCTGCCCGCACAGGATTTTGGAAAATGTACTCAGCTTTTTGACGATCATTTTCTTCATTACGCAATCGATGATCGAAAAAGTTTCGCTGCCAAGAAATACCTCGATATCGCCCCAACCATCCTTTCCACTCTCCCACTACTCGAGAAAGCGCCTTGTCGCTAGGAAAATTCAAAAGCAGGTGAATATGATCCGGCATCAAGACTGCCAGATGGCAGAACCATATATTTCGCTTGTGACGATTTTGAATGGATTCAATGACAATCGATCCCATCGTGGGATTACAAAAGTGATTGGCGCTTCTTGGTTCCGCACAAACAGTGACGAAGAAATCAGCCTCTGATCGAACCCAATTGGGCGGCTCATGGTCCAAGCGTTTGCGTGACTCCGGTTTCATTTCGTCACAATAATTCGGTGTAATCTAAAAAGGAGACGAAAAGCAGGGGACCGCCGCCCAGCGTGCGGCAGCTACCACAGACAGGCACAAGGCTTGCTGTGTCTCAGCCTTGTGACATTTAGCTTCGCCTCGACTTTCCTCGCCTATTTGTCTGGTCAGGAATCATTTAACCCGTAAAGAAAGACATCATGCTGCGCCGCACCAAAATCATCGCCACCCTGGGACCTGCCACGTCGAGTCCCCAAAAGCTCGAAGCCTTGATGAAGCTCGGCGTGAACATTTTTCGGTTCAACATGTCGCATGCGCCGCACGACTGGGTCCGCGCCGTTTCCAAGTCGATCCGCGAAATCTCCGCCAGTTTGAATCACGAAGTGGCGCTGCTACTCGATACGCAGGGCCCAGCCATCCGTACGGGCGACGTTCCCAAGCCCTACGATCTGCAGGTTGGCGACTGGGTCAGCTTCACAGTCAAGGGCCAGAAGGGCACGGTGCAGATCAGCGTGGACGTCAATTATCCACATCTGGTCGACGACATCGAAGTCGGCAGCATCCTCATTGTCGATAACGGCCTGCTCCGGATGGAGTGCATTGATAAGCGCGAGAACGAACTCGTCTGCAAAGTGCTCACACCGGGCCCGATGGGCAGCCGTCGCCACATCAATTTGCCGGGGGTCGATGTGAAGCTTCCCGCGTTGACCGAGAAGGACTACAAGGACATCGAACTCGCCTTCGAGTGTAACATGGACATCATTGCGATGTCGTTCGTGCGTCGCCGTGCCGACATTGATCTTTTACGTAAAATCATCAAGGACCGGGACAGCCATCTGCGTATCGTGGCGAAGATCGAGGACCAGATGGCGGTGAAAAATCTCGAGGAAATCATCGAGGCCTGCGATGGACTGATGGTCGCGCGCGGCGATCTTGGAATCGAAGTTCCCTACGAGGATCTGCCTATCATCCAACGTCGCGCGGTCAACTTGTGCCTCGCGGCGGTCAAGCCGGTCATCGTTGCGACCCATCTACTGGAAAGCATGATTACGAATCCGGCACCGACCCGCGCGGAAATCACCGATATCGCGAATGCCGTCTTCGAGCATGCTGATGCCATCATGCTCTCAGGCGAGACGACCACAGGTAAATATCCACTCGAGTGCGTGGAGATCATGGACCGGATTGCCAAGCGCATTGAGGGAGGCAAGACCGTCGGCTCTTACGTCAATCCGCTCAAGCCCAAATCCGCTCGGGAAAACATCAATGCCGCCACCGTCTACCTGGCTAACGAGACCAAGGCCGTGGGCATTTGCGTCTATTCCCACACCGGTACCAAGGCCCGCTTTATCTCAGGACTGCGTCCACAAATCGCACCCATCTACGCGTTCACCCACGATATCCATGTGGCCCGCAGCCTCTCGCTTCATTTCGGGGTCAAGGCGCAGGTCATTGAAAAGCATCCTGATCCCAACGTCATCCTGATCAAGATGATCGAAAACCTGAAACAACATGGATACGTCGTTGAAGGCGATTCCGTTGTGGTTGTTTCGGATCTGGCAGTGGGACAAGAAACTCTTCACGCCATCCACGTTCATACCATATAGTAGGCGCCATGAGCGCATTTGCTGGAAAGTCGGCCCTGATCACCGGGGCTTCGGCCGGGCTGGGCGGCGAGTTTGCCGTACAACTGGCGGCCTTGGGCGTTACCCGGTTGATGTTGACCGCGCGCCGCGCGGACCGGCTGGAAGAACTGCGCGCCCGGATTTTGCAGTCGCACCGTTCCATTCAGGTTGAACTCCTGACTGCCGACCTCTCCAAGGCGGACGCGGTTTCCGGGTTGATGGAAAATTTGGACCGCGAAGGTTTCCACCCCGACATCCTCATCAACAATGCCGGATTCGGTGATGTCGGTGCTTTTGAAACCAGCGAGCCTGCGAAAATCGAATCCATGCTGGCCGTCAACATCACCGCCTTAACCCGACTGACCCGCTGGGCCTTGCCGGGAATGCTTCACCGGAAGATTGGCTGGATTTGCAATGTCGGCTCGTCGGCGGGCATGCTTCCCCTGCCCTCGTTCGCCGTTTATGCCGCGACGAAGGCTTACGTGAATAGTTTTACCGAAGCGCTGCGGGTTGAGCTGCATGGTTCCGGCATCAATGTGACGGCACTCTGCCCCGGCCCCGTCGAAACCGAATTCAGCCAGGTAGCGGCCCGCCCTGATGGCCAACGTCAATTTGCTCCGCCTCGATTCCTTTGCGTGGATAAGACCGATGTGGTCAGCGAGACGCTCGAGGCGCTTGCTCGCGGCCAGGGCCGGCTCATTCCCGGGTTACTCGTTCGGATTTCCATTTTGCTGGCGGAAAGCACGCCCCGGTGGTTTCTGCGTTTTGTTTTCAATTTCACCAGTAGCGATTTTCGCAAGGAACGCGCAGCCAAATCATGAGCTCACTTCCGCGTCTCGCCGTACTCGGCTCCGGCAAGGGCAGCAATTTCGTCGCGCTGCGGGAAGCGATTCTAGCGAGGAAGCTCGACGCAACCATCGCTCTTGTCATTAGTGATCTTCCGAACGCAACCATCCTTGCGCGCGCCCAGGCCTTTGGACTTTCCACCGCGACGCTTCCTCCCTCGCCTTTCAAAACCAAGCTTAGCCCGGAAGGAGAAATTGCCCTCGTGGAGATGCTGAAAGCCGCGTCAATCGACTGGGTCATTCTCGCCGGTTATATGCGCGTGGTGAAAGACCCTCTGCTCAACGCCTATCCCAATCGAATCATCAATATCCACCCCTCGCTTCTGCCCTCCTTTAAAGGACTTCGCGCGTGGGAACAGGCGCTCGCCGCCGGCGTATCCGAGACCGGGTGCACTGTCCATTTCGTGAACAAGGACATCGACGCCGGGGAAATCATTGCACAACAACGCGTCCCAGTACTGGCGGACGACACGGCGGAAACGCTACATGCCCGTATTCAAGTCGCGGAGCACGAGCTTTTTCCCACCGCCCTGGCGAAAGTTTTGGCCGACGGAAGATAGTAGGCCCTGCGTGGACTTTCTGATCCCGCTTGAGTAAATTGAGACCATGCCGCTGTGGTCCACCCTCTTTCCTTCCACGGCTAAAGCAGTCAAACCTTCCCGGCCCTCGCTGACTTTTTTCTTTTATCTGATCGGTGCGTTTCTTCTCACGCTGGTTCCTCATGTCATTGAATTGCCGGTCTGGCTTTCGATTTGCGTGGTGATCGCCCTGGTTATTCGCTCGATCATGGAGGCTTATCGATTGCCTCTCCCCAGCTCGACTTTCTGTAATCTCGTGGCGCTGTGCCTGCTTTGCGGCGTTTTGCTGCAATTCCACACGATGTTGGGTCGCGATCCGGGCATGGCTTTCACCGTAGGTCTTCTCACCATCAAGTTCTTTGAGTTACGCGGACCGCGGGACATCGCGTTGATCATTTTCTCCGGCTACTTTGTGGTGATGAGCTCCCTGCTCTTTTCCCAGGTCATTGAGCTTTTCATCTATTGCCTGATCATGATGTGGCTGCTGACCGCCTTGCTACGCCGGTTGCAAATCGGCGATCAACCCGAAGACCATTTATTACCCATGCTGAAGTGGGCTGGGATTATTTTTCTTCAAGCACTTCCCCTGGCGATTTTTCTCTTTTTCTTTTTTCCCCGTTATTCGGGAAAATTGCAAATCAGCATGGGAGAATCGGCACTGGGGTTTACGGATACCGTTAAACCGGGTGACATCGCGTCTCTTTCCCAAAACAGCTCGCCGGTCATGTATGTCGAATTCCGGGGTGACGCGGTACCCCTGCCCGAGTCGATGTACTGGCGTGGTCTCGTGCTTTGGAAATATCAGGACGGCGCCTGGACGGCCGGGGATCTTGGGCAGACCGCGTTAAACAAAAACAATTGGCCCAAACCGGAAAGCGGCGGCATACAGTTTGACCAGCACATCACGCTCTATCCTCATTTTCAAAAATGGCTGTTTGCCCTGGACTATCCAATTGAGCCCGCGATCCCTGAGTCGGAACCTACACCATGGTCCACGATTTTCTACGGCGATATTCTTCAACTGACCGGGGACAGTAAAGTCAAGGTCGATCACAAGGAACGGTATTCTGTCCTTTCCTATCCCGTGGTGAACGAGCAAATCCTTTCAGTTGCGGAAGCTAAAGCGGGAATACAGCTGCCGGACGAAAACAACAAGGATGTCAAGGCCCTGGCGGATCGACTGCACCGCGGTAATCCCAGTGGCAAGGAATACGCCAATATCGTCCTCCGCTATTTCCGGCAGGAGAAGTTTCAATACACGGCCTCACCGGGCATTCGCTTCCGGGACAGCCGCTGGCTGCACGACTTTCTTTTCACCACGAAAGCAGGCTTTTGCGATCATTACGCCGCCGCCTTTGCCGTGTTAATGCGCATGGAAAACGTTCCGGCGCGTCTGGTCGTTGGCTATCAGGGCGCAACGTACAATCCGTATAAAAACATTTACACCGTTATCCAATCCAATGCCCATGCGTGGGACGAAGTCTGGATCGATGCCGCTGTCCAATCCGTGCCGGGCGAGAGACTGGGCCATTGGCAGCGCATCGATCCTACGGCGGTTCTTCCGCCCGGCGAGGGAGCACAGCCTGAAAACGGCAGTGCAAGCCAGCAGAACGTACCCGACGAACTAGCACTCCAGGCGGCCCAACATCTGCCCACATTTGCGGAAACTTTTCTACCGCCATGGCTGCAACATAGCGTCAAGGAACTCCAACTTCGCCGGGAGCAAATGGAGGCTGACTGGGATGACCTCATCTTTTCCTACGACCCAACGGCTCAGAACAAGCTCGCGGAAGCCCTGGGCCTGGGAAGCAATCCTTCATTCCTGCTTGGTTTGGGCTGCGTGATCTCCATGGCACTCTGCGCCTTTATTTACAGAAGATGGTTCAAGAGTAAGCCTGCACTTCCGCCCGTGGAAAATCTTTACGCGTTGTTCTGCCAAAGCATGGCGCAACGGGGAATTCCGCGTGCGATGTGGGAAGGTCCCCTCGCCTACACCGACCGCGTCGCGGAAGCCTTTCCGGAAAGGGAAACGGCGATTCGCACCGTCGGCTCGATTGTAGCCCATGCGCGTTACGGTTCAACGCCGGTGGCGGCAACCGCCCCGGACGAATTGAAATCACTTTTGCTTTTGATTACGGCCTCCCAGGCGGCATCTTCTTCCCGTGAGCAATCCTGAGTCGATGAAGGGACAAACCGAATTGAATCGCCATGTGGCTGCGCTGTTGAAGTGCCGACGCTGCCCCCACATGCACAAACCTGTTGTCAGCGGTGGTCCGGTCCTGAGCCGCGTGATGCTGGTTGGCCAGGCGCCCGGCGACAAAGAACCGGTGATGGGACGTCCCTTCGCCTGGACCGCGGGACGAAAGCTCTTTCGTTGGTTCAACGAGCATGCAGGTGTGGACGAGGCAACGTTCCGGTCGCGTGTCTATATGGCGGCGGTGTGCCGTTGTTTTCCCGGAAAAAAAAGCAGTGGCGGTGATCGCGTTCCCGATCCGGACGAAATCCTCAACTGCTCCGGCTGGATGAAGGCGGAGATGGAACTCCTGCAACCGGCGCTCGTCATCGCGGTCGGCAAGCTGGCCATCCGACAGTTCATGCCGTGCGACAAACTCGACATGGTGATTGGTTCCTCTTTCCCCACTGAATATGCCGGGCATCGCTTCGATCTCGTCCCGCTGCCTCATCCTTCCGGCGCGTCTCCGTGGCCTCACCAGGAGCCGGGCCGCGCGCTTCTTCCCCGTGCTCTGAAAATCATTGCCCAGCACCCCGCATGGAAGGCGAGCGTGTTAAAAAAGATATCCGTACCCAACCAGAGCTTGCCGGGCCGGAACGCGTCCGGTAAACCAAGCTAGCCATGGCGAAACCTCCTCCAGCAAAAAAACGTGGCATCGGCTGCTGCGGTTGCGGTTGTTTTATTTTCGTGCTGCTGGCTCTCCTCCTTACCGCGGCAGTGGGCGGAGCTCTCTACCTGACTTACATCACGGCCACTTCCGCGCAGCCCGTCACCATTCCCACCTTCGACGCAGGCAATGATGTTTACTCCCAGGCCCGCCAGAAAATCTCCGGCTTCAATCACGATCTTGAAAATCATCTTCCGGCGGCCATTCACCTGAATTCCGACGAACTCAACACCCTGATCGCGCGTAGCCCGGCCTTCGTCAACAACCCGACCCACCTGAGCATCACCCTCACAGATGATCATGCACGACTGCAAGTGAGCGCCCCTCTCAGTGCTCTCACCCAAGACAAACTCAAGGATCGGTACCTAAACATCGATACAACCTTTGGGCTGAATTTCGATCTCGACGCGAGGAACATCAATCTCGTCTTTAAAAGTTTCCAGATCGGCTCCGAGAAAGCACCTGAGAACGATTTGCCCCTGCTGCAGTCCTGGATCAATCCGGCACTCAATCAACAATTGCTGAAAGATCCGGCGACCAAAAGCCTAATCAACCGGGCCAGCCGGATCGAGATCAAGGACGGCGAACTAATCATCGAGACCAAATAAGGCACCTCTATAGCTTCGGCACGGCGCTGAGCAGCTTGCGGGTATACTCGTGCTGGGGATTCTCGTAGATCGCCTCAGAAGAGGCAGCTTCGACGATTTTTCCATTATTCATCACCAGCACGAAATCGCTAATGTGCTCGACGACGGCCAAGTCGTGGGCGATGAAAAGGTAAGTCAGTCCGAGTTCTTCCTGCAGATCCTGGAGAAGGTTGACGATTTGCGCCTGAACGGAAACGTCAAGGGCACTGACCGGTTCGTCACAGACAATAAACTCCGGGTTGACCGCCAGGGCACGCGCAATACCGATACGCTGGCGCTGTCCGCCGCTGAATTCGTGTGGATAGCGGTCGAGATGATCGCGCTTGAGCCCGACCTTATCCAACAAATCCGCAACACGGGCGCGACGGTCATCGCGATTCATCTTGGGAAAGTGAATCTCAAGCGCCTCGCCGATGATCTCGAAAATTGATAGCCGCGGATTAAGGGAGTTGTACGGGTCTTGAAAAATAATCTGGATTTTCTTCCGGTAGGGGCGAAACGCGCCCGCATCCAGTTTCGATATATCCGTACCTTCGTAGGTAATCGTTCCGGAGGTTGGTTCGTTCAGCCGGATGATGGCGCGACCAATCGTGGTCTTGCCGCTTCCGCTCTCACCGACCAGCCCGACTGTCTGTCCTTTGTTCACCGAAAAAGAAACATCATCCACCGCCTTCACCTCGCCGATCTTGTGACGGAATATCCCACCCAGGATCGGAAAATAGACCTTGAGGTTGGCGACCTTTAAAAGCGGATTATTGGATTCCGGCATAATCAATGACTTTCAGGCGATGTTGCTTCTGTCCGAGTTTCGGCACGCATTCGATCAAGGCCTGGGTATAGGCGTGCTGGGGATTACGGAGAACCTCCGCCGTTGGACCAGCCTCGACGATCCGCCCCCGGAACATGACCACGACCCGGTCGGCGAAATCGGAAACCAGGCCAAAATTGTGCGTAATGAGCAGGATGGCCATATTGCTCGAACGCTTCAGGTCCTTCAGCAAATCCATGATCTGTTTCTGGATGGTGACATCGAGTGCCGTCGTCGGCTCATCAGCCACCAGAAGCTTGGGCTGGCAGGCCAGTGCCATGGCGATCATTACACGCTGCTGCATGCCACCGCTAAGTTGGTGGGGATAGTCACCTAAACGCTTGGCCGGCTCGCGAATGCCCACCCGATCGAGTGCTAAAATAATTTCGCGTTCCACATCTTTAACCTCGGGCCGATGCAGTTCAATGGCCTCGCGTATCTGATAGCCGATGGTGAAAACAGGGTTGAGCGACGAAGATGGCTCCTGAAAGATATAGGCGATCTGCTTTCCGCGAAGGGAACGGAGTTCGTGTTCACTGGCGCGAAGGACATCTCGGCCTTCGAACTCGATTTTGCCGGAAATGATCCGCGCAGGAGGCGATGCCAGGAGGCGCGTCAAAGCAAGGGCCGTGACGCTTTTGCCGCTGCCGCTTTCGCCGACTACGGCGAGAGTCTCCCCCGCCTGCATGTCAAAGGAGATACCATCAACGGCCTTCACGACGTCGGTGCCTGATCCGAAGTGGATACCGAGATTCTCGACGTGAAGAAGGGGAGCGCTCATGGAATTATTTAACCTTCATCCGCGGATCGACTGCATCGCGCAGCCCTTCGCCGACAAAGTTATAGGACATGATGGTGATCAGAATGGCGAGTCCCGGAAAAAAGGCGAGCCACCAGGCGAAATCAATGTACCGTCGCGCCTCGGAAAGAATATCACCCCACGAAGGGGTCGGCGCCTGAATACCGAAGCCAAGGAAACTTAAACTCGACTCCATGAGAATGGCCGAAGCCACCCCGAAAGTGCCCACGACTAAAATCGGCCCAAGGGAGTTCGGGAGGAGATGGCGAATGATGATGCGAAAATCAGTGGCCCCCAGCGCCTCGGCCGAGAGAGTAAACGGCAGGGCACTTAAGCGCAGGAACTCTCCCCGAACAAGACGTGCGATCCCGGTCCAACTGGTCAAGCCGATGACGGCCATGATGCAGAAAATGTTGTTTTTTGATCCGGTAAAATTAACAACCACCAAAATCAAAAGAAGTGTCGGGAAGCAGTCAATGATCTCAATGAAACGGGAAAGTCCGATATCGGTCCAACCCCGGTAATAGCCCGCCACGCTGCCGAAGAAGATGCCGATCAAGAGGGCGATGCCCTGCGAAACGAATCCCACCGAAAGTGAAATCCGCGCGCCGTGTAACATCCGGGAGGCGATGTCCCGCCCCGTGGAATCGGTACCGCACAGATGCTTCCACGATGGAGGTGAAAATTGATCCGCTGTCGTTTCCGTGGGCGAAAAAGGAATGGGCGTCATCAACTTGAACTCAGCAGGGCGGTCACGGTCATTGCTCGGATCGTTGATTGGATGATAGAGCGCAATAAAAAGTTCGATCAAAACAACCAAACCCACCAAAACTGATGCGGAGCGTCCCGGATGGGACATGAAATGATGCCGGCAAACACAAACCAGCGCGCCCAGCGGCACATAGAAAAGAAATCTCCACTCGATCGGATCGAGACTCTCGAAGGCCGGAAAGGTAACACACCCATCCGCCACGCGCACGATGGCGTGGCTATTAGCCAGAAGCGGAGCGAGGGCCGCCACGAAAAAAAGCAAAATCATGATCCTGATACCATTGCGTGCGTAAGAATCCGCCTGCAAATGACGCCAAATCCGGTGAGCGTAACTCTCGCTCGTGATGACAGGAGTATTCATTCGTAGCTGATGCGTGGATCGACGATGACATAGAGAATGTCGGCGGCGAGATAACTGAGCAGGGTCAGGACTGCGGCAAAAAGCGTGACTCCCATGATGACCGGCGTATCTCCCGCATCAAGCGACTGAAAAGTCAGCTGTCCCATTCCCGGGAGAGAGAAGATCGACTCGATGATGATCGAACTGCCAATGAGACCGGGCAAAGCCAGCGCGAAGATCGTGATGATCGGTATGAGAGCGTTGCGAAAAGCGTGTCGCATGATGACCAACCGTTCCGACAAACCCTTGGCTCGTGCGGTTCGGACAAAGTCCTGCCCGAGGGCGTCGAGCATGGAAACCCGCGCATAGCGCGAGATATAGGCCAGGCTTGCGTAGGTGAGGCAAATCACGGGCAAAATCATGTGCTGGATACGGTCCCACAGCCATGGAAGAGTCCCCATTGTCGAGGCGTTGATCGAGTTGATGCCGTACATCGGCAGAAGATTCAAATAGTCCCCACCCGCCACGTAAAGAATCAGTAGTAATGCAGCGGCGAAGCTGGGAATCGAATAAAGCACGAAGACGACAAAGCTGATGCTTCGATCAATGACCTGTCCGCGTTTGATCGCCGCGATAACGCCAAGCGGGATGGCGATCAGGTAGGAGAGGATCAGCGAACAAGCGTTGATGCTTACAGTCAGACCCACTCTCTCTCCAATTTTGTCGGCAACGGGGCGATGATCGATGATGGATTCCCCCAGATCAAGCCGCACGATCTTTCCGATCCAGTCTCCGTAGGCAACAATGGCGGGTTTATCGAGACCATAGAGCTTGATTATCTGCTCTCGCACCTCAGCGGTCATGGCCCTTCCGCCGTTTTCACCCCCGGCAAGTTTCGCCTGCAACGGATTGATGGGGGAGTAGCGAAGAAGAACGAACGTCAGCAGCGTGATGCCGAAGAGGGTCGGGAAAATCAGGAGTACCCGGCGGATGATATAAGTCGTCATCGAATCAGACCAACGGAGTTACATCTATCATCCGGTTCCTGATATTCAAGGCTTCCCACAAAGTCACTTCACCTGGAGCAGCACAATCAAGACACAAGCAAACGACATCCCCATCCGGGCGGCGGACAAATTCGATACGGTCAATTTTGGCGGTCATTTTCACATTGGCGTTAAAAGGAATGCTCACGCTCATGCCGGCGGTAACTTCGCCTTCGATAACGAATCCGGCCAGGACAAAGGTGGCTTTGTCCTGAATGGCAAACGTATCTCGTACATGAAATCGAGGCATGATCTGTTCAAGGCAGCGCCAGCTTAAAAGGCTGCCGCTAATCCATCCAGCAGGATTGCAGCCAGAATTCAACGTTTATCTGCCCTGTCACTTGTCGAGAACTGCCCGGATATTCTCGAGCATATCGTTCGTGTCGTAAGGCTTGGCGAGAAAACCGTGGATCCCCGCGTCTGCCATTCTCGTTTTGAGGCTGGAATCGACATATCCGCTGGTCACCATGATCTTCAGACCAGGGCGCAGAGCCTTGGCTTCGGCACTGAGCTTGAATCCGTCCGCCTGTGGCAGGCCTATATCGGAGAAAAGAAGATCCACCTTGTTTCCCTTGTCTCGAAGTTTTTCCAGTGCCTCCTCGGCGCTTCCGGCAGTCAGGACATGATAGCCATGTTGCTTTAGAATAACCTCAACGAAGTAGCTCACATCAGGCTCATCATCGACGATCAACACGGTTTCCGAGCCTTGTACCGCCTTGGGGAAAACGCGCGGCTCATCGGAAAGACGCGGCACCGCACCATCCGGAATCGGAAGGAAGAGCGAAACGGAAGTTCCCTTGCCTAACTCCGATTGAATGTCGATGAAACCGTTATGCGACTGCACAAGTCCATAGACGACAGGCATCC
>Ga0207703_10004294_pt1 | contig 11720 bp, 5 predicted proteins | sample KBSSwiS12_FD_184304 | JGI IMG/M metagenome (GOLD analysis project Ga0207703, IMG submission 184304) | Switchgrass rhizosphere microbial communities from Kellogg Biological Station, Michigan, USA - KBS Switchgrass S1-2 (SPAdes) (version 2) | ecosystem: Host-associated > Plants > Roots >... | reverse complement strand
GCGATGGACATCCGCGCCCAGCCCGATGGTGGAAATGGTCACCTGATGATCCTTGGCCTCGCGGGCCAGCGCGTAGCTATTGCCTTCTTCGGAAATCCCGTCCGTCAGCAGCAGGATGTGGCGATAGGTCGCCTCCACTGGCAGGACTTTCTGATATGCCTCGGTGAGCGCGGGCGCGATTTGGGTCCCGCCGTCGGCCGTGACGCCCGCGATCAATGCGTTGATGCCTCGCGGGTCATCCGCTTTCCGGATCGGCACCGCCCAGCGGAAGGAGTTGTCGAAAATCAGTACTCCGACTTGATCGATGGGACGCAGATTGCTCACCAGGCCGGTGGCCGCCGCGCGCGCCAGCTCCATCTTCGGCCCTTCCATGGACGAGCTCTTATCCATAATCAGCACCACCACGGTGCCTTCGGCCGATTGCGGCGGCAGCAGCTTCGCGGGCAGGGCGCGATCCAGCGCGTCTTCGGTCTTCTTCTTCAAGTCGTAAACGTTGCGCTCGCCGCCGATCACTAGCAGTCCGCCGCCCTGCTTAACGTACTTCTCCAGATCCACTTTGCGAGTCGGCGCTATTTTCTCTAGATCCCAATTGTTCAGGACTATAAGTTGGTAGTCGGCGAAGTTCGTTTTTTCGATGCCGTCAGTCCGCGTCACCTCGAACTGGGCGGCGGTCAAAGCTCCGGGCAGCGCACTATCGATGTTGGGCGGATCAACCGAGACGTACAGAGCTTTGGGACGGCGCAACATCACCGCCTGGTCCACGTGCAATTCGCCGGCGCCGCTGGTACGCACCGCGATCGATAGGTCCAGCGCACCGGCCGTTTCGATGTTGGCTTGCATGCGAATCGGATTGATGCCTGCATTCAACGACACGGTTGTTGTTCCGAGAGAGCGGCCCTCCGCCGAAAGCTCCACCTCCGCCTGCGTCTTGCGCGGGGCCGATACCAAGAGGTCGATCACGAACGGCTCTCCGGTGAACGCGTTGACCGGCAGGCTCACGGATTCCAAGCGCAGCGCGGGCCGGTCGTGACCCGCCACGGCGAAAGTGTCGATCGGAATTCCGGATTGCCGCGCCTGCCATGCCGCACGCGCGATGCTGCCCTTGTTTTCCTTGCCGTCGGAAATCAGCGCCAGCCGCGGTAACATTCCGGAGGGCAGGGAACTCACCGCTTCCCGGACCGCCGCTTCCAGATCCGTCGAGCGTCCTTCGCTGCCCGACGTCAGACGCAGCCGCCACGGCTTCTGGCCTTCGGTCAAATCCGCAAGGCGAGTCGAGCGTGCGAAGGGAACCACGCGCAGCGCATTGCTGCCGCGCGCGTCATCCAGATCCGACACCACTTTCGAGGCGCGCTCCAGATCGCGCGGCGAAACGCTGGCGGATGTGTCGACCAGCACGCCCACGGCGACTTTCGCGGTGGAGATGTTTAAACGCGGCTGAGCCAATGCCAGCAGGATGAGAGTGAAGGTCGCGATCTTCAGCGCCAGTCCCAATTTGCGCGGCGTGCGCTGGTATTCGAAATATCCCCAGGCGAGAGGAATCAAAGCGAGCGCCAACACCCATGCGCGGTCGAAGCTCATGAGGCTTTCCTCCCGCGCAAGCGCTCAACCAGATTCGGCGACGCGGCCCGCGGTTTGAGGCGCACGATTTGTCTGCGCCCGTAAAGCAGCCAGTCCGCGAGCAGCCCGAGTCCTCCGGCGAGCGCGAGCCATGGCCAGGGATTCGGAGCCGATGAAGATTCCACCAACCCCCGGCGCACGCCGCGCGCCACGTCCGCCGGAGGGCGCCACGCGACGTCGCCAACATCCGGCAAGGTCAACGAGTAAACCGTTTCACGATCGCCGGTAACCACGCGGACGTTGCCCGCCGCGCCTGCGAAGAACTGCAGACGATTGCCTTCGATGGTGAAGGGCAGCGGACGCTGATCGTCGCCCAGGACTTTAACGCTCGCAGGGTTCACGCCTTTGTCGAGCGTCACGTTCACCGTGCCCACGGTTCCGGCCTGCACGTCTGACCGGCGGAATACTTCGGGAGCCATCCAGCGCAGCAGATTCGCGATCAGCAGCGGTGTCGCGAGATCGTATTTCATGGTCGAGCGCACCGGATCGAAGCCGAGCGCCGCCATCTTCACTGCTCCCTGGCGCTGGACGACCACCGGACCTTGCGCCGTTTCGGCCACCGCCTGGTCGCCGGGCGCGAGGTTGAATACTTCAGTCGAGGCCAGCTCCACATCCTTTGTATAGAGGCCTGCGCCGAGGGCCGTATCCTGATGCCAGCGATCCAATTTCGTCTTGGTGGCGGTGGAGCGCAGCGTGAACGGAGACCCGGCCGGCGGCTCAATCCAAACCGACGCCACATTTTTGGGCGGATCCTTTGGAGTGAAGCGGTCGAACACCACGAGGTCCGCGGAGGCCTGCGGATCGTACTTCGCCGGAATGTCGAACGACGCCTGGACCTGCGCATTGCCAGTGAGCAGCGGCTTCAACAGATCCGGTTCGGGCGAGTAGACCGCCACGCGCAGCGTCTTGCCGACGGGCACTTGAATAATCGCAGCGTCGTCCTGCGGAAACGCATCCCCGCGGCCATTGGTGGAAGTAACGCGCGCCTCCAGAAAGCCGGCCGCCTTGGCGTGAAACAAAAAAGTTGCCTGAGTTGTCGAGCCCGCCGCCAGCGTCATGGTCTTGCTGCCCGCCGCAGTGCCCGCGAATTGCAGCAGCAGTGTAATTTCACGGGGCAGCGATCCGTCATTGCGCAATTCGACGAAGGCTTCCCAGGTGTCGGGGCCGGCGGCTGGAATTCCTGCTGTCGTCCCCACCGCGGTTCCCGCTACAGTTCTCGCCGCAGTCAACGCCGCCCGGCGGACGCTCAACTTGCGCAGGCCCACATTTTCACCGTTGGATGGAATCGAGATCACTCGCAAGTTGGCCGGAACCGCCAGCTCTGTATCCTGCTTTGCGATGCGGCCGGCGCCGACGAAAACGATCTCGCCCGCCTTCTGCGATTGCAGCCGCTGGGCCTGTTGCGCGAACTCGAAGGCTTGCTCCAGATTCAGCGCGGACGTGCTGGGACGCGAGCGGCGGATGGCATCCGACACCGCATTCTTATCCGCATCGAACTGCGTGACCGGTGTCGCCAGGGCGTCGGCGCGCACCAGCATCACGCGATCCAGCAACGGCAAAGACCTGACGTAAACTAGCGCCGCAGTCTTGGCTTGATCCAGGAGAATACCTTGCCGCGCGCGCGCGCCCATCCACGCTGATGTGTCCAGCAGCAGGACGTGATCGTGCGCCGCGCCCAGGTCGCCGATACGCGGCGCCGCGATCGCCAGCAACAGCAGCAACATGCTGAGTAATTGCAGCAGCATGCTCCACGGCTGATGAATGCGCCGCTTGTGCTGCAGTTCCTCGGGCATTTTCCCCGCCGTCCAGAAGCGCAAAGTGGCGACGACCTGGCGGCGTTTAGTCCGGTCGAGCAGATATAAAGCAATGATGCCAGCGGAGATGATCCCCGCCAGCGCCATCAGCTCGCCGAAACTGAGGTTTAGAAAATTCATGTCCTAGGCAATCGCGCCGGCTCGCACGATGGGTCCAAAGATCGCTTCTTCGATCGGGATCGAAGTCGGTAATCCAACATACCGCCCTCCGTTGCGCAGCGCCACATTGCGAAGTTGCAAGGCATAGTCGTCGAAGGCGGTTGTATAAGCTGCGCGGGCGCTATCGTCAAACGCCAACTGGACGCGGGTTCCGGTTTCGGCGTCTTCCAGATCCAGTTCTCCGTCCCATGGCGGTTCGCGATCTTCATCTGCCCAGATGTGGATCAAGATCATCTCGTGGCCGAAATCGGCCAGATATTGGAGGGGTTTTTCGCAGCCGCCGTCGTCGAGGAAATCCGAGATCACGATCACCAGGCCGCGCTGCGGATAGCGCGAGATGAAATCGCGCGTGACGTCGATGAAGTGCGTAGTCCCGCCCGGTTTCAACGCTTGCAGATAATTCGCCACGGGCTGGAAGCGCTGCCGGCCACCGCCCAGCCGCAGCGGGTCGCCCAGCTTTTCGGCGAACGGTTGCAGGTAAATGGAATCCAGGCGCACCAGCGATACGTAGCACAGGGCTGCCGCCAATTTGCGCCCGTAGTCGAATTTGGAGAGCGCGCCCTTGCCGTCAACCGCACCACCGGTTAGCATCGACTTGCTGATGTCCACCAGTACGCGCACTGGAATGCGCGGTTCCAGTTGGAACATCTTCAGGAACATCTTTTCCAGGCGCAGGTAGGCGCGCCAGTTGACCGCGCGCAGGTCGTCGCCATCGTAAAACTGGCGGTGATCGAGAAATTCCTGGCCGCCGCCGGCGAAGCGCGAGGTATTGTGGCCACCGACCACTCCGGGCAGCGATTTTTGCCACTGGATCGCAAGGCGCTCCAGTTTTTCGAGCAGCGGGGTGTCGATCAGCGGCCCGTTGTCCGGCACTGCTTTATACCTTGGCGCCTGCCTGCGTCGCCAGCACGCTGGGGATGATTTTGTCGAGGATGGTCTCGGTGGTTTGACCGGCGGCGTGCGCGTCGAAATTGAGAATAATGCGATGGCGCAGCACGGAAGCTGCTACGGTCTGCACGTCTTCGATCGCCAGATGCAGACGCCCGCGCATCAAGGCCAGCACCTGTCCGCATTCGACCAGCGCCTGGGCCCCGCGCGGAGAGCTGCCGAAGCGGATGAATTTTTTTGAGAGCGCGTGCGATTCGGCGGTATCGGGCTGCGTCGCCATCACCAAATCGATGGCGTAACTTTGCACGTGGGGAGCGACCAGGACGTGGCGGCACACGCGGCGCAGCTCCATGATTTCACCATGGTCCAAAATCGTCCGAAGCTGCTCTTCTTCTTTCTGCGTGGTGCGGGTGACGATGGTGCTCAGGTCCTCGCGCGATGGATAGCGCACCAGGATCTTCATTAAGAAGCGATCCAATTGCGCCTCGGGTAATGGATAAGTGCCTTCCATTTCGATGGGGTTCTGCGTGGCCATCACCAGAAATGGGGCTTCGAGGTGGTGGGTGGTGGTGCCGCTGGTGACGGTGTGCTCCTGCATGGCTTCGAGCAGCGCCGATTGCGTCTTGGGCGTCGCGCGATTGATTTCGTCGGCCAGAACCAGGTGCGCGAAAATGGGACCGGGCTGGAAGCGAAGGGCTTTGGCGCCGCCTTCGGTGTCGATGATCATGCTGCCGACGATGTCGCCGGGCATCAGGTCGGGCGTGAACTGAATGCGCGAATACTTCAGATGCAGCACACGCGAAAGGGTGCGCAGCAGGGTGGTTTTGCCCAGACCGGGCACGCCCTCCAGCAAGACGTGACCTCCCGCCAGCAGGCAGATGAGAACGCCATCCACCACTTCCTGTTGGCCCACGATCACTTTTCCGATTTCCTCGCGCACCCGATTCAGTTGTTGGGTGGCGAGCTGAAGCGCTGCGTCCGGTTGCACGCATTATATGATAGCGCAGGGCTGGCGAAACGCCTGTGCGCCCTATGCCGTGCCCCTCGCGAACACACTTTGGCTGTGCGGTTTTGACTTTTTCGATCGTCTCGCGGCGGGGGCTTAAGTAAGCAACCCGCCGAGGGAGGAAGAAGATAGGCGTTCCGCTGGCGCAGAGTTACCAAACTGCAACCTCGGCCGGCACGCGGCGAAGACAATTGGCCCGCAGATGGAAACCGATGAACAGAGACAAGAAAAATTAAATCGTGCCGGACTGGAGTCGTGAGGGGTCCGTCATTGCTTCAACCCCGCGGTCCAATTCGTCACCACCGTGATCGGCGCTAACAGCGTTGATTCCAACGGCACGTTGACGAGGAACTTCTGTCCATTGGCATCGACCTGATAGCGGCTTCTCCGGCTCTCGGTCTCGAGGCGCACTTCGAACAGAGGTTTGGGGATCCCGAAATCGAAGATCGGCCCGCCGGTGTTGACATCCACGGCCATCAACTGTTTTCCGGCGATGAAGAAAAGCTCTTTGCCGTCGCTACGCCAATAGGGCTCTGCACCCCCCGTAGTCGAGATCTGATATTTGCTGCCCGACGGTGGAAAGTTTTCGACGAAGACCTCCATTCGACCCGAAACGTATGCTTGGTAGGCCACCCATTTCACATTGGGCGAGACGTTCACTCCGTCTCCGACGACACCCGTAAGCAGAACCGTGGGCTTCCGGTCGCCATTCAAGGGCAGCCTCCATAGTTTGCCCTCAGAGTCGTAGATTATATAGCGCCCATCCGCAGTCCAAGTTTCGACCAGATTGTTGTCGCTGGATTCCCAGAGCGGTTCGGGGTTTCCGGCGCCGGTGGCTGCCTTCTGGAAGATATTTCTGCGGAAAGTGAAGGCAATTCGATTTCCGTCCGGCGACCACGTCGGATTTGTCTCCTCGTCCGGATCGAAGGTGAACCGCGAAGACTTTCCATCCACCAGGTCAAACAGCCATATGTCACGGGTCCCGAGCTGGGCGTCTATTCGGGTCACGGCGAGCTTTTTCTTGTCCGGGGATAGAGCTGGAACTGCGTAATTGCCGGGCTCACCTACTGTCCCCACTCGCTTCCCCTGCCGGTCGAACCAAACCAGTTCGGTGCTCGCCTGACCCAGCGTCCGGTAAGCCAATACTCCGTTCCTTGAAGCCGAAAACGCCGCGAATCCGCGACCGGGGGCGGGCGGGAGCAACACTTGCTCCGCAACTGGAATACCCTCGCCCTGCAATTCCAGTTTCCTGGGGTCGAAAGCCTGGGCCATTAAAGTGGCTCCCTGCATGAAAAGCAGATAACCGGCACCAGAAGGGGATTCCGCATACCTTGGGTTGGTGCTGACGTTTGCCAGATGCTTCCTTACCGCGGAATCCAGGGAACCGGCGTAGATGCCGGTGTTCTCCCGCGTGTTGCTTTGCGCGAGGTAAATGAAATGACGGCCATCGGGGAGGAATTGTGGCCAGGCGTGCATGTTCTCCTGACGAGAGGCATCGAGGGTTGTCACCGCAGTGGCCTCTCCGCCGGTAGCGGGGACTCGATACAGTCCTCTACGATCGGCGCTGTTGAAGAGGATCACGCCTTCGCGGTTCCACGTGCCCATGGGGCGGAGGGAGTCGGACGCGTCGCAGAGAATTTGAGGCGGGCCGCCATGCAGGTCGCTCCGTTTGAGTTTTCCGCCGGCGAAGAATCCGAGTGAGCGGCTGTCGAAAGACCAGAATACGGAAACTGCGCCATCGCTCCCCGGGACGGGTTCCGCGGCGAGGGATGAGAGCGGACGAACCCAGAGACGCGTCTTGCCGTCGGGCTCGATGGCGCCGAAGGCCAGCCTCTCGCCGTCCGGGGAAATTACAGGCAGCGTGCGGCCCGACAACATGGCTTTTTCCGGGGGTGAAACGAAGAACCGTGTCGAGCGTTCGTTGGGCGCTGTTTGCCGGGTTTCGCGAAAATACAATACGGCTGCGATAAAAGCAAAGGTCGAAAGGGCTGCGATTCCCCAGGGGAGCCACGTTTTGCGTGGTTGTTCCGTGGCCACGCTTGCGCGGCTCCGGCCAGCCCACTCCAACTCCGCTGCGACATCTCGTGCCGACTGCCAGCGATCGTCGGGATCTTGCGCCAGGCAGCGTTCGATGCTGTGCGCGAGTTGCGGAGGGAAGGCGTCCAAAGGCGGCGGCTGCCCTTCTACTGCCCGCTTGCCGGCGGCCATCTCATAGAGGACGAGACCGAGGGCGTAGATATCTGTGCGGGCGTCGCACTCTTTGCCGTCGCGCTGCTCCGGGGCCATGTAGGCGGGAGTGCCCATCACCATGCGGCCACCAGTCAGTGTGACATCTTGCTGCGACTTTGCCAGGCCGAAATCCAAGACCTTCACGCCAGTCTTGCCGAGCATGATGTTGCCGGGCTTGAGATCGCGGTGCACGATTCCCTTGGCATGTGCGGCGGCCAGGGCATCGGCGATCTGCTGACCGTAGCGAAGGGTGTCGTCGATAGATAGCTTGCCGCGTTTCAGGCGTGCGGCGAGGGTTTCGCCGTCGCATAACTCCATCACCAGGTAGTTCGGCCCGACGTCGTAGAGAGTGCAGATATGCGGATGGTTCAACGACGAGATCGCGCGGGCTTCGCGGTTGAAGCGTTCAGTGAACTGTTCGCGCGAAGTTTTCACCGCGACGGAACGTCCGAGGCGGGTATCCACCCCGCGGAAGACTTCGCCCATGCCGCCGGCTGCTAGAGGTCCTTCGATCTTGTACGGCCCAAGTTGCGTACCCGGGCTCAGGGCCGCGACGGTTGATGCGAGCAGGCTCGCTGCACCTTCCCAGGCGGGGTGATCGAGCGGCGTTTTGCCGCTCTGCTGCGCCAGCAGCGATTCCACTTCGCGGCGGAGCTCCGGATCGGCGCGCGCTAGAAGCGCGGTGCGCTCGCCCGGCTCGCACTCGAGCGCCGCGTGGTACAGTTCCTCTACCTGTTGCCAGCGTGAGGGAGTCACTTCTTCAACCCCACTGCCCAATTCGTTACCACTTCGATCGTTGCCGACTGTGTCGATTCCAGCGGCACATTGACTAGAAACTTCTGGCCGTTGGCGGCGACCTGGTAACGGCTTCTCCGAGGTTCCGTCTCCAGGAGAACCTCGAAGAGAGGCTTGGGGACACCCCGATCGAAGACCGGGCCGGTGTTCACCTCCACAGCCATCAGCCGTTTCCCTTCCACAAAGAACAGCTCCTTGCCGTCGCGACGCCACTCGGGTTCCTCGCCGCCTGCCGTCGAGACTTGCGATTTATTGCCCGTGGACGGAAAGCTCTGGACGTAGATTTCATTGCGACCCGACTCGGTGGACCGGTAGGCCATCCATTTCATATTTGGAGACACGCTAACTCCGTCCCCCAAGCCTGTGCCGGAAAGCAGCATTGGCTTCGCTTCGCCGGTCAACGGCAGCGCCCATCGATTGTTACCGGAACCGTAGAGTACGAACCGCCCGTCTGGAGTCCACGTGTGAATAATCTTGCTGTCGTTGGATTCCATCAAAAGTACGGCGTTGCCGGCGCCGGTAGCTGCCTTCTGGTAGAGATCGTAGCTGCCTTTTTGATAGGAGCTGAAAGCGATCCGCGTACCGTCCGGGGACCATGTCGGATTGGTCTCTTCTCCCGGATCGAAAGTGAATCGGGAGGGGGTTCCGCGCACCAGATTGAAGAGCCACAGATCATGAGTTCCGAGTTGTGTATCGGTGCGCCTCACGGCAAGCGTCTTCTCATCCGGCGATAGAGCGGGGACGGAGTAATTGCCCGGCTCGCCGACTGTCCCCAACCGCCGCCCCTGCCGGTCGAACCACACCAGTTCCGTGGTTTCGTAGAGGGTCCGATAGACCAATACCCCATTGCTTGAGGCCGAAAACGCCGCGAGTCCCAAAGCGTAAGCCGGCGACATCAGCACCTGTTCGGCAACCGGGAAGCGTTCGCCCGCCAATTCCAGCTTCTTGGTATCGAACGCCTGGGCCATTAAAGTGGATCCCTGCATGAAGAGTAGATGACCGATTCCAGCAGGCGACTCGGCATAGGATGGATTGGTGCTGATGTTCAGGACTCGCTTACGGTCTTTCGAATCCATGGAAGCGACGTAAATTCCGCTGTTATCTACCTGCTGGCTCTGCACCAGATAGATGAAGTGGCGGCCGTCGGGGAGGAATTTGGGCCAGAGGTGCATGGTTTCCTGGCGCCCGGCGTCGAGGGCCGTGACGGGGCTGGGCACTCCGCCGGTCGCGGGTATTCGATACAAACCGGGGCGATCTTCACTGTTCAACAGGATCACTCCGTCCCGGTTCCAGGTGCCGCTAGGCCGAGCCACGCTGGACGCATCGCACAGAATTTCGGGCGGGCCGCCGTTCAGATCGCTTCTCTTGAGTTTTCCCCCCGCGAAGAACCCAATAGAGCGGCTGTCGGGAGACCAGAATACAAAAGCTGCGCCCTCGCTGCCCGGAACCGGCTCCGCCGCAAGGGAGGCGAGCGGGCGGACGAAGAGGCGCGTCTTGCCGTCGGGCTCAATGCCACCGAAGACCAGCCGCTCGCCGTCCGGAGATATTGTAGGCAAGGTGTTGCCCGACAGCACGACCTTTTCCGGGGGATATACGATAAAGCGGGTTGAGCGCCCGCTGGCTGTTGCTTGCGGTGTTTGTCGCCAATACAGACCAGCGAGCACGAAAGCAAGCAGGGTAGCGAGGGCGGCGATCATCCACGGAATACGAACTCCCCGCGTCCGTTCCCCGGTCATTGCCGGCCTGCTCTGGCCAGCCCACTCCAGTTCTGTTTTTACATCTTGCGCCGACTGCCAGCGGTCGCCGGGGTCGGGAGTTAGGCATCGTTCGATAACGTGCTGAAGCCGCTCCGGAAGCTGATCGAGCGATGGAATCTGGTTCTGCACGGCACGCTTGCCCGTCGCCATCTCATAGAGGACGAGGCCCAGCGAATAGATATCCGTTCGCGCGTCGCACTCTTTCCCCTCGCGCTGCTCTGGCGCCATGTAGGCGGGGGTGCCCATCACCATGCGCGCGCCAGTGAGGGTTTCATCTTGTGATGATTTCGCCAGGCCGAAATCCAAAACCTTTACGCCACTCTTGCCGAGCATGATGTTGCCGGGCTTCAGATCGCGGTGCGTGATTCCTTTGGCGTGGGCGGCGGCGAGGGCGTCGGCAATCTGCTGGCCGTAGCGCAGGGTGTCGTTGATGGATAGCTTGCCGCGTTTCAGGCGTGCGGCGAGGGTTTCGCCTTCGCACAACTCCATTACGAGATAGTTCGGGCCGACATCGTAGAGAGTGCAGATGTGCGGATGGTTCAACGCCGATATCGCGCGCGCTTCGCGGTTGAAGCGTTCACTGAACTGCTCGCGAGAAGTCTTCACGGCGACGGAGCGGCCGAGGCGCGTATCTACTCCCCGGAACACCTCGCCCATGCCGCCGGCTGCCAGCGGCCCTTCGATCTTGTACGGCCCTAACTGCGTGCCGGGGGTCAGGGTTGCGATGGTTGTTTCGAGCAGACTCGAGGCGCCGTCCCAAGGGGGGCGATCGAGGGGTGTCGCACCGCTCTGCTGCGCGAGTAGTGATTCGACTTCGCGCCGGAGTTCCGGATCGGTCCGCGCCAGAAACGCTGCGCGCTCGCCCGGCTCGCACTCCAGCGCCGCGTGGTACAGTTCCTCGATCTGTTGCCAGCGGGCCGGAGTCATTTGGTTTTCGCCGGTAAGTCGATTACGACAATATCCGAATTGTTGCGCAGACGGTCGAACACAATCTGCTTACCGTCGGGAGAAATGTCAAACGTTCGCATGGAGTCAAGGTTCGCCAGATGGGTCAACTGACGGGTTTGCCGGGTGGCGAGGTTCAGTATCCAGAAATCCTGTCCTCTGAACCCACCTTGCATGTAGACCAAATTCTTGCCGTCGGGCGTAAACCGGAAACGTTCGCCGTCCCTGCGGAGCTGGATCGCCGGCACATCGACAGGAGCACCGTCCGGCTTGACCGCTCGCAGAGGCTCGACGCCGCCGACGTCCCCGCCGGAATAAACAATGAGGTCACCTTTGGGCGACCAGACTGGGTTGAGACCGGCGTCAGCCAGGCGGATCGGAGCGCCGCCCTCCACTTGAATCTTGAACACACCTGAGCCTTTTGTGTCATTGCCGCCGCTGACGATCCATTTTCCGTCCGGGGACCAGGATGCCGCGCCTCGAACATCGATCGCCTCCGTCAACACCCTG
>Ga0207703_10004290_pt1 | contig 11722 bp, 8 predicted proteins | sample KBSSwiS12_FD_184304 | JGI IMG/M metagenome (GOLD analysis project Ga0207703, IMG submission 184304) | Switchgrass rhizosphere microbial communities from Kellogg Biological Station, Michigan, USA - KBS Switchgrass S1-2 (SPAdes) (version 2) | ecosystem: Host-associated > Plants > Roots >... | reverse complement strand
GTTGGCGCGAGCAGTGCTCGAAGCCAGCACCGCCTACAGCGGCAAATTCCGGGCCGTGCTCGAGTTTCGCCGCGATCGCTTCCTGCGCAGCGGTGACCATACCTCCTTCAACCAGGAAGGCTTCGCTGCGGTCCGCTTCACGGAATGGCGCGAAGACTTCGATCATCAACATCAGAATCTACGCACGGAAAATGGCGTGGAGTACGGTGACCTCCTCAAATTCGTGGACTTCGGATATGTCACCCAGGTTGCCAGGCTCAACGCCGCAACGCTGGCCATACTCGCATCTGGGCCACCACCTCCAGCCAATCCCCAGTTGATCACCACCAACCTCGATAACAACACGACGATTGAGTGGGAAAGTGACGCTCCCGCGGGAACCCAATACGAAGTCGTGTGGAGGGAGCTGTCGGCCCCTCAATGGGAGCGCTCATTGAGCGTCGCTGACAAGAAGGTGACACTGCCAGTGTCAAAAGACAATGTCATCTTCGGCGTCCGTTCGGTGGATCCAGCCGGCCATCGCAGCCTGACGGTCGTTCCCAACCCGCAGTTGCCGAACCGTTAGTGGTAACTTCCCCCACCTGGTGAGGTGCCGGTGAGCCGCCAACATGTCAAAGTCGCGCCGCGAATTCCTGTTGACCTCCGCCGCCATGGCAGGCTCTGCCGCGGTGGCCAGTACCACCGCCATCGGCAATGTCGACACCGTTGGCGATGCCACCGGGCAGCCACCCAAAGCCATCGACCACCCATCCAAAGCCAAAGCCGGCGGCCCCAGCGCTGCGCCGTCGGGCACACCGCCCGCATTTGGCACGGCTCCTCCGGTTGGCCCTGAAATTGATGTAAGTGTATTTGCCGCGGCCGAGAAGCTGATGCAGGTCGAGATGACCGCTGCGGAGCGCGAGGTGGCTGCCGCGAATTGGCGGACCAGCATGGCAGCGCTTTACGAGCGTCGTGCAGGTCCGCGCAAAGTACCGCTGCCCACAACGCTGGCTCCCTTCTCAACCTGGAAACACAACCCTGTTCAGTCACAGGACCGTTTCATACGCAGCGACCGCGACCCCGGCCCGCTTCCCACTTCCGAAGTCCATATCGCGTTCGCTCCCGTGTGGAAGCTCTCTCGTTGGATAGAAACCCGCAAGCTCACTTCCGAGCGCCTGACGGACATCTACCTGAAGCGCATCGCGAGGTTCGATCCCAAACTACGGTGTGTAATCACCCTGACACGCGACTCAGCACTCAGTCAGGCCAGGCAGGCAGATCGTGACATCGCCTCAGGCCACTATCGCGGCCCCCTGCATGGCATTCCCTGGGGCGCCAAAGACCTGCTCGACACGGCCTCCATCCCAACAACCTATGGCGCCGAGCCCTTCAGAAACCGTGTGCCCACGGAAGATGCCGCCGTCGTTCGCCGTTTGCACGAGGGCGGCGCGGTGCTCATCGCCAAGTTGTCACTCGGCGCACTGGCCCTCAATGACATCTGGTTTGGCGGCCAGACCCTGAACCCGTGGTTGCTGGAAGAAGGATCCGGTGGCTCGAGCGCGGGCCCCGGTGCCGCAACCGCAGCGGGTCTGGTGGGTTTTGCCATCGGCAGCGAGACCGAAGGCAGCATCGTAGATCCCACCCTGCGATGTGGCATCACTGGCTTGCGGCCCACGTTTGGCCGGGTACCCCGGACCGGCGCGATGACACTCGCATGGTCACTCGACAAGCTGGGTCCCATGGCGCGCAGCGTGGAAGACACCATGTTGGTGCTGCAAGCGATCTCAGGTCCGGATCCCGGCGACCTGTCGACCGTGCCCAGTCACATCGACTTCGACGCAACAACCCCAGTCAAAGGATTGCGCGTTGGCTACTTCCCAAAGTGGATGGACGAGGCGCCCGCAACCGAAGTCGATCGCGCAGCCCGCGACCAGTTGGCAAAGCTCGGCCTCGTGTCCGTCCCGGTCGACATCCCCGACTGGCCTTACGGCTCCCTCAACACCATCCTCTTCGCGGAGGCCGCTGCCGCCTTCGAAGAGCTCACATTGAGCCGCCAGGTCGACTCCCTGAAAGTCCAGACTCCGGACGCCTGGCCCAACACTTTTCGCCAGTCACGCTTCATTTCAGCCGTCGATTTCGTCCAGGCTGACCGGTTCAGGCGTGCCGTGGCTCAGCAAATGGAGCGTGTCCTCTCGGAGGTGGATCTCCTCCTGGTCCCGTCACTGCGTGATGAAATGTTGACCATCAGCAACTTCACCGGCCATCCCTCGTTGACCTTGCGTGCGGGCTTTGTGCAGGTAGCACGAGCGCGCAGCGACTGGGCGCCCGACCCATCGCAGGTGCTTCCAACATTCAACCCGCCCCGACGTGTGCCGCACGGGATCACTCTCATCGGCAGGCTCTTCGATGAAGCAACCATTGTGCGAGTCGGACTGGCGTTGGAGCGCGCCTTGAACGTCGTTGACGCAACGCCTCCAGGCTTCAGCTGACGCGTCGCGAGGATGACGCCCTGAAGACTCGAGCAAGCATCGGCGGCTCCAGAGTCAACGTCGCAGCCAGAGGTCAAAAGATCAAAAGCGTTCCAGTCCACGGCTGTCCTGAAGTGTAGGCAGCCAACCGTTCATTGAGTGGTGTCAAATCCCATTTGAGCGAGTCCGCTTTGCGGATAGCCTCGCGCTCGGTGTTCACGGCTGCCTTGAAGTCACCCATGTTAGCTTGGGCCGCCGCACGAATTTCGTGTACCGTCGGATCGTCCTTGACGCCCCGGTATACCTCATCGAGGAGGCTCATTGCGCGTTTGGAGTCCCCACCGTTGGCGGCGGGGGTTGTCGCGAGCAGCGCTGAAAGGTAAAGCTTGCCGTCGTGGCTGCCGCTGGCAGCGGCCTGTTCGAGCCACAACTTCGCCTGCCTGAAGCGCTCTTCATCCGGATGTCCCTTCAAGGCATACATGGCCAACGTCACTTCCGCATCCGGCTGACCAGACTGTGCCGCACGCCGCAGCCAGTCGAGTCCCTTGTTCTCCTCGCAGTTGCATCCCCAGCCTTTCAACAGGCCGAAGCCGATCTGGTATTGCGCCGTAGGCACACCGCCTTGCGCGGCCTTGAGAAACCAGGGAATGGCCTTGCTGCGCGGTGCGTTGAGTTGCGGCAATCCCACCAGCAGCATGCCGTACACCGCCTGCGATTGCGGATCGCCTCCTTCAGCGCTCTTGAGAGTTTCCCGGACGAATGATTGCAACTTCGGATACTGGCTGGCCGACGCACCCCATGTGAAGTTGTAAAACTGCGTGCACTGAATAGGCAAGCTTCCGGGTTTCGCTTCGGAGTATTCGCTGTGCAGGAGTGATTGCCGGACAGCCGCTTCAAACGTACCGCTGGGGAAGGCATAGACGATTCGAGGATTGCGGGTTCGTCCATCAGGCATGACGGAGAACTCCGCATACACTCCGCCTTGTATCCCGCGTGAGGCGGCTTCCTCTGGATACTTCGGCATGAAGACGTGCACGGGGTGGCAGCGCCTCCTGTCTTCATGCTCGGCATCTTCCACAATCCGGGGATTCAGGCGTGCATCGAGCTCCGCGTTACCAAACTCACCGCGGATATCGGCAGCGATCTTTTCCGATCCCGGCGCCAACCCGGGGCGTAATTTGTCCGCCAGGGCTTTCGCCTTTTCCGACCCATTGTCCGCGGCGAGAGATGCCCATGCATACGCGTAGATATCGCTCTGCCGGGCGCCCTCCCCACGGGCGTACATGATGGCGAGATCCAGCTGGGCGACGGGTTGCCCGAGCTCCGCCAGCTCCTGGAAGTCGTGGAAAGCTTTTGTAAAATCGTGCCGGGTGTATGCGTCTTCGGCCGATCGCAGATCGGCGGCGGCCGGGGCGCAAATGAAGACGGCCAATACCGCCCACAGACCGCGAGCCCAAATTCTTGTTGTTGTCATGACCCTTTCCACTCTGCCAGTGGCACGAGTATAAACCCGGCGATGGGTCGGTCTAGTGACGCGCCTCTTCGGCGACCAACTTCGCGAAGTCCCCAGCGGCAATATTGCCACCCGAACAAACCACGCAAACCCGATTACCCAGCTCCACCCCGCGGCGCCTGGCCACCAGTGCGGCAGCCAGCGCGCTCGCGCCACTCGGCTCCAAAACGAGCTTCAAGTGCTCCAGCGCCGCTCGCATCCCTACCTTCACCTCTTCATCAGTCACGCTCAGCGCACCACTGAGTGTTTCCAACAAAACCGAGAAAGGAACCGCTCCTGGGGACACCGCCTGCAGCGCATCGCAGAGCGTGCGCGAAGCGGTCTCATTCCGATGCCGCTCGCCGGCCGCCAACGACCGGGCCAGGTCGTCATAGCCACTGGGCTCAACAGCAATCAAACGCGTGGTCGATCCCTGAGAGCGCAGCGCCAACGCGATGCCGGCGGCCAGACCTCCACCGCCGGCTGGTACCAACACTGTGTCCAGCGGGTGATCTTCATGGAGGGCTTCAAACTGCTGTAGCAGCTCCGTCCCCAGGCTCGAATGTCCGAGCACCACATCGGAGTCATTGAACGGATGCAGCAGAGTGAGATGCTCCCGTTCGGCGAGGTTCGCGGCCATCTCCGCCGCAACCAGCTCCCTGGGCCGCCCATCCGGCTCACTGAACACGACCCGGGCACCATAGCGCCGGGTGCCGAGGACTTTCATTTGCGGAACATCGTGAGGCATCACGATCGTCACCGGAACGCCGAGAATCTGCCCCGCGCGAGCCAGCCCCTGCGCAAAGTTTCCCGAAGAGAACGCCACGACCCCCTTCTGGCGCTGGTCCGGCGGCAGGTTTTTCAGGCGGTAGAAAGCACCTCGGAGCTTGAACGACCCCGTGTGCTGCAAAGATTCGGCTTTGATGAAGAGCTGGACGCCGGCGATTTCGTCGAGCGCGGCCGAGGTGAGGAGGGGCGTTTCGCGCGAAATAGTCCTAACGGTTTCAAAGACTTCGCGAGTCGTCGACCAGGGCGTGTCCAGCAACGACGTCTGCATTTGAGCTCGCTCCGCCAGGCGCAGACTGCGGATTCTCCCCTACTTCAGGTAGAAATCAAAAGTGTGGCGATAAACCGTATCCGTCAGATACCGCCAGCTCCCGAACAGGGGGAACTCGTGCTTCCGGAATTTCGACAGGCTGGCGAGGCTCTCCAGCGGGAAGGGGCAGCGGCGCGGCACATCGTTCCAACCGAGCAGCATCTGTCCACCCGGTTTCAATGCCTCGTGGGCCGCCGCGAAGGCTTTCTCACAGTTGTCCTTGTCGTCGAGTCCCCAGCCGAAGACACCGTTGCAGATGATCAGGTCGAGAGAGCCCGCGGGAATGTGCTTCCCCAGCTCCTCCAGCGTACCCACAATGTGCTCCTTGGCGCCGAAGTCACGGTTCAACTCGTTGGGCTCCACTGTCACAAACCGGCGATCGTGGAAATAGGTCTCGTGATAGCCGGCCGTGTCAGCATCACAGCCGACAAACAGAATGTTCTGCAACTGCGCCTGCGACGCGTAGTGTTTGAAGATCTGATGCTCGAGAACGATCCGGTCGGTAGTCAGTATGGAGAAGCGTTTCGGCTTGCCGAAGTGCAGGTGCTTGCGCACAACCGACATCAGGAAGTGCGGCTCCGTGATCATTTTACTTATTAGATGAACGACCGACCTGGGACGTTCACTGACGACGTCCCAGTAAATCCGGTTCTCCAGGCGCTTTCGAGCCTGCTCGTCGTCGTCATCGAGGCTGAGACGAACTTCCCGATCCCGGGACGCAGCCCGGCTCAGCCGCAAACGGCCCGTTACGGTCGAATCGTTCAAGATTGTGACGCCTGCCAACTGTATGGATCTGGAGTTGTTCCGACCTGGTCTGCGGCTTGCAGCCCCGGCGCGGCAGCTCAAAAGTCAAGTTGACAGAAATCGCCGTGACAAAACAGCGGCTGTGTCACGGCACGGGAACTTGCTTCCCGAACTCGGGCTAATGCCCCGGTGTATCTCCCGCCAGGACCTGCAGAAAGCGGGCCCGTTCAATGTTGCCCCCGCTCAGAATCACACCAACATTCCGGCCGGCCATGCGTTCCCGCTCCTGCATCAGCGCGGCAAGCGGCGCCGCGCCGGCTCCCTCGGCGACCTGGTGCGTATCGTCAAAGTAAACACGCATCGCCTCAGCCATCTCATCTTCAGTGAGCTTGATAAAGCGCGCTGCTCCCTTGCGGATGGTATTGACAACTTCAGCCAGTGGTTCGCGAGTGGCAATGCCATCAGCAAACGTTCGCGCTGTCGGCGTCGTGATGGGTCTCCCGGCCTCGAAGGACAGGGCGGTTGCCGGAGCGTTCACGGCTCCCACGCCGATGATCTCCGTTTTCAACCCGAGCAGGTCCCTGGCGGTGATGAGGCCACAGATTCCGGAGCCCATGCCGACACCAACATAGACGGCATCGAGCCTCTCCACGGCTCGAAACAACTCCAGCGCGTAACTCGCCACACCCGCGACCAGATCCCAGTGGAAGGAGGGGATGAAGTGCAGGTTCCCGGCCGCGGCAACCCGATGCGCTTCGTGCTTCGCTTCATCGAAATCCTGACCAAACTCAACGACACGGGCTCCGAACGATCGCATGGAGTCATTCTGATCCGGAGAGTTTCCATGGGGCACGTAGATCGTCGCAGGGACACCTGCGCGAGCGGCCGAAAATGAAATCGACTGCCCATGATTGCCACGCGTGGCAGTCACAATCCCCGCAGTGCGGGGCTGCGCCTTGGTGAGGCGATCCATGTACACGAGACCGCCCCGGACTTTGAAGGCGCCTGTTGGTGTGTGGTTCTCGTGCTTGACCCACACGTTGCATCCAATACGGCTGCGCAGTTTGGGCCAGGCGTATTGCGGCGTGGGCGCCATCACCCGGTACACGAGGCTGGCCGCGCGGTCGAGCTCATCGAGCGTCATAGTCATCGGGCTGCTCCTTGACAATTGAGCAATTCTGACCAGCTGCCGGTTGGCACCCCAGATACGCGTATTGTCTTCGGCAGCCTACTGTATCGGTCGGGGACCTGCACAGACCCTCGCCCGCGCAGCGGTCTTACACAGACCCGCAGCCGGCGAGCCCGGTCGCATGTCGTTCGCGGCCTGCGAGGCGCCTGCATCAGCGACCCGCTGATCAATGCTGAAGGGCCCGCATGGCCTCAGCCGACTGCCCGATCTCGTCAGCCTCGATTGCCGTACCCATCTTCGTCACCAACCCCGCTCCCCGCACTGTCAGCCAGGAAGCAGGGCTCAACAGCTCGCCCAGGTCCTCCCCTGCGTGGATGGGCAGTGCGACCGTAGTGCCGTCATCGAGTAGGACCCCACGCAGCTCGCCCGTCGGCCCGTGCAAGGCGCGACGGACGAGTGCCTCAACTTCGAGCCTGCTTCGTGCGTGCTCTTTGTGACCGTGGGTCCTTTCGACATTCAACCGGGGCGCCCCTGAGTCTTCGATCCTGAAGCCATTCGCTGCTTCGATAACAGCGGCCACAATCAACGGCGCCGCCATCGGCAGCTCGCCGTAGACGGTGATCCGGTCGCCCACGTGCACGGCCATCAACACTTCATCCGACAGATACGGAGCGAAGTAGACCTCCACCCCGTTGAGTAGAATCATCCCGTCCGCATAACCGTCCGGGTTGACCAGGAACCGCTCAACACTGGAAGTTACATGGGGCAACGGTTCTTCGTTCACCAATGACATAGGAGCTCCTCGACATTTCTCTTCAGCTCCTCACTCAAACGCACGACCCCCGCTCTCAATTGCGGCTGGACGCTCGAGAATTCTGCAGAATTGGACTTTGGTCCACTGCGTTTCCTACGAGTGCTGTCGCACAGTGAGTAATTGTAATGTCTACTGCCGAGCTCCAATAAACCACGGTCGCACTGCCCGCAGGCCATAACTCATGTCCCGAACTTTGCACGTTCTACAGGGCGACTCAGCAGCGGGCTGTTTCAGGCAGGCCCTGCATCCCGAACGAGGCTCCTTGCTGGTCAACCAGGATGTCCTCTCGTGCGGACCTTTACCGGCGTTTGAATCTGCAGAGCAGTGGACTCGTCTGCGCGGCGAGTACTGGGATTCAGTAGGCTGGGACTGGCGGCCGCCCTCGGCCTTCAACGGCGACTTTCTCCACAGAATATCGTCGATCGACGAGAGCGATTCGCTCGTGTTCTGGATGGGTACCGGCGTTGCGGAGCAACTCATGCTCGTGTGGAGCATGCATCTGCTCAGACTCGTCCGTTCGCGAGCGAAGGTCAGTGTCGTCCAGTTCACCCGCGTTGCAGATCGAATTGATGTATGGGCGCTCTATTTACTGCATCCCCATCAAATCGCGCGACATCCACCGATCGAGCCATTGTCCTCCGGCGCCATCCAGGAGCTGCAACGTTATTGGACCGCGGTGACTTCGCCGGATCCAACAGAGTTGCTTTCATTGATGGCTGGACCCTCTACACACTTGCCTCATCTTCGAGCCAGTCTGAACACGCTCCTGCTTCGCTACCCGGACCTGGAGACAGGCCTGGGCCGATGGGATCGCGAGCTCCTCCAATGCGTCCAGGCCAAAGGCCCCCGCGTGGCGCGCGCCATCGGCGAAGTCATCGGACTCAACTTCGACGCCGACTTGATCGGTGACGGATATCTCTTCTCGCGCCTTCGCGGCCTCGCAGCGCCGAATGTCGCGCACCCGCTGGTGAGCCTCTCCGGGGATTCCCACAATATGCGCGAGTGCCAGGCTTTCCTGACGGAGACGGGCGAACAGGTCCTGGCCGGCCGCGTCCATGCGATCGAGCTGAACGGCATCGATGACCGGATACTCGGCGTCCACCTCGATTCCAAGCAGCGGCGCGTCTGGTGTCGGAAAGAGGGCGTCGTTGTGCCCTACACGAATTCACCCCCGTAATGCCAAATTCGCCCGCCGCAGTGGCGTTTCGCTGCATCTACGCTGAATTCGTTCCACTAGCGCGGCTCCCGTAAACGACGCCGAGTTCGCGCGCCATCACCCGCCCATCCGCGGCCAACCCGCGTGACGACGGCCCATAATCATTCGTAGTCACCTCGATCATCGCGACTGCCATCCAGCCACCGACTCATGAGATCAACCCTCGACCCCGCCGCCCTTTGGGACAACTACCGCCCAACAACGTTGCTCGAGCTTTCAGACCTGGCCCGTCAGTTGAACGTTGGCCGCGTCTTCGCGAAGTTGGAAAACGAACGCCCGCTGGGAAACTTCAAAGCCGTGGGCGGAATGACCGCCGGCCTGAAAGCACTGGCCGGCCATCCCGCAGCGGCGACGCCCGCGAGCCAACCCGCCGCAGCCTCCGCAAGCCATCCCGCCGCAGCCTCGGCAAGCCATCCCGCAGCGGCGGCGCCCGCGCCGCCTGGGCCGCTGCCCACGCTCATCTGCGCGAGCGAAGGCAACCACGGCCTCTCTGTCGCCGCCGCCGCCGCCCGGGTTGGCGCCAAAGCCACCATCTATCTCCCATCCAACGCCAACCCCATCCGCGCCGATCGCATCAAAGCCATCGGCGGTGAGATCCACTGGATCGATGGAACCTACGATGACGCTGTAGAAGCGGCCGCCGCAGCAGTGGCTCGCGGCCAAGGCCTCCTGATCCCAGACACGAGCCCCGATCCCAACGATCGCGTGGTCAAGGATGTCATGACCGGATACGGCGTGATCACGCAGGAGCTACGTGACCAACTGCCAGTCCGCCCCACGCATTTGTTCGTTCAAGCCGGAGTGGGCGGCCTGGCCGCCGCCATGGTCGACGGTCTCCACGACTTCATGTCAGCCCCACACCGAATCCTCATCGTCGAACCCGCATCCGCCGCCTGCGTATCGCACGCCCTGGCCGCGGGCCACCCCGTCCTCGTCCCAGGTTCACTTCAAACATCGGCAGAAATGCTCGCTTGCGGCCTCGCCTCAGCACCCGCCATCGAAATTCTGAAGCAACACAACGTCCGCTCATTGCTCGTCAACGAGGACCGCCTCCAAGCCGCCCCACTGACGCTGCAAACGGCAGGCGGCCCCCCAACAACCCCCTCCGGCGCCGCCGGCCTGGCCGGGTTGCTGTGCGCATGTACTGACCCCGCTCACCGGGCAGATCACCACCTCACCCCAACCAGCACCGTGCTCCTCATAATCACCGAAGCCGCGGCATCGTCCACCCGCTGACCGTCGCATCTCCGACTCCTGTCTGTTGTATCGACGTTCCTACGAACACATGCTGCCGATCCGGCACTTCCCGTAAAGAAAACCTCAGCCCGCATTTTAAAAGCGCGTGAATACTGGAAGGAATACGAAAACCGCAGCGCCTAGTATCGCGTTTCGCGCTGCCGATTACCTGCGTAGCGAAAAGGACATCGCTGCTTACATCGAGGCGATGTTGGCTGACGGCGAACCGCGAGCCGTCCCCATCGCGCTGCGAACAGTTGCCGATGCGATGGGTGGAATGGCCGCGTTGGCGGAAAAGACTGGGCTCAGTCGGGAAACGCTCTATCGAACCCTGTCAGAGAAAGGAAATCCGCGCTTGGATACGCTGTCGGTGATTCTTGCGGCATTCGGTCTGAGGTTATCGGTGCTACCAAGCAAGCCTGCCATGGGACGGCGAGACGGGTCTCGCCCTGCCCACGCCTGAGCCATCCCCAGCAGCTCACCGCTCCCATACAGTACCCGGCATCCCAGCAAACTGGATTTACGGTTCCCGGCAGCCCTCGTATCATCCGCTGATGACCCGCCGCATCCTGAGCTCCCAACACCTCAAAGGGCGGGGTGCCCTGTCGAACCCGCCCGTCCGATTTGAATCCACGGTCGTCGAGAAGACCGACGATGGCTGGTATCAGGAGGACGAGGAGGGGATCACGTCGCTCCCGCAGACGGTGCTGCCTGATCGCGCCAAGAGCGTGATCACCACCAACAACTCCCCGGACGTTGGGTTCGATCAGTCGATCAACCCATATCGGGGTTGCAGTCACGGCTGCGTGTATTGCTTCGCTCGGCCCACGCACGCGTATCTGGGCCTGTCACCCGGCCTCGACTTCGAAACGAAGCTCTTCTACAAGGACAACGCAGTCCAGTTGCTTCGTGCTGAACTGAGCGCGCGCAACTACGTCTGCAAGACCATTGCGCTGGGTATCAACACAGACGGTTGGCAGCCGCTCGAGAAGGAGATGGAGGTAACCCGCAGCGTGCTCGCCGTGCTGGCAGAGACACGCCATCCCATTTCAATCGTGACCAAAAGCGCCTTGATTGTGCGCGATCTGGACCTGCTGCAGGACATGGCCCGTGACCGTCTCGTCTCAGTCATGTTCAGTATCACGACCCTCGACAACGACATCAAGCGCGCATTGGAGCCTCGCACGGCCGGCCCCCAAGCACGGCTAAAAGCCCTCGAACAGTTATCTGCAGCGGGCGTGCCCGTAGGCGTGATGGTCGCGCCAGTCATTCCCTCGCTCACGGATCACGAGATGGAGCACATCCTGGAGGCTGCCAAAAATGCCGGCGCCACCCGCGCCGGCTACACGCTGCTGCGCCTGCCGCACGAAGTGAAAGATCTGTTCCGTGAGTGGCTCGCCGAGCACTACCCCGATCGCGCGCAACACGTGATGTCCATCATCAACCAATCACGTGGCGGCAAAGACTACCAGGCGCAATTCGGCACGCGCATGGTCGGCACCGGTGTCTTTGCCGAGCTGCTGAGAAAACGCTTCCAGGTGGCGAAAC
>Ga0207703_10004289_pt1 | contig 11723 bp, 19 predicted proteins | sample KBSSwiS12_FD_184304 | JGI IMG/M metagenome (GOLD analysis project Ga0207703, IMG submission 184304) | Switchgrass rhizosphere microbial communities from Kellogg Biological Station, Michigan, USA - KBS Switchgrass S1-2 (SPAdes) (version 2) | ecosystem: Host-associated > Plants > Roots >... | reverse complement strand
TCCCGAGGTGCGCGTTCGGGATGCCCGGCGCGGCCGGCGCCGCCACCTGGCCCCAGCAACTGTTCGGCGCGGCCGCGTTCGCGATGATGTGTGCCGGGTTTGTCGATGGGGTCTTGACCGTGATGATCGCGCTGGTGTTGATCGCGTTCTCGAGTTGCAGGTTCGTGCATGGCGCCGTGATGTTGATCAGCACAGCGACGTTGCCCGGACTGGCCGAGACGACGCCCGCCTCGTTCACCGCCGCGTCATCCTGCACGACGCATGCGGCGCCCGTCGTCCTCGCGTAGAAGTAGATCACCGGCATCGTGGGCGCCAGGAAGAACTTCCGCGTGAGCACCGCATCCCAGTCCGTGAACGGGGCGACGTTCTGCACCGCAGATGCCTTCAGGCGCCCGCCCGCGAACGACCCGACCCCGTTGTCGGGGATCACGAGGAATCCGTTGACGAACCCGCCATCAGGCAGCGCGCCCCACTCGCCACCCTGCCCCGGCTCTACGATCGGTCCGTTGTCGGTGAGCGACAGCTCGTTACCGGCGATCGAGGTGTCTCCGTCCCATGGGTCGATCTGCGCCTGGAACACCGGGACCGAGCCGGGATCGACCGGAGGAGTACCCTGCGCGTTGATCGCCGAGTCGCCCCAGACTTCCACGTAGGTTCCCGAGACAATCAGCGAGCCGCCGAGCATCGGCCAGTGCGCGAGCAGGCGGTTCGTACCGGCGCCGCCCTCCGTGCCCCACGCGATCTCTACCCATTGCTGCTGCAGGAGCGCGCCATTGCTGGGATCGCCCGACCCGAAGATCGGATTCGCCCGGCGCGGCGGGATCGTGCTGCTCGGCAGCAGTCCGTTGATGTACTGGTACTGCGCGCCCACGAACAGCGAGTTAGTACCCGCCGCTTCCCACTTCCCATCGGCGCGATCGAGTCTCCCCAGCGTGATCTTCCACGTCCGTGCGTGTCCGGGGTCCAGCCGCACCCGCGCGACGCCGACCGCGTACGCCCTGTTCTGTGGCAGGAGCGGCGCCGTCGGCAGGGTCTGGCGATCTGAGAGCAGCGACATCAGGCGTTCATGCGGCGTCATCACTTGCGATCCCTTCGTCGTGTTGTTGTTCCCGAACGAGCAACGAGCAACGGCCGCGACCCCATACAGGATCGCGGCCACTACTAGCGCTCGTGCTAGTACCCCCAACCACCACCCCACTGCGGCTCAGCGCCCTGGCCGCTCTCGTCGAACCCCGGGAAGCTCCCGGGTGCGAACGCGCTCGCGCCCCACATCATGATCGCCGCCGCTTCCTCGGGCGACATCATGCCCTGAGGTTGCTGCTGCGCGGCCATGAACTGCGCCATCTCCGACGGGTCGATGTACGGCATCGGCGCCATCGGCGCCGGCGGGTACCCGTACATCGGTGGCATCGGGTACGCCTGGGGCGGGTACCCCGGAGGCGGGTACCCCGGCGGGTACCCCGGAGGCGGGTACCCCGGAGGCGGGTACCCCGGCGGGTACCCCGGCGGCACTTGCGGGTTCATCTGCGCCGATCTCCCCTGCGAGCGATCCCGCTGAACGACGACCGGCGCGCGCGGAGTCCGCCGCGCCGCAGCGTTCTTCACCGCGTCCGCAGTGATCCAGGTGGCTCCCGCGATCGGGTTGATCGCGGTCACCGCCGCCTTGGCCAGGTCAGTGAGACCCCAGCCGACCTCCGCGGCCCCCTGGCCGTTCGCTTGCTTCGCGATCAGTACCTTGCTGGCGAGCTTCTTCTGCGCGTCTGTGGTACGATCGTCGCCGAGCAGGCGCTTGAGCCCCTCGGGCGACATGTCGGCGATGCGCGCCGCCACCTGCAGCGCGATCGCTGCTTGCGGCGGGAGCATCGACGCCACCGCGGGATCAGATGCCACCCTCAGCACGGAAGAGATCACCTTGTGCAGCGCCGCCCAGGGATCCCAACCCACCTCGTGCGCCGAGAGCTTCTGACCCCCAGCCATCGGCACCTCGATCGATCCGACGCAATGGTCGCCCACGTCGCGGATGCAGATCTTCGTCTTTTGCTTTGGCATGTGCTTGGCCTCCATGGCTAGGAGAATGCGCGACGGGTCTTCGATCTCGCCGCTTTCGCGCAACACCACCGCGTGGAACTTCCCGGTTCGGGTCGGGACGACGATCGCGCTCGCCTGCTCGCCTTCGTGACGCAGCTGCGCGGCCCTCGCACTCGCGAGATCCTCGCAGTCTCCCTCACCGTCGGCGAACAGTCGATCGATCGACTTCCAGTCCTCCTCGCCCGGCAGCTCCCTGCGGTAGACGACGCGCGACGCGTAGAGAGGAGGGTGCCCGTCGCCTGCGAGGCCCGAGACAAGCTGCGCTTGACTCAGGCGCACGAGGCCCTCCAGCGCCGCCGTCAGCGACGCCGGATCTGCGGGCACCTCCATCTTTACATGTAGCGTCATGACGACTCGTCGGGCACTCGCCTCAGCTGCCGACGGTCTCCCCGAACAGCGTGGTCGCGATGTTCACGACGTCCGTCATCGTGGGCGCCGCGGAGATCGCGTAGTTCACCGCGATGTCGAGCGCGCTCGAGCACGCCGAGAGCGACACGTTGCAGTCGAACGCGGTGGCCGCGAAGGCGCCCGCGCCCACGGCGCCCGTGCTCACGAGCTGGTTGTTCACGCCGACCGTGATGCTGGTGACCGTGACGAGGCCCGTGGCCGTGGTACCGGTCCGGGCGATGTCGACGACCAGGCGCCGGCCCTTGAACGGCTTCTGGGGCCGCGTGGTCGCCGCGAGCGCCGTGCCCGTCGCCGCGCCGAACGTGACCGTGGTGAACCCGAGCGGCTGCAGCTTCGCGCCGAGGGCCGGCGCACCCGGGATCGTCGGCATGATGCGCCGCGACGGGATGCCGGGGTTCGGGTACGGGTAGCTCGGTGGCATCCGCGCCATCGGGAAGAACCCGCCGCCGTACGGCGCCGCCGCAAGCTCGTCGTAGAACGCGCCCACTTCGTAGTCCACATCGCCGAGACCGTTTCCGATTCGAACCGTCATAGATCTTCTCCTTCGTACATCCGCGATCGCTCGCGGTTCTGTTGTGGTGTTGAGCCGATCACTCGATCGCTCGCCGCACCACCGAGCTACCCACTCGGTGGCACGACGCGCTCCGACTACTCGACGTCCATCACTTGATCGTTGGTGTCACCGAGCCACTTGAAGGCGGTCCCCTGCTCGCCGATCTTGAGGGCCGCGCCAATGACACCGATCAGTCCGGCGCACGCGAGGTAGGGGCGGAAGCGCCCGCCGAATCGCGTGAACTTGTAGATCGCTCCCGCCGCGAGGCCCGCGGTCGCCGCGCCGCCGAAGGTCTTCGCCCCGGGGATCTTCTGGACCAGGTTGTAGACCTTGTCCCCGAGCGGCCCGTTGTTCGTGCCGCACACGTTCGCGAGCACGAGCGTCGTCCCGACGAGCTTCGGGATCGTCACGCCACCGCGGCCCCCGCCGCCGTGGCCGCGCCTACGGCGCCCGTGGCCCTTGTGCCGCTTCGCGGGATGATGCGACGCGTGGCGCCGGGCCGGCGCCCGCGGCGTCACAACGACGAGCGAGGTTGACGACGATCGGCGCTTGCGAGACTTCGACGAGCCGCCGCCGTGGCGCCCGCCGCCTTTCTTGAACTGTCCTTTGCGTGCCATTACGATCTCCTTCTACGAGCGCGCCTGGGGCGCTTTGACATGACCCACGCCGCGCCCAGGATGAGCGCCGCCGGGAGAGCGATCGGTGCGAGTGCCTTGACGATCGCCGTGATCGGGTCATCGATCAGCAGCGGTCCGCCCGGACACCTCCACTTGCCGTCCGATCCCTTGACCGGCCGCGCTGGCTTCCCGGTCTTGGGATCCTTGCAGGCAGGGAGCGGGATCTTGAACTGCGCTTGCGCTCCGTCGTCACGGAGCGCCTTCGTCACCTCAGCCTGGAACGTGACGTCGCTCCACGACTGCTCGTCCAGATCGATCCGCGGATCCGCCTTGCGGCGCGCGTCCAGCTCCTGCGTGATGCGCTGGATCTCGAGGTTGAGCTGCACTGCCGCGTTCGCATCGTAGTCGCGATCGGCCTGCGCCGCGGTGCGATCGAGCTTGCTCGCGTCGGGGTTCCACCCGTATGCGATCGCCGCGAACTGGTACCACAGCGGGAATTCTGCGGGCGCCGCCGCTCGGACCCCGGCGATCACTGCGATCGCTTCGCGGTTCGTCCAGCGTGGCGCGATCGTTCCGTCATCGTCCGTCACCATGCCGCGACTCGGCCGCTCCCACGACAGCGCGCCCCAGACGGTGCTCCACGTAGATCCCGTCACCACGGGGGGCAGTGTGAAGCGCTCAGGCATGGGGACTCCGCGGTGTTGATCCGCCGGTCCCCGGACCCCAGACATGTAGCACGCCGTGCGCGCGGCGCGCAACCCTACGTCGGCGGACTGCTCGGTGGCCGCCCGTACGGTGTGCGCGGCGCAAGGTTGTTCACGAGATACCCAACGATCGACCCCAGCATCGCCCCCGCCTCACCGTTGAGCCTGTCGTAGATCGCCAGCATACAGATCGCTGCGACGACCACGATCAGCGCCATGAGTTGTGCTGTAGTCGACCGGTTCATCGATCTACCCCTGCTCTACGCGTAACGGCCGCGCCACGAGCGTGTTGCGCTCGCGGTCCCACCAGATCGCCCACTCGGTGCCGCGATCACGATCGAGGACCTGCAGCTTGAGCGCCACGATCCGCCCTGTTTCCGGTCCGTGGTCCAGTTCGATCGCACCGATCACGAGTGCGTGCCGCACCTCGGGCGGTAGCTCCCACGACGCACGCGCCTTGACCAGCGGCGGGAGCGGCGCCGGCTCGCCCGGGTCGCCTGCGCGCTCGCCGGCCGTCGGCGGAGTGAGCGGGAAGTCTCGTGACAGCTCGTTGAGCTCGATGCCGATCGCCAGCTGCGACGTTGAGCCGCATTCGGCGCACGTGCACTGATCGTTGTGTCCGTTTAGCCTCATGATTTCCATCCTTTCAGCGCGCACTGTACGCCACCTCGCGGAATCCACCAACCGATGCGCTCGGCCATCGCCTGCAGCACGGCGCCAGGCGCGACTACACGCAACGACTCCGGCGCACCGAGCGATCGCGTTTTCTGACCGCACGTCGGACAGCACGTTTCGCGGTCCCGGACCGGTGTCCAGAAGCCTACCGACGTCGTTACGCGTCGCTTCCCGCGCATCGCAACGATCAGCTCACCCGCCTTAGCCCCTGTGAATACCGCAGGATCCACGCCTTTCGTGACGTACTTTGAGAGGTAGTCCGCCGCCCTCGCCGCCTTCGTCGCCGCCCGAGGCGCGCTGACATCGAGCACGCGCGCCCCCGACACCTCGCGCCACGCCGCATGCAAGCGATCGTAGGGGATCCAGCTCGAGATCGCGGCGAGGTGCAGATGGACATGTCCGAGGCCATCGCGCCCCGGCGTCACCTCGTAGGTGAGCGCGTACGCTCCCCACCACTTCTCACGCTGAGCGATCTTCGTCAGCCGTCGCCACGCCTTGCCAAGGTGGTCCCGATCTTGCTCGATCGATCCCGAGTGCGCGACCGTCAGCGTAACCAGGTAGACGCCCGGCAGCATGCCGATGCGCGTCTGCGCCCACGCGGCGCGCGCCGCCCGGACGTGCGCGTCCAGCGAGCGCACGAGCCTGCGCCGCCACTTGCGCCAGCCCTTGGCGCGGCACTGCTCGCAGAGCTGGACCTGGCCGCACCCGACCCGCACCTCGCGAGGCCCGCAGGCACATGCGATCTTACGCCACCGCGTGCCGCACGCCGCCAGCAGCTCGGCCCGAGGGAGCGCCATCGCCTGCGCCCGATGCTCGGACCACTCGGCCGACCTCGACATCGCCACCGCCTGCGCGCTCTCGCCCCGTCTGGTGTGCTCCCTCGCTCGCTTGCGCTGTCGCACCGCTCGCTTGTTCAGGCGCTGCAGGGGGTCATGCGTGCGCATGCGCCACACGTACTCCAAGTCAGCCATCCACTCCGGATTGCCGAGCGTCGGCGCTCGCTTGGCACTTGTGGCGAGGGATTCTAGTCTACAGGTAGCGCGGCGCGTTTTGCTTGACGCCGGATCTGTGTCGTGATCATGTAGGTGGCTGGTGACGGGCACTGCTGATGCCCTCCCTTCGAGGCCCGGAGAGCTGCACACTCCCGGGCCTCATTTTTGCGCCCCTTGCACTCCGGATTGCAAGCGTGCGAGTGTACCGATGCTGGCCAGGCCGGCGGTATCTCCCACAGCCGCCCTCCCCGGGCGCCCGCCCCTGGCCAGCAGCCTACCCTGTAGGCATCGACGCGACGGAGCTAGCGGCCATCGTGCCTCTTGACTTTTCCGACGCGCCTACCCCAGAGTGCTCGGTGCCCCCAGACCTTGGCGAGGACGGAGCGCCGGCTGATACCTCCGTGCGATCTCCGTCCTCGCCGGGTTTGGACTAACCAACGGAGGTATCATCATGTCTGTCACACTCTCGCGTAGCGATCTCTTCCTTGTCATGTTTGCGGCGATCGCACTGGCCCACATGGTCTCAGTGATAGCCCGCGCCACGATCTCCGCGTTCCTGATGCACCGTGCTCGAGCGAAGATCGCCAGCACCGTGGCCAGCGGCGCAGAGATGATGGACAAGCTCTCGCGAGCTGGCGACGACGCCCGGGCGCGCGTCAACCTGTACGATCGCGACATGATCGAAGAGGTGCGCGTCATCCAGGAAGGTGCGTTCCTGTCGGGCTGGCGCGCGGCCGAGCAGTGCCGATCGATCAGCGAGACCGCCGAGGACCACGTGATGCACCACTTCCAGTGGCGCGACGCCGCAGGCGTGCGCGGCCAGTGCGAGCGCGCTGGTAGCGGCGCGTGCAACAAGCTCCACCCGCACACGGGCGACATCTGCGCGCGGCCGACCGGCCACGAGGGCGCTCACTCGCACGGCACCCTGCACTGGTACGATCGCCCGGCCCCCGACACCGCCGAGGTGCCGTAATGCGCGCCTACATCGACCCGTCGACCGGCGAGATCGTTGCCGTGCTATCGATGTCCACGTGGGAGTCGCTCGTGGCGACCGCGACGACGGCCGCGCCGTGCGCAGCTGGCGCGTGCACCTCGCTGGCCTGCACGGTCATGCGCGGACTGCTCGCCGCGCACGACGAGCGCGAACCGTTCGCCGGGCCGCTCGCGCCGCATGCGATCGATACGTGCGCTCGGTGCGCCGCACCGGTCGGGCGCCAGCTCGAGCACTACGACGACAGCCTCGGTTGCTGGCGCTGCACCAGCCCCCGGCGATGAGCACCGATCGCCGCGACATGGCACGGTGCCCCGGGTGCCGCGACCTCGGCGACGCCGCGCACATTGCGGCATGCATGAGTCTCGCCCGAGCGCGCTCGTTCGGCGACGGCGCGCTGTGGGCGATCCTGCTCGTCGAGAAGCAGATCGCTCGGCGCGGCCGCGTCGACTGGGATCGCCTGCTACGGGCGATCTCCTACCAGGACAGCCGCGCTCGCGAGCGCGGCCACCGTCTGCAGCTCACCGAGCACGACGGCCGCATCGTGCTCATCCGCTAGAGTCGCGCGGCGAGCAGATGCACGAACCCGAGGCCCGCAAGCTCGATCGGGCGCTGCGCGTCGACTGACACCCACTTGCAGGCGCACTCGAGACGCCAGCCGACGAACCCGGGCGCGATGCCAGCCACGCCGATCGCCTCGTCAAACGCTGTCACCGCGAGCGACGCGGCGGTCCCCACGAACGCCCAGCGGTAGAACGTGTGCGTCGACCTGTCCTCGCGGATGCCGACGAGCGTCAGCGTGTGCGTGACGGGGTCCGCCTTGGGGCCGCTCATACCACCCTCCGCTCGTCCGCCATGCGCTGCAGCTCCACCGCCGCGGTGGACAGCGCGTCAACCACAGCGGCCAGGTCAGCCGCGGGCGCCGGCAGGCGCGCGACGATGGCCAGCCCGAGCACCATCAGCTCCGTCGCCACATCGAACTCGATGCGATCGATGTCCTCGGACGGCAACGGGCCGCGCCGCGCCGTGAGCAGCGTCTCGACCCGCGTGCGGACCGCGCACGCGAGGGTGTCCGACACCTGCGGTGTCACGCCGTGCCCCGAGATCGCCAGGAGCGTGAGCACGGTGATAGGGTCCGCGCTCACTTGACCTCCGGCGCCGGCGCCGGCGCCGGATTCTCGCAGAGCGCGTCCTCTGTCACCATGCGCGCGATGACCTCCTCGGGCCAGATGCGGATCGCGGACAGCATGTCGGCGAGCGCCTTGGGTCCGAGGTGCACCGGGGTCCCCACGGAGATCTTGTCCGCCTGGTCCGCGGTCATGACCACGACGACTCCCCGGCGCCGGCCCGGGTCGAACGCCACCATCAGCTCGCACGGCTCGCCGCCGAGGTTGCCCGGGACCGTGACCGCCCAACGCATGGCGCCCGACCCGAGGACCGCGCGCGCCGACGGGGCCTCGCCAACGCGCTCGCGGACCGTGAACCCGACGCCCGGCCGCAGGAGCGTGCGGACCTGCGTGCACGCGTCGATGAAGTTGTCAGCGACGACATCGATCGTTGCACTGTAGACCTTGAACTTGCTCACTTGCGCACCCTCCTACGATCCCGAAGGATCGTCTTTGCCGACTTGCTCTCGTCCACACACGCGCCGTACCCGAGCACGAACGCGCTCGCGATCGTCGCGGTCAACGCGTTGACGGCCGCCACCGCCGGGACCGTCCCGGCGAGCATGCCGGGTACGTCCAGCTCGCCGAGCGCGCGCTGCGCGTGGAACGTCGCACGCGAGGCCAGCTCGTTCGCGACCGGCCCGGCCAGGTCCGCCGGGTCGACCGAGCGTTGCTCCATGACGGCCCTCAGGTCATCCAGCTCGGTACAGATGCGCGTCAGCCGCGCGGCCACGAGGCCCATGCCGTGATCCTTGACGGTGTCCCGGACCTCGAGGAGCGCCTGCCAGGCACCCTCCATCGCCGCCGTGAGCGCCGCCCTCCCCTGGGGCGCCATGGCTACTTGACCTCCGGGAGCGTCTGCTGCTCTGCCTTGGGCGCCTTGGGCGCCTTGGGCGCCTTGGGGGCCGCCTTGGCCGCCGCTCGCTTCCCGGCGCGCTTGGCGGCCCTCTCAGGCGCCTTGGCGGCCCTGCCGGGCGCCTTGGCCCTGGCCGGCCGGGCCGGCGCCGTGCTGGCCCTCGCCCAGGCGTCCGGGTGCCCCTTGGCCCAGGCCACGAACGCGGCCTCATGGCCGGCCGCGTAGGCCAGCGCCGCCCGCACGCCGTCGCCGACCTGGCCGTCGGCACCCGCCACCCGCTTAAAGATCGACGTCCAGCTCACCGGGCCGTTGCACTGATGCTTCTTCGTCCCGTGCTGCGTGTAGTGCCCCGGCTGCTCTTGCTTCGACATGATGCCCTCTCTTCTCGACCCGAGTGAAGTCTCGGGATCGGTCGATAGTGAGGGATCGATCGATCGCTGTCAAGCACTTTCCTAAGTGCTCAAGATCGATGGCAAATCGGCTGAGAGTACGACCTTGTGAACGATCCCCGTCCGCTCGTGCTCGAGCGTCGCCCGGGTCATCGCGGGTTCCTGGTCATCGAACTCGACGATCGGCTCGCACAGCTCATCCGTCACCACGGCCAGGTCGCCCGAGAGCACGAGTCTCGCGTAGCGGCGATCGGTTGCGAGGGCGGCCGGCCCGATGATCTTCATGACCCAGAACGAGGCGCTCACTTGGCCGCTCCGTTCGCCGTACCGTTCGGTGCGGCTGGCTTCGCGGCTGGCTTTGCGGCCGCGATCTGCCGCGGTTGACGGAGCGCCATGATGACCGGCCCGAGAACCTGCATGAGCTTGGGCGACGCCTCCAGGAGCTTGACGATCTGCTCGAGATCGTCGCCTTTCTCTGCCGCTGCCTTGATCGCCGCAGTCTCTTGCACGATGTCGCGCTGCTCGCGCATCAGAGCGATCGTCTCGCGCATCGCCTCTGTCTGCACCTGCATCATGTCGCGCACGCCCGAGAGCAGCGCTGCGTGCTCCTTGTCCCGGAAGGAGAGCGCCGTTGTCTGCGCCTTGATCATCATCTCGAGCAGCCACCGTTGCTCCGCCGCGCGCGGCGTCGCGCCCCCGCTCAGCTCCTCGACCTCGCCGGCTGGCCCGTCGTTCTCTACGTAGCCGAGCGCCGCCCCGCTCTTGTCCAGCAGCTCGCAGCGGACCCACGGGCGCGCCTCGATGGTTGCGATCACCTGCGCCCACTTGCGCCGCCGAGTCGGGACCGCGACGTCGCGATGCTCGTCCGAGGCATCGTAGACGCGCACCTTGTACGGCGCGATCCGCCGCAAGTGCATGAGGAGTTGTTCAGCTACTGTATCCACGAGAGCACGCTCCACGGCGCCATGATCGGTTGAGGATCGAGCCTGGCAACATCGGCGCCCACCCGTTGCCACAGCTCGAAGTGTAGGTGCCTCACGTGCTGCGCGTCCAGCGGATCCGCGCCCATCGTCCCGAGGCGCTCGCCCGCGGCCACGCGCTGGCCACGCTTGACCGTGGTCGACTCCATGTGCTGGTAGAACGAGAACACCGGTCCGTGGTCCAGCACGACAGACCAGCCACGCGGCGATCGGTACACCTGCGTGACAGTTCCCGCGTTCGCGGCCACGATCGGCGTGTCGGCCGGCGCCGTCCAGCGGCCGGCCGCGCGATACAGGATGTCCACGCCGAGGTGACGCGGATCCTCGAACGCCTGCGAGATCTGCGGCAGCAGGCCGTTCCAGCTCGGGACCGGCCAGACCCACCCGGCCGCGAGCTCGACATGCGCGCTCCTGCGCGCGGCCAGGAGCACGAGCAGCAGCAGCGCGAGCCCCTCCCCGTCCGTCATCAGTCGTCCAGCTCCGAGACGATCAGCAGTCCGAGCAGGATCAGAACCCAGCCGTTGCCGCCCGCGTGCGCTGTCACCTCGATCGCCACTTCCTTGGCGTGCTGCCCCGCGTACGCCTCGATCACTTTCTTGAGTCCATCGATCTGCGCAGCGCCGGGCCGGTCCCCCTTCTGCGCGCTGATCGGGCCAAGGTCTGGCGCATCGCTGTACTTCCGCTGCGACGCCGGATCGGGCGTAGCGAACACACCGCTCTCCGCGGTGACGATCTTCCAGATCACGCCATTCTTGTCCGTGTAGGGTGTGTCCGCCATGTTGCGATCTCCTTGGTTACGGCGACAGGCGCCAGTGTACAAACGCTGAGGCGTCCAGCACCGCCGGATCGCCAGTGACCGACATCAGGACCGCGTTGTCTGGCACCGGCTGGAACTCGGGCGGGTTGTTCCCGACCACAGCGCCCGCGTTCAAGATCACCCCCTGGCGATAGCCATGCACGACGGTGCCTCGCTCATCCCAGAAGGTGATCACCGCGGCCGGATCGGCATTGAACGGGACCAGCTCGCCCGGGACCGGCTCGCCCGACCGAGGCCGAGTCGCCGAGACGCGCACGCGGCGCGCGAAGTCAGGCACGTAGAAGACCGCGCCCTCCACCACCGGCGGGATCGATGACAGATAGCTCAGGAAGTCAGGGAAGAGATCGATCCGTCCAGCGATCCCGAGGTGCGCGTTCGGGATGCCCGGCGCGGCCGGCGCCGCCACCTGGCCCCAGCAACTGTTCGGCGCGGCCGCGTTCGCGATGATGTGTGCCGGGTTTGTCGATGGGGTCTTGACCGTGATGAT
>Ga0207703_10004288_pt1 | contig 11724 bp, 8 predicted proteins | sample KBSSwiS12_FD_184304 | JGI IMG/M metagenome (GOLD analysis project Ga0207703, IMG submission 184304) | Switchgrass rhizosphere microbial communities from Kellogg Biological Station, Michigan, USA - KBS Switchgrass S1-2 (SPAdes) (version 2) | ecosystem: Host-associated > Plants > Roots >... | reverse complement strand
AGCTCGTCGAGGTCCAGCGGCTTGGTGACGTACTCGAACGCGCCGGCGCGCATGGCGTCGATCGAAGTCTGACTGGTGCCGTGCGCGGTCATGATCACGACGTAGACGCTTGGATAGCGCGCACGCAGCGTCTTCAGCGCCTGCAGACCGTCGATGCCGGGCATCCGCACGTCGAGAAAGGCCAGCGCCGGGCGGCGCTCGTCGACCATCCGCAGCGCGTCCTCCGCGTTGCTGGCCAGCAGACAGGTGTGCCCTTCGTGGCGAAGGAACCGCTCGAAGGCGTTTGCGACGGACTGGTCGTCATCGACCACGAGAATGTCAGCCATGGCGTGATACGGGCAGCCAGATGTCCGCGCAGGTGCCCCGCGGCTGGCGAGGTTCGAGCCGGATGCCTCCGCCGTGGCCTTCGACCACGGCCTTCACGTTGACGAGACCCAATCCGACCCCTTCGGGCTTGGTGGACACGAACGGATCGAACACGCGCTCGGCGAGTGCCGGGTCGATCCCGACACCATCGTCGCAGATCTGCACGCGAATTGTGTCGCCGTCCACCTTGGTCGAGACGCGCAGCTCGCCACCGGTGTGCATCGCTTCCGAGGCGTTGACGAGCACGTTCAGGAGCGCCTGGCGCAGACGCTGCGTATCGAGCGCGATCGGCGGAAGCGGCTCGGTAAGCGCCAGGGCGACGTCGATCTTGCGGTAGGCCAGCTGGTGCGACAGCTGATCGACGGCGCCGCGGAGAACCGCGTTCAGATCTCCGGGCTGCAACGCGAGCGCCCCTGGATTCGCGAGGTCCATGAGGTCCCTGACGACCGATTCGACCTGCGCCACGTCGCGCAGCACGGCGCTCAGCACGTCGTGCGCGTCGGTGCCGGCACCGAGCTTCGAGCGCAGCAACTGGCTCTGCATCTTGATCGAGGAAAGCGGATTGCGGATGTCGTGGGCCACGCGCGCGGCAAAGAGGCCGGCCAGGCCGAGCTTCTCGGACCGCACCAGCGCGACGCGCGACTGGTCCAGACGATCGAGCATGCCGTTGAACGACGACGCGAGCGCTCCGATCTCGTCGTCGCCCACTTCGGCGCGGACGCTCGACTCGAGCGGGCCGAGCGCACGCACGAACCCGACCAATCGATCGAGCGGGGCGGTCACCCCTTTCACGACGGCCCGGCTGACGAGCACGAGAAGCGCCACGCTGATCGCCGCCGACAGCAGAATGGTGCGCTCGACGGCCGTCGTCGCCGCGGCGACCGGCGACGTGTCGGCGACGAGAACCACCGTCGTACCCGGCTGGCTGTCGACGGTGCGGTAGGCGATCGCGCACGGAAACCCGCAGTCGGCCGAAACCAGACGCGGCGAGGGTCCCGGCGCCTGCGCGGCGATCGCCGCCTGCGCCGACGCGAGCAGCTGGGCCTTCGGCTGGTCGAGCGAACTGGCCAGCAGGTGTCCGTCCGGGCCGAGCGTCAGGATGTCGGCGCCGATCACCGGACGAAGATTCTGAAGCACGGGCGAGCTCATGGCGAAGCTGCGCCACGTGACGGAGGACGCCGACTCCAGCAGTTGGGCCTCGAGGCGCGATTGCAGCGCACCAGCCGTACTGCGCACGCCCACCCAGGTGATCGCGACGCTCGCGGCCCCCGCCGCCAGCACGAGAGGAATGACGAGACGGTGCTCGACGCGCAGGCGGCGGCGCGCCGGGCTCACGGCTTGAAGCCGACGATCAGCGTGTGCGGATTGGGCGGCGGAAGCGGCCGCACATCCAGGCGAGCGAATCCGGCGTCCTGCATCCAGCGGCTCATCTCGGTTTTTGCGTGTGCCGACCCATGGTTGCTGGTCAGCATCATATTGAGCGCGAAGGAGAGCGCAAACGGCGGGCTGTTCTTGTCGTCGTTCTCGAAGAAGACGTCGCTCACCACGATGAGCCCACCCGGGGCCATGGCGGCAAAGCTCTTCTCGAGGAGCATGCGGCACTCGGCTTCGTGTTCGCGGTGCATCATGCCCGACAGCAGCACCGCATCGTGATTCGCGCCGAAAGATGCGGTGAGATAGTTGCCGGGCTGCAGATCGATGCGATCGGCGTAGCCGTGCGCCTCGACGATCTCGCGCGTGATCTCGAGTACGCCCGGCAGGTCCAGCACCGTCGATCGAAGCCCGGGCGTCTTCTGGACCAGGGCAATCGAATAGGTTCCTGGGCCGCCGCCGACGTCGAGCAGCCGCGTGCGTCCGCTGAAGTCGACGAGCGCCGGCAGCACGGAGCTGAGGCCGCGCGCGCGTTCGTGCATCGCATAGATGAAGGCGCGCGTCTTCTCCTTGTCATCGCCAAGGATGCTCTCGGGGTCGATCGCCGGACGGCCCGTCCGCACCAGCCCAGTCAGGCCGGCCCAGACCGGATAGAGATCCTGCGCGTATTTGAGTCCGTTTGCCGCGTACGCCGGCTGTCCCTTGACCAGGTACGCCTGCGTCGCCGGCGTGTTCTGGTAGTGGACCCCGTCTCGCGCGAGCATGCCGTCCGCCACGCACCACTCGAGGATCATCCGCAGCGGCTCACGCTCGACGCCGCACGCGGTCGCCAGCGCTTCAGCGGTCGTGTGCCCGGCGCTGATCTGCGTGAACACGTCGAGCTCGCTGGCCGTGAACAGCACCATGGACGAGCGGTGTGCGAGAGCGATCTGTTGCAGCCCGGCGGCGCTCGGAAGCTGGCCTGGCGCGAGCACGGGTTCCTGGGATCTCTTGAGTGCGTCGGTCACTCGGTCATCTTGAACGGCGCTCCAGAGCGTGTCAACACGCGTGACAACCTGTGAAGCGTGCAGGATCCGTTCTGGTACAGTGAGCAGCGGGCGTCGAACCTCGCGCGCCCCCGATGCGATGTTTCCAACCGCCGTCATCGACGTCGTCGGCTTGACCGGCGAAATGCTGGGCGCCGAGACGCCGCACCTGGACGCGCTACGCCGCAGCGGATCGTCGGCGGCGGTACGCTCCGGCCTCCCCGCCGTGACGTGCACGGCGCAGGCCACCTACATGACCGGCCGTCCGCCACGCGAGCACGGGGTCGTCGGGAACGGCTGGTATTTCCGCGATCTCGCTCAGGTGATGTTCTGGCGCCAGCCTGACCAGCTGATCGCCGGCGAGAAGATCTGGGACGTCGCCCGCCGGCGCGACCCGTCGTTCACGTGCGCCAAGATGTTCTGGTGGTTCAACATGTACGGCGGCGTGGAGTGGTCCGTGACGCCGCGGCCGATCTACCCCGCCGACGGTCGAAAGATTCCCGAGATCTACTCGGCACCCGCCGATCTGGCTGCCAGGCTGACGTCCGAGCTCGGGCCGTTTCCGTTCTTCGACTTCTGGGGACCTCGATCCGGCATCCGCTCGAGCGAGTGGATCGCCGACGCGTCGCTCGCCGTCGATCGATGGTTCGCGCCCTCGCTTCTCATGGTCTATCTGCCGCACCTGGATTACGACCTCCAGCGATACGGCCCTCGCGATCCGCGGGCCCGGGCCCAGGTGGCGGTCATCGACGCGCTGGTCGGGCGTCTGGTGGAGGCGCTGCGCGCGGCTGGGCGGCGCGTGCTCGTGCTCTCGGAGTACGGCCTGGCGGACGTTCACCGGCCCGTGCACCTCAATCGCACGCTGCGTGACGAAGGGTGGCTCGCCGTGCGCGACGAGCTCGGCACCGACGCGTTCGACCCGGGCGCCAGCCGCGCGTTTGCCGTCGCCGATCACCAGCTCGCGCACGTCTACGTCCGCGATCCCGCCGATCGTCCGGCGGTCAAGGCACGACTACAGGCGCTCGAAGGCGTCGAGCAGGTGCTCGAAGGCCGGGAGATCGCCGCCGCTGGCCTCGATCACGAACGTAGTGGCGAACTGGTGGCCATTGCGACTCCCGAGTCGTGGTTTACCTACTACTACTGGCTCGACGACGCGCGCGCGCCGGACTACGCCCGGACCGTCGACATCCATCGCAAGCCCGGCTACGACCCCTGCGAGCTGTTCATGGATCCGGCGCTCAGCCTGCCGGCGGTTCGCGTGGCCGCAACGCTGGCCAAGAAGGCGCTCGGCTTCCGGTATCTGATGAACGTCATCCCGCTCGACGCCTCGCTCGTGCGCGGGTCGCACGGCCGCATTCCCGCGTCGCTCACCGCCGGGCCGGTCGCGATCTCGTCAGAAGCCGACGCGCTCGGCGACACGCTCGAGCCGACGGCGATCCACGATCTGATCCTGTCGCACCTCTTCGACACGCGGCCCTCAGCGCTGCCGAACAACGACCGTCGCTCCTGACTTGAGCGGCCCGGGGACCACTTGCGTCTGCCCCCCGGGCCAGACGACCGTGATCGAATTCGCCTGCCCCGCGCTGCCGAGGCCGGCGTAGACGGGCACCGCACTCTGGCCCAGATATCCAAGCTTCCCGTCGTTCACGATCACCTGCGCACGGCCGGCGGCGTTCACGGTGATGCGCGCGCCGAGGCCGTCGCGGTTCGACGACTTGCCCACGAGTTGGATCTTCAGAAAATTGATGGCGCCTCGCTGCGCGAGATCACTGATCAGGACCTGCGGAACGTCCCCGTAGTCGTTCGTCACGATATCGAGATCGCCGTCGCCATCGAGATCGAGGACAACCGCCGATCGGCTTGCCCGCGCGGCCCAGACCGTGACGTGGCCGTGGCGCGCGGGCACCGTACCGCGCTGCTCGGGCGTCTGCGTGTTGTCGCTCATCACGGGCGCGATTTCACCCTTGCAGATGTCCTGTCCGACGTCCGCGCCGTCGCACTCGAGCTCGAACCAGGGACGGATCAGCCGCCGGCGCGGCTCGACCCCGAGCACGTATTCAGCCGGCACGAAACGCTTGCCGCCATCGTTGAGCAGAATGTCGTTGCCTTTGTACCGGCGCGGATAGTTCATCCCGGCGCTGATGAACACGTCGGGCCAGCCGTCGGCGTTGAGGTCTCCCACGCTCGGTCCCCAGGGCCATCCGGTTTCGACGCCGGAGGTCTCCGACACCTCGTCGAACTTGCCGGCGCCGCGGTTGGTGAACAGGGCGTTGCCGAGGATGTGATGGCCGTCGGTGGCCAGGAACCGGGGCGGGAACATCTTCTCCGGATCCTGCTTGCGACGCTCGTTCTCGGGGAGCAGGTCCGCGGCCATGTCGGTGTGCATGTCGGTGACCAACAGATCGACACGCCCATCGCCGTTCCAGTCGAACGCCTTGACGCCCATCGCGCCCCACGGCGTGGCTGGAAACACTTCCCGGCTCCGGCGCTCGAACCGACCGTTGCCCGCGTTGCGCCACAGCTCATCGTGCCCCTGCATCGAGGGGATGTAGAGGTCCGTGCGGCCGTCCCCGTCGTAGTCGAAGGGCATGGCTTCACCGGACCATGCGGAATGCACGAGGCCCGAAGACTTCGTCACATCCTCGAACCGTCCGTCGCCCACGTTGTGGTACAGAACCGAGGTTTCGAAGCGCTCTGGATGCAGATGCCCGGCGAACGCGTCGCCAAAACTCTTCCACAGACCATTGGCGATCTCTTCGTCGCGGGTGTACTTGCCGACATTCGTGACGAAGAGATCGAGCCGGCCGTCGTTGTCGTAGTCGAAGAACACGGCGCCTGACGAGTGCCCGCCGGTCCCGGCCACGCCCGCGTGCATCGTCGCATCCGTGAACTTTCCGTGACCGTCGTTCACGAAGAGGAGGTTGCCGTCCCGGACGCAAGAAACGAAGAGATCTTCGTCGCCATCGTTGTCGATGTCGGCAAACGACGCACCCACGCAGGCACGGTGACCGACGGCCACGCCCGCGGCGGCCGTGATGTCCTCGAATCGGCCGCCACCCAGATTCCGGTAGAGCGCATTGGGGCCACCCTGATTCACGAAATACAGGTCTGGCAGGCCGTCGTTGTCCACGTCGGCCGCCGCCACCGCCGTGCCATGGTCGTAATGCACGGCGCGATAGTTCCTTCCCAGATCCTCTGTGGCGACGTGGCGGAACGTGATGCCGCTCGAGCCAACGCGATCGACCAACTGAAAGTCGTGCGCCGCCTGCAGCGTTCTCGCCGCGTCCATCTGGGCCTTCCGATGGTTCTCGATCCAGTTGGGCTCGCGAAGATCCTTCGGGACGTACACGTCTTGCGGCGGCGGGGCCGCGAGCGCGTCGGTGATCGCGCGGCGTACGTCGGCGAGCGCACTCTGCCCCTTGGCGTCGATGGCTGCGCGCACGCGGCCATCGCGTCCAACGACGATGAACTGCTGGTTCTCCGGAGCAGCCAGCTTGAATCCGGTCGTGATGAGCGCACGAACCGTCGACGGCGTTCCGGTCAGGAACGACCACCGCGAACCGTCCGCGCCGTTGGCCGTCGCGTAGGCGCGAAGGACGTCGGCGCGGTCCTGGTCCGGGTCGAGGGAAAACGACACGAACCTCACGTCGTTCATCGACGGCGTCCCAGTCACGTCCTTGGCAAGCGTGGCCATCCGTTGCGTCGTCTCGCGCGACGCGCCGTCGTGAGTGGCGATGAAGTCCGCAACCCAGACCACGCCGTGCAGGTCGGTGAGCCCGAAGGGCCGGCCGCCCTGATCTTCGAGCGTGAACTCGGGCAACCGGGAAGCGGTCGCGCCGGTCTGCGACGCGGGAGCCGGGCGATTGCAGGCGGCAGTGCTCGCCAGGAGAACGGCCAGAATCGACCAGGCGCGTCTACCGACAATTCGATTCCGGTCAACCTTCCTCATTACAGCTCCTACCTGGCTCGGCCGCGCACCCACGACTGATACTCCTGCGGCGAGTCGACGACGATGGCACCCACGAGGCGCTCGGGATGCGGCAGTCCACAGAGTTCCTCGGCACGAAGCTCGTAGCGACGGGCCTCATCCGCACGAAAGCGGAAGTGTCCGGGCAGGCCTGGTGCGGCGAATTCCCGCAGGCCAAGGTCGGGCGCGAAGAAGTTCGAGATGTACTCTCGACTCGAAAAAACCAGCGTGACGGCGGCGCCGCGCGGCACATGTACCTCGCGGCCAGTCGAGACCCTGTTTTCTGAGCCTCGAGGACCTGGGAGCAGGTACTCAGCGTTCCAATCGGCGCGATGCGCCGTCAATTCGACGCTGACCGCGTTCAAGGGGACTGGCAGATCGGCCGCACAGCCGGCCGAGCAGACGAGTGCGGCCACGCCGGTAGAAGCCAGAAGGCGAAGCAATCGCGCAGATTATCGATGCAGCCGCTCTGGTGCATCAACCCCGATGGTGCGAGTGCGCGGTGCTGCACAAAATGACACGCGCTCGAGTTTTGAGTTCCAACCCTTAAGTGGTCTGGGTTTGGCGGCGCCCTGGGTTCTCGAGAAGTAAAACGAAGTCGCGCCCACGCGCGACTTGATCGCCGACGCTTCGGAAGCTCTGAATATCTAAGCTGTTGGTGATTCAACCACTTGGACGATTTCTGAGCAGACGACGGAGCCCGGCCCTCGAATTGCTGTGTTGCTGCCAGGATTTGCGGATCGCGTCGTCGCGACCGGGTTAGATAGGAGCCAGGAGAGAACCATGAGTCTCATGAGCAGAGTCAACCGCGGACTCATCGCGTTGGGAGTTGCGGCCGTGGTCGGGCAGGCGATACCCACGCAGGCGGCGCCCATCATCACAGTGACACCGAGCCCCTCGGTCGTCGTTCAGAACGGCACCAGCCAGACCTTCGACGTGGTCGTGTCGGGCCTCGCGCTGAACGAAGCGGTGGGCGGCGTCTCGCTGCTGCTGACCTGGGACAGCACGATCCTCGGCGCCCCCACGAGTGACACGCTGGACCCCGACAACAAGATGGGGACCTCTCTCGACCCCTTCAACGTGGATCCAGCGACCGGATTCGCCCCCGGGAAGCTCACCCTCTCGTTCCTGGCGGACATTTCAAAGGACGAGGCCGCCCTCAAGGCGCTGCAGGGTGCAGGGTTCAGACTGGCCACGTTCAGCCTGACCGCGCTGGCTCTTGGAACGACGCCGATTGACCTGCTGGTGTTCTCTCCGAACGGTCCGAACGGCGTCCCGCTGTCGGACGGCAACGGCTTCCCGCTCGGCGCGACGCTGGTGGGCACCTGCGTGACGGTCGGTGTGTCCAGCACGGTGCCGCCTGGTTCGTGCGCCGCGGTCCCCGAGCCGGCGTCGATGATGCTGATCGGCAGCGGTCTGGCCTCGGTGCTGGCCCTGGCCCGTCGCCGTCAGGCGGCTCGCAAGGCGTAGAGATCTCGGCGCGCCAGGCGCGCCAGAGTGCCACTATCCGTCCCCGCAGGAGGCGCGTTCCCCTGCGGGGATTTTTTTTGATATTGATTGGTGCCCATGGCTGTTGCTTCCACCGCCCGCCCTTCTGTCAAGAAGGCTCAATCGCGCAAGCACGTGGCGGCCGCACCGAACGCGAGACCGCTGGCGCTGGCGATGGTTGCCACGATGGCGCTGGCTGCTCTCGCTCTCGTCCCTTCGGTGAACGCGAACGCCCAGCTTCGCGCGTCGGTCCTCGGCGCAGCCGTTGTTCTGGCCGCGGGTGTCGGCCTGGTGCTCTGGACCGCAAAAGCGGCGCGACGTGCGCTGTCGATCGAGGTTTCGATCCGGCGGCCACATTACATGCAGGCGATGCTGCAGGGGAGCATCTACGCCTACTGGGGCTACTACTATCGCCCGGTCTATGACCAGGTGCCGCTCATCGCGGCGCAGCTCGCGTTCGCCTATGCGTTCGACATGCTGCTCGTCTGGTCGCGACGGGACAAGTACACGCTCGGCTTCGGCCCATTCCCCATCATCTTCAGCATCAATCTCTTCATCTGGTTCAAGCCGGAGTGGTACTACCTGCAGTTCGCGCTCGTCGCGCTCGGATTCCTGGCCAAGGAGTTCATCCGGTGGCAGAAGGAGGGGCAGTCCGCGCACATCTTCAACCCGTCGTCGTTTCCGCTGGCGCTGTTCTCCGTCGTCCTGATCGCCACCGGCTCCACGTCGATGACCTACGGCGTCGAGATTGCCACCACGCAGTTCAACCCGCCGAACATGTACTTGATGCTGTTCCTCATCGGTCTTCCCGGACAGTATTTCTTCGGCGTGACACCGATGGTCATGACGTCGGTCCTGGCGACGTACCTGTTCGGGGCCGTCTACTTCGCGGTCACTGGAACCTATTTCTTCGTCGATTCCTACATCCCGGTGTCGGTGTTCCTCGGCATGCACCTGCTCTTCACCGATCCGGCCACGGCGCCGCGCACTGAACTGGGCCGGATCATCTACGGCGTGCTGTACGCCATCGGCAACATCGTTCTCTACGACGTGCTTCAACGAGCGGGCATTCCGACCTTCTACGACAAGCTCCTGCCGGTGCCGCTGATGAACGTGTCGGTCAGGGCCATCGATCGGTTGGCGGGTTCGCCGGCGCTCAGCGCGATCAACCCGGCAAACCTTGGCCGTGCGATCGTCGCGCGGAAACGGCACCTCGCGTACATCACGGTCTGGGCGGTGGCGTTTGCCGGCATGAGCTCGGTGCAGGCCGTCGGCGATCACCATCCAGGGCACCGCGTGCCGTTCTGGCAGCATGCCTGCGACGCCAACTTGCGCAACGGCTGCTCGACGCTCGGGAGCATCACACAGAAGTACTGTGCGGACGGCTCCGGGTGGGCATGCAACGAGCTGGGTGTTCTGCAGGCGGAACATCGAGTGAAGTTTCCGGATCGCGCCGCGCAGAGTTTCGACAGCGCATGCGGACTGAGATTCGGAGCGGGCTGTCAGAACAAGGCCGCGCTCCTCTCCGGCGCCGCCGCCAAAGATTTGCGGCGGCCTGCTCCTGCGCTTTCCGACTACCCCGTGATCCTGAGGTCGGGAAAAGGGGCGTTGCCCGATACGCGGCCTTTCGCGCTGTACGACCTGGCTTGCGATCAGGGATTCGCTTCCGGCTGCCAGGGGCTGGCGCATCTCTACCGCTCGGGCGAGGGAACCGCGCGCGATCCTCACAAGGCGCTGGCGCTGCTCGAGCGCACATGTGCGGATGGCGACGGCCCCGGCTGTTCGGACCTCGGATTGATGCACTTCACCGGCGATGGGGTGCCCTTGGACAAGCCCAAAGGGCTCAGCTATCTGAAGCAGGCGTGCGACAAGGGCTATGCGCAGGCGTGCGAGTGGTACGCGCAGCAGAAAGCGGGCTAGCGTTCGCGATTACTGTTCAGGGACGAACGCGGGCGGAAGCTGGTAGGGGGCGGTCTGGGTCGGGGGCGGCGCAACCTCGCCTGGCCGTGCCGACCCCATGGCAGCAGGTGTCGTCCTGCTACCAGGTGAGGAGCCCGCAGGAGGCGCAACCATTCCAGGTCGCGCAGAGCTGACGGACGCACCCGTCCCCGAGACACCGGGAAACGCGCCGGGAACCGTCACGGCCTTCGCGTCCCCTCGACCTTCCGACGCTTCCGCGTCGTTGTTCGAGGGAATGTTCACGATGCCGTTCGTGCTGATTTCGTCGGGCTCGGGAAGCAGTGAGGCGCGAACCCGGGTCGAGGCCTGCACGGGTGGTGCCGGCAGCGGCTTCGGCGTCGGCTCGAAGAACTGCGGCGCTGGAGTCGTTCCGGTTCCCAAGAGAACGATTCGATCGATCTGAGAACGCCCGGGGGCCGTGGCCACGCGATCCGCCAAGACGTATCCAGGAAGCCCTCGAAGAATCGTCTCGAGGGCTGCGGACTCCGAAACTCGATTCAGTTCGACGCTGAGAGGGGTCGTCGGTAACGACCCCCGGTTCAGGACAGTCGTGGCGCCGACCTGCGACCACTGCTCGAGAATCGCTGCAATCGTCACGTCCTTGGCGACGAGCGTGACGGTCCCGTTCTCGAAGAGAAGTCGGATGCCTTGGTCTTGAGCCGACGTCGTTGCGTCGGCTCCGACCACCAGAGAGATGCTCAGAGCGACGCCGAAGCGGAGCAGTTTATAAGCACGCATAGTCGCGATGATCGGTTCGAGGTGATCCTTGCACGATCGCCGCCGGTGGCGATCATCGAAAGCGTCGCGATTGCCGGGGAAAGCCGCCTGCCATGAGTCTCCACATTGCACCCAGCGCAGAACAAATGTCAGCCTGGTGAAGCCCTCGGCCTCGAGAACCTCTGTATAATCCGCGCACAGACGTGCTCGGTTGTTGGCCTGGTCTTTGAAGCACAGCTGAGTGGCGGACCTGGGTTGTTCTTTCTCCTCTGAGGGAATCGTATGAGAATTTGGCGTCTCTGCACGGCAGCGTTGACGGCGGTGCTCGCACTGGGCGGATGGTCAGCAGCATCGGCTGGCACGTTCCTGATGCCGGACCGGGACATGTTGATGGGCACCTCCGAGGTGGTGTGGGGTATCACCACCCAGGCCAACGGCACCGCGTTCGTTTTGGACTACGGCGACGGGTCCGCGCAATCGACCGGCACTGTGGCCGACCGCTCCTTCATCGCGTTCAACCATACCTACGCCTTGAGTGGCACCTTCACCGCGACGCTCTGTGTTGGAGCTGGCGCCGCCGTTCCTGGGTGTCTTGGTGAACAGGCCACCGTGGTCGTGAAGGTCTACAACGGCGGGCTCCTGTCCGCGTACGACCTGCGCAATCTGAACATCAATCGGGCGATCGAAAACGGTTTCCGGTATCTCTGGACGTCTCAGACGAACCGCACCAACTTCGACACGACCGACACCACCAACTGGGTTGCCGACTACCCGCTGACCGCGGCGTCGCTGGCGGTTCTCTCGTTCGAGAACCACAACTACAAGGTGCCG
>Ga0207703_10004287_pt1 | contig 11729 bp, 6 predicted proteins | sample KBSSwiS12_FD_184304 | JGI IMG/M metagenome (GOLD analysis project Ga0207703, IMG submission 184304) | Switchgrass rhizosphere microbial communities from Kellogg Biological Station, Michigan, USA - KBS Switchgrass S1-2 (SPAdes) (version 2) | ecosystem: Host-associated > Plants > Roots >... | reverse complement strand
ACTGAAAAAGGATGTCTGGGCTCAACGCAAGACATGGATCAAGGACCATGAACCCGCACAGGGTGACGCGGGCGATACCCGGGCACAAGTCCTGGAGCATGTGTCCAAGGGCGCTCACGACAACAAGCTCGAAGTCCTGGAGCAAAGTCTCAACGACGTCCAGCAAGGCCCCTCCGGAACACGCATCAACGTCACCCTTAAGATCAAGGGCCCCATGGAAGGGCTTTGCCATTGGCTCGCTGATCTGCAAAAGCCGGAAAGCTTTTACGCCGTGTCGAAACTCTCGTTAAAAGCCGACCAGGACCAGAAATCGATGATTTGCACCGTGCAACTGGCACGTTACTTCAAGGGAGGTTCCTAAAATGAAACGATGTTCCATTTGGGCGATTCTACTGGCGGTCTTCACTTTATCCGCACCTTGGGCTTGGGCGGATGAAGCGACGCTGCCGGGGCAAGGCTTTGTCGCTTCACGTTACGAAGTCTTGTGGACGAAATCCCCATTTTCTGTCGCTTCCTCGACCGAACCGGTGGCATCGCCGGATTACTCGCTTTCGGGGCTCTCCAAATTCGATGGCATCTCCTACGCTAACCTCATCGACAAACAAAAGAATGAACATTTTGTCCTGACTTCTGAAAAGCCGGTGAGGGGACTGACCTTGGTATCCATTGCACGGGCACAAGATCCTGCCAATAGCTCAGTCGTCATTCAAAGAAATGGTGAAAATATCACTCTGAAACTCGATACTCAGCCAGCACCGGGCTCTGCGCCGGTACCGGTTGTCACTATGCCCGGCCCCCCACTGCCAGCGCTCCCCAATGCTGGAGTTCCTAATCCCGGCAATCCCTCGGGCAATCCGACCGCTGCCGGAGGGCCTTCAGATATGCCTCCGCCTCCTCTTTTTCACCGCCATGCGGTCCGGGTGCCTCCTCAGCCCCAGCCCCAACCGCAACCTCCCCACTAATATATCATGTTGCAGACTTCCTTATCTTCTAAATCATGCCATGCTGGTCGTCCCGATCATCGCATGATCCCTCCACTCCCATTTTTGAGAAGCCTGATTCTTTTGGCTGTATTCTCATTAGCTCTGAACGGAAATTTTCCGTTATCAGCCCAAAACACCGGGCCAGTTCTCAATCAGGACTCAGATAATTTTGCCAATTTCCAAAACCAAAGGGTTGATGATATTCTCAATACCTATGAGCGGCTTTCGGGCAAACTCCTGATTCGAGACGTCCAATTGGCGAATGTTCCTCCCATGAGCATTAACGCAGAAGGCTTAAGCAAAGCGGAGGCTCTGAAAATGATAGAAGCGACGCTACTGCTCAACGGCGTCGCCTTCGTGGCTGTTGATGATCATACCGAAAAAGTTATTATGGTGGCAGCACAGGCCAAAACGCCACGCAGTGAAGGCGTAAAAATCTACGCCAACGCAACCGACCTGCCTCAAACCGATACGGTGGTCAGTTATTACATGCCGCTCAGCTATATTACTCCGACCGAGGCTCTGCAAATATTCTCCGGGCAGGCACCCATTCATGGTAGCTACGGTGCCTACACTCCGGCTCCCTCCGCCCAGGCGATCATTATCACGGAAAGCACCAGTGTCATTCGGGAATTGATTGCCCTCAAGGAGTTGATCGATGTGCCTCCGGCCAGCGTGGTCAGTGTCTTTATCCAGCTTAATCGCGCCGATGCGGAAAAGGTGGCCGATCTGATCACCAAGATGCTCACTCCTTCGCCAAATGCTGCTGCGGCTGCGCAAGGGGTGCCTATCGGTGGTGTTCCTGCCGGGGTTGGAAACACTGCGCCACTGTCGAATGAGCACAATCTCATCTCCGGCACCGCCCAGGTCATTCCCGATACCCGGTCCAACCGGCTGTTGATCATTACTCGCCCGGTCAACATTCCCTTCTTCAAGCAAGTCGCCTCGGAACTGGACCAGCCCGATATCTACATGGTGCCCCAGCGGCGCCCTCTTAAATACGTCCTGGCCCAGGACATCCTTCCTGCACTCGAAGCATCGCTCGCTCAAGGCAAGGAAGAGGAAAAGCAAATCGAGAAAGGCCAGGGCAATACCAACGGAACCAATACGAATACCCAGGGGAGCGGGGCTGCTTCCTCTGGCGGTGCCTCTTCCAGCGGCGCAGGAACCGTCTCTGCGATTACTCCCCAACTTCAAGCCCCTGCGGAAAATTATGTTCCGACCGTTGTCACCATCGGCAAGACGCGTCTTCTGGCTGATAACCGTTCCAACTCGATCATCGTCTTCGGTTCTCCCGACGTTACCAGCCGCGTGTTTGGGATGATCGATGAACTCGATCGCAAGCCTCTTCAGGTTTATCTCGCTACCGTCATCGGGGAATTGACCGTTACAGAAGGTGAAGAATTCGGAATCGATTGGCTGCAAAAGTATGCAGGCAGTCCCACCAACGGTATCGCCAGCTCTAATTTAACCACGGGGAAGGGGACTTCTTCGTCCGCCTCTCTTCCCGAGCCGGGCAATCTTTTGGCTTCAACCATATTTCCTCTCGCTTCCGGCCTGACGCTGTATGGCCAGATTGGCGGAACGATTAACGCCTACGTGCGCGCGCTTGAAACGACTGATCGTTTCAAGGTGATCTCAAGGCCGAGCGTTTATACCACGAACAATAAATTGGCCGTGATCGCTTCCGGTAGCCAGGTTCCCGTTCCGAGTAACATCACCTCGGGATTTAACGGCACATCGGGGACTGACGTGAATAATGGGCTTACTACGACGGCCAATATTGCATACCAAAACGTTCTTCTCCAACTGGATATCATCCCGCTCATCAACGCCAACCGTGAAGTGACCCTCAAGATTCGCCAGACCGATAATACGCTCGGGGCCAACAACGTCATTAGCGGTAACAACGTTCCCACGATCAATACGCAGGAGATCAACACGGAAATCACCGTGCACGACAAATCGACCGTGGTGATAGGTGGCCTTATTACCGATACCAACAAGCATGACACCACCGGTGTTCCCTTGCTGAGCGACATTCCTGTGCTCGGTTATCTCTTCAAGGACACGACGAAAAGCAAGGAGCGCGATGAACTCATCATCATGATTCAGCCGAGTGTCGTCGAAACGGATATCGACCAGAATAACGTCGATGCCGCCGAAAAACACCGCACCCTCCTCGGACAAGAGGCTGAACGTGCAGCCAATGGTTTCTCCGAGGATGTTCCCAAAGCCTTTCTGCCGCCGAAGACAACCACAACCACGACGACCTCCACCACGTATAGTTCCAAAGGCAGTGCGCCCGTTAAAAGTCCTTCGATCGAAGCAACGTCTTCCAAAAATCCCTGACAATCTCTCTTCTCGACGAAACACGATTTACCCGGTGGCTTTAATCACCGGTTGTGAATCTATTCCGACAGGTGGTATCAGAGAACTTCTAAAGTCACTGCCAAAACAACAACAGTGGTTGGACCACTGCCCTGACCCTTGAGCGTGAGGGTTTTGATTTCCAAATGAGGGTAAGGGTTCATCCAGCGTAACGTATACAGGTACCTGCGGTAGAGATCGGGATCTTCGGGATTTTGTACAAGAACGGGTCGCGCCTCATCAGTCTCAAGGGGTTTCCGGGTATACCACCAATCCTGGATGTTGGGCCGGGCTCTAAGCGTACGGTGGGGTGTCTTCGGGTTTGCTCTATCGAGCGCGATGACCGGAATCGCAATACTCGTTCCATCCACATAATGCACCAGATAAGAACTGGCATGTTTCATGGATATTGTCCACAAGCAGGCATGGAGAATCCACGCCGTCTTGAAACGTTTCTGGACAGGAATCCTGATCGAGAGCGGCGCGGCTTTGAGCTGATAATTGGGCATGTCATGGAGTGCAATGAAACTTTTCCCTCCGTTTGTCTCCTCATCGATAACATCGAAAGGGACATTGTGGATGATTCGCTTCCCTGCTGGAAAATGGAGCAGAGGCATGACTTGGGTGCGATCATGATTGGTGTTGAATTCGTTCCGGGATTTGTTGGCGAAAGAAGCCAGCGTTAATGGAACAAAGCCTCTGCTTTCAAAAAAGGCTTTAGAATCTGAGGTTGGCTCCAGCTTATTCTCTGATGATCTGATTTCCGGAACGGACGACTGTGGCAGACTAGGTCCAGGCTGCCATCTCGGTTGAACCAAAGCGATCCGTGGTTGCTCGGGTATCCCCTTGTCATCCATGTTGAGGCTTTGGACGAGCAAGTCCACGGCAGCACTACCTACCAACTCGTAACGAAGGTCGACCCCGGCACAGAGCGGTTGGTCCTTCCGCCAATCGAGCGAAATAAGGGCCGTGTTCCCGGGAATTTCCAATGCGTCCTTTCTCCTCAGGTTGATTTCGTCATTCGATACACAAAGGAGGCAATCGGGTCGATGCGTTTCAAACCAATGGAAAAAAGCACGGGTACCTGATGAGATATCCCATAAAATAGGAATTCGATTTTCGGGAGGTAGTGCATACTGCTCGGCCAGGAATGCCGCGCAGGAACGGTTTTCTCTCCGGATTTCGGGTTCCCATGCGCTGATCAAGCCTGGACGGCGATAGCCATTGAGAAGAGCCTGCCCAAAGGCCAGTCGGATGGCGCGATAGTGGTCGGCATCAGCAGCGTGAAGCCCGGGAGTTTTCGGAATACTTCCCACGACCACGCAGGTGAATTGTTCAAAAAGAGAACGAAACGAGAGATCCAGATTGACTCCCCACATCGTGTTGAGAATGACTCCCTGAATACCGCGGGACTTGAGGATACGGATCAAAGGTTTGCATGTGTCGGTGGGATGGAGCGTAATCTCATTACAAATAAAGCCCGATTTGGCCGCCTCCCTTTGAAGGGCATCCATGAATTCGTTACCATAACAAAGGTCGGGCTTCGGATGAGCTATTAGCGCGATGTTTCCCTGGTAGGAGCGTGCCTCTTTTGACCGTAGACGTGCCATGAGATGTGCCCTTTCGGGATCAGGCCGATAACCCAGGTCTTCTGCGATTTTGTGGATGCGTTGTCTCTGCCGAAGTGAAATTCGAGGGCTGTCACGCAGCGCTAATGAGATCGTCATTTTGCTCACGTTTGCCAGAGCAGCAAGCCGGGACAATGAGATCGCATCCATATTACGTAAACTAAAAATTATTTAGCCAAAGTGTAATCCATGTGGCATTTAGAGCAATCGCACCTAATGCCCAAAATCTATGAATAAACTTACCCTAATAGTCGTTATCGCACTAATCGCTGTATTCGGTCAAGCGGTCCACGCAGCTACTTTATTCTCTGAATCATTTGAGACGTATCCAGTTACTTGGAATTTACCATCTGGATCGCCTTGGGCCCATCCCACCTACGTGGTCTCTGTTAACAACAGCCCGGTGGTAACTGGACAGGATGGGAGCAACTATCTGGAAATCGACAATGCCGGTACTTCCGCCGCCCCGGAATCAGACACAATTGCAACGAACGGTACGGCGGATGCAGCCATGGGAACGTTTCAAGCGAATACAACCTATTCGTTGACGGTACTCATGCAATGTGGTGCTGGCGGCACAACCAACGGCCCGCTCTTTAGTGGGACCATCAGTTTACTGGATGCCACGACTTCAACCGCAGCGGGTTCTTTCACCGAAAACTTCGGATCGGCTCCCGATGCGAATTTTCACTCGTATACCGTAACGGTCGATACGGCTACTCAACCAGGCTTGGTGGGGCATACCATCGGAATCAGTTTAACGGCTTCACAAACCACCCTCTATTTTCATGCCGTCTCATTCGACAAGGTTGCCCTTACAGCTACACCGGATGTACCTCCCGGAATGTCCTATATTGGCGTCAACATCGAGAAAGACTGGCTTTACACCGATGTCATCCGTCAGGCTGCGCATAGCCAGTGGAACATTTCGACCGATCTATGGAATACAACCCCTGCCGCTGCTGCAACCGTTGATAGTAACGGCTGGCCCACGCAGGATTGTTCCCTGGCGCTTTGGGGAACCACCGCCGTCACGGGCAATGTTCAAAATAATGGAACTTATACAGTTGTCTTTAACGGCATCGCCAAGGTGACGACCTTCCCGGGTTATGTGGTCAGTCCCGTGAATAGCGATGGCACGAATGGGACCTATAATGCATCGACCAATACAACCACCGCCACGTTTGTCGATACCTCCGCGTCGGCGGAAAATGTTGCGATCATTTTCGCCAACACGAAACGAACTTCTTCCAGCGCGACAAATACCGGCATCACCAATGTCCATGTGTATCGTCCGACTTCACCTGGTGCTACCACCAGTTTTGCAGTGGGAACGCTCTTTACCCCGGTCTCCCTTTCTGTGGGTGAGAAATTCTCCACGAGCCGATTCCTGGATCTCACGGCGGCCATTAACAGCACCCAGGTCAACTGGGTGGATCGCAATATCCCCGCTTTCTGGTGCCAGAATGGAGGGGGGATTCACCCGATGTCCTACGAGTATGCCGTTGCCTACTGCAACGCCACCAACACGGACCTCTATCTCAATATTCCCTACCATGCCAGCGATGCCTATGTCACCAATCTGGCTAAGCTGATCAAATATGGATCGGATGGCGTCAATCCGTATAGCTCGACACAGGCCAGCCCGGTATGGGCTCCGTTGAATTCCAATCTGCATGTCTACTTTGAACTCAGTGATGAGGTATGGAATTCAATCTTCCAGCAAATGCATGACAACTATAATGCGGTCGTGGCTGATCAAACCGCGAACAATGCCGAGTGGAATATCCTGAATTATGATGGTGCGTCGGCATCCAACCTATGGACTGGTGCATGGAGACTTATCGGCTTGAAAGGACTGCAATTTAGCAACGACTTCCGGGCTGTTTACGGCGACACCGCCATGCCTCCCTACGCCAATTGCACGGTCCGCCCCCTATTTGAGTTTCAGGCGCAGAATGGCCAGTCCACAGGTACTTCAGCCCTGCATTTCCTGGATAATTACTATAACAACAGCGACGGTGTCGCCCATGTGACCACTCCGCATCCGATGAACTACTACTTCTGGGGTGCAGGCGGAGCCACTTACTTCAAATCGAATAATGATGCGGCGACGACCGTCGATGCCATCTTCGCTTCTGGAATCCCGGCAACGGGTTACAGCCTCATGATTCAAACCGATGCGGCAGTGGCGAAAAGCTACGGCCTCAAGCGTGTCGCTTATGAAGGTGGTTGGGCTTTGCAGAACGGCACAAGCACGGACAATCCTGCCGGTGGTCCTGCGTCCCTGGCCAAGTACGATACCCGCGCAACGGCAGTCTTGCAGAACGCCATCACCAGTTTTGAGCAGACCGGCGGCGATCTGAACGTCTTCTATTGTTCATCGAGCTGGGATACAAACTACGTCTGGGGCATGACCGATTCCGTTTTTGACCTCGACGTACCGCTCTACGCGGCCGTAACGGCGATCGACAATTCCGCACCGGCGGCGGTGACCTACGGAAATCCAATTGCCGGTACAGGAGCCACGACGCTGCCCTATGCCAGCAAGCTGATCGCCGAAAGTAATTCCAACTCCGGCTTGGCGGATAACGGGGCGCTGGGATATGTTCCGCTCATCTCTGTCGGCGGCAATTATCAGATTAGTCTCAACATCAACTCCACCGCGGCGGGTAAATACGTAAAAGTCCTGGTTGATGGCAATGTTGTCGGGGGCACGATCAATGTCCCGGTTTCAAGCACGGCCCAGAATGTAGTTGTTGCGACAGTTAATCTGACACCTGGGCAGCACGGTTTGATTATCCGGGGGCAGTACACCTCGAATAATAACTACACAGGCAACTCCTGCACATTCACTAGTGTGGTTTTGACCAAAGTCCCCTAACGAGTCTCCTTGGGAAGAGCGGTATTGGTTTAATCCAATACCGCTTTCTTACCGGGCGACTACAGAAGAGCGGTCACCGAGACGAGAGCCAGGACTGGGCCCGCCTTGGGATCGACTCGTACCTCGATCGATTTAACCGGATCTTCCGGAAATGGATTAATCCATTCCAGAGAATAGAGTGTTCGCGCGTAGGCGGTCGGATTCGTGACGTCATAGATTATGGCGTGGTGCGCGTGAGGAAAATGACGTTGCTCATACCCCTCCCACCAGTCCTGCAAATTCGGACGCAAATGTTTGGGGAGTTTGGGTGCATGGGTTCTTGTCAGGCCAAGGGGAACAAGGGGGACGGATGAAGTTTGTCCGGAAGCAAAGTGCATAATGTATTCCGCAAACAGGATCGGTTTGGCATAGCCGCACCCATGAAGAAAATAGAGGGCCTTGGTTCGCAGATTGACCTCCAGGGTGGCCTCACTCGGCAGTCGTTTTCCTTTTGCAGAGTGAGAATGGGGTGAAAGAAACGTGACCACGGCACATCCCCGGTTGCGTTCCTCATTCAAAACTTGAAAGGGCACGCCATGGATCGAGCGCAGACCGGGAGGAAAGTGTTCCAGAGGTTCTGTACCCAGCCAACCGTGATGTCGCGTAATGCTGTGGTTGGCCAATTTTGAAAGATCCAGGGGCCGCCATTCATCCCAGCCGTTTCTTTGCAGGAAGGGATAGACCTTTCGCCAAGTTTGCGAGGGATGCACAATCGGAGAGGGAGCGGTAACTTGAACTTTGACGGGAGCCTTCTTTGTTTGGATGGCCCGGGTCGATTTTCGCAGCAACAGTTCCGGAACAAAACGGGCTTCCGTGGGGAATTTGGGAGGCCTTCCAGAGCGGATTGCTTGGATCTGGTCCATCAAATCTGTGCACGCCCAGGAAGCAAGCACGTCCGGATCACGGAGCGCAACCACCGTGACAGGTGGTCGACTGTTTACGCTGAATGAGGATTCTCCAATTCCAACGACGGACATCTCGCGTGGCACGGAAAAAGTCTGGATTGCTACCGGAGCGAAGCGATTCCAGAGAATGACGGCCGTGACCTCGGGCTGAATTCGACGTCCTTCAATCAAGGTATCACGCACAATGTCGTCTCGATGATTTTCCGAGTTCCATATCGTGGTGGATGATTCCTTTAAGTTTCGCTTGAGGCAGGCCACCCGGTAAGCCTCAATCCATTCGGTTCTCGTGATATCATAACCCGCGAAGAAAAGAGCGATGCGTCGGTGACCAATTTCATGCAAATGGTTCACACATTTTTCGATAGCTTCTGGCGAATCGATTTGGACAGAGGATTGAGTGGTGGGATGAAGTCCTTCGGCAAAAACGACCATCGGAATGGAGATCTCCTTTAGCCACTGCCGAAGGCTATCTGTAGCCAACAATGACCTAAGGATAATACCTGCAGGTTTTTCTTCATTAAGTAGCTTCGCCAAAACGTGAGGTATTGTTGCAAAGGCCAACGAGGGAATCGTGATCGTCCGATATTGAACGCCTCGTTCCGTGAGTATTCTCTGGACGGTATGCACGAATGCGTCATCTACAGGATAGGCGACGATGTAGACCAATCCCTGCAGGGAGGAGGTGCTTTTTCGCTCGTGCGCGACCGTCAGTTTATAACCGTTTCGGAGAAGTAATCCGCTGGAGACCAGGGACTGGCAGGCTCGCATGATGATGGCGGCAGTGAACCCAATTTCCTTTGCCATTTTCTGTGCAGAAGGCAGGCGTGCGCCTGGAAGTAACTTTTGGGTCGCTATCCAATTTTGAAGTGCTTGGGCGGCGAGTGGAAACTGACTTTTCACAGGTTTAGCCCAATTACTATAGTAAATTGGCGTCTTTTTGTATCATATGTGCACAATTTCGCAATTGAAACTTTGTTAGTTTACCTGCTCAAAGCTTAAGGTGCGTGAGGTCAATGATGCGTTAATCGAAACCCAAGCGACTCGATAATCAATCCTTCCTCGCAAACCATGAATATAAAACAACTTACTAAGTCGATAACCGCAGAGCCCCTATGCTGCCATACCAAGTCCGGTACCAAATGGAGTGCGATGCTTTTGAGCGCTATTGGTGCGTGTGCATTATTATTTGCGATCCCGACTGCGGTGCATGCGGGAACTGATTCTGCAGCATGGCGATGATCTTCCCGCAGGCATGATAGAATATATTCTCCAGGTACCAGATCAGGCTGACGGCCTCATCGAAAGGCGTGGGTCGCTGCTTTTTCAGGAAAGGCGTCTTGCCCAGCTGCTGCAGGTACAGGTTGATGTCACCGGCATTGTTCTCTATGACGGCCCGGGACAGATCGTTGATAATACCCAGCACCGGCCCTGGATAAAATTGCGTAGGATGCGCCGTCAATACCATCCTTACGGAATAATCCTTCAATTTGTCGGTCAGTTCCTCCTCCTTGTTCGTCTGCAGCACTTCCGAGATAATATGCTTCAGCGTACCGGCGCCGCCCATGTCGTTGACATGACGGAAAGCCGCATCCTCCAGCGCATCGAACAGCACGATCTGTCGCTCCACATATTGGACAAAGCGGAAAAGGATATCCGCCTTCTCCCGCTCACCCGTAAATGCCGTATGCTTGCGGAAGAACTCCTCCATGATCTCCTCAGGGCTCTGCTTCTTCTTATAGCCGTCCTCACAGATCGTCAGCAGCAGCGATAATAATATTCCCGTCTTCTCAATGCGGTGGAAAGGTAGTGACGTGAAGAGACTGTTATACAATTGGAACTTGATCCCGACCAGGTTCTTGAATTGCTGCAATCCCTGAGAAGACTGAATGCTCATTAGTTAGTTTTTAATAAATGTTCAAAGAATTTAGACACAGGCAGCAATAAGTACAATCAAGAGCCGAAATTACTTTATTTTCATCAAAAAAATAGCTGATTCCTTGTTTTACAACGAACAATCCCTACCTTAGCGCCCGAGGTGATACCTTACAAATACCATATTATTTCTCCTTCAGCTGCTGTCGCCCGTGGCGTATCCGCTGCGCAAGTTACAACTATTATTACCTCCACAACAACCTCCACAACCCGTTAAGGGTTGTCAAATTCCATATTACAACATGGGCTTCTCAACAAGCTGCCAAACGTAAGAAAGGTCTTTTTTTATCTATTTCAATTCATAATCCAACAATATGCAGGTCTTAAAATTCGGAGGTACTTCCGTAGCCAACGGAGAAAATATAAACAAGGTCGTTCAGCTGGTCCGCGAAGCCATGACCAGCGACAGGACCATCCTCGTCGTTTCCGCGCTGGGAGGCGTTACGGATATGCTGATCCAGGCCGGTCTGTCCGCAGCCGCAGGAGAAGAGTCCTACAAAGAGCATCTCCACGCCGTGGAGCAGCGTCACCTGGAGGCGGTAAAGTACCTCCTGCCCCTCACCCGCCAAAGCAGCGTCCTGAGCCTGGTGAAAACAAAATGCAATGAGATCGAGGACATCTGCAACGGCGTATTCCTCCTGAGCGAACTGTCGGACCGCACCCGCGATAAGATCGTCAGCTATGGAGAGCTGCTCTCTTCCCTCATCATCTCGGCAAGATTTGATGCCCTGGACATCCCCAATACCTGGAAAGATGCCAGGCAGCTCATCAGCACGGATTCCCACTTCACCTATGCCGCCGTGGACTTTCCGGTCACCAACCAGCAGATCCGCGAGTTCTTCGACACCGCAAAAGGCGACCTGTTCATTTTCCCCGGCTTTATAGCCTCCGATAGCAATGGCGTCACCACTACCCTGGGCAGAGGCGGTTCCGATTATACGGCCGCTATCCTGGCGGCAGCAACAGACGCCGGCATGGTTGAGATCTG
>Ga0207703_10004279_pt1 | contig 11742 bp, 8 predicted proteins | sample KBSSwiS12_FD_184304 | JGI IMG/M metagenome (GOLD analysis project Ga0207703, IMG submission 184304) | Switchgrass rhizosphere microbial communities from Kellogg Biological Station, Michigan, USA - KBS Switchgrass S1-2 (SPAdes) (version 2) | ecosystem: Host-associated > Plants > Roots >... | reverse complement strand
TCGCCATGATCCGTGAGCTCGCCGAATACGAGCACCTCACCCATCTGTGCACCGCTACCGTGGCGCACCTCGAGCAGGAGTTGTTCGGCACGGACGCCACCGCCGAAGCGCTGATTGCGGTGAGTGACGACGAGCCGGCCGGCTATGCCATCTACTTCCACAATTTATCGACGTTCCTCGGCCGCAAAGGACTTTACCTCGAGGACCTTTACGTGCGCCCCGCGCACCGTCACAACGGTTGCGGACGCGCGTTGCTGATCGCCGTCGCGCGCATTGCGGCCGAGCGCAACTGCGCACGCTTTGAATGGATGGCGCTCGACTGGAACACGTCGGCAATCGACTTCTACGAAAAACTCGGCGCGGCGCAAATGAAGGAATGGCGCTTGTTGCGCGTAACGGGCGACGCGCTACGCAAGCTCGCGGCGATGCGTTGAACGAAGCGCATCGCTGCTCAGAAATTATGCGGGCTGCGGGATGCGCGCTGTTTGCCTGTCGACTGACTTTCGATAAATTGCTGCGCCGCTCCAACGATGAATCCCAGCGCGAACGCCCTCAATAGCCGTGCGTACGGCGAACCATTCCGCCAGCGGACATTCATCGCGGTTGGTGCCGGTCGGGTTAACCTCGGGAAATCGTCGAGAGCCGACGCTGTTGCAACGGCAACCTTGCGCTCGCCGGCCGACGGGTGGACGCTTACCGGCTTGCGCGCATCGGCGGACCTTTGCGGATTGCGCCGCCCCGAGTAGGCGACGGTGAACTCGGCGCCTAGCAGAAAGATCTGGGTCGAGTAGTAGATCCAGAGCATGAGCACTACGAATGGCCCCGCAGCGCCGAACGCGGTCGCGACGTCGCTTTTGCCTATGTACAGGCCGATGAGAAATTTCCCGATCTCGAACAACAGCGCCGTAATCGCAGCGCCCACCCAAACATCGCGCCAACTTGTTTTTGCGTTGGGCAACACCTTGTAAATCATTCCGAACAGCGCGGTGATGACCGCGAAGGAAATCCCGAAAGTCATTACGTGCAGCACCGCCTCCATGCTGGCGAACATGACGCTGCCGAGCGCCGCCACTGCCGCGCTCAAAGCAAGCGATACGGCAAGCAGAAACCCGACGAACAAAACCATGCCAAAAGACAACAGGCGAGATCGGATCAGGTTGACGATGCCGCTGCCTACGCGCGGCGGGGCCTTCCAGATGCGGTCGAGATCGTCCTGCAATTCCACGAAAGCAGTCGTCGCGCCGAGCAGCAGCGCGCCAACGCCGACGACCAGGCCCACCACTCCGCTGCCAAAATCACTGGTGCTTTCGAGTATGTCGTTGATCGCGGCACCGCCGGTTTCGCCCAGCAGGCCGCCAAGCTGTCCCATCAGCGCTTCCTGCGCAGCGTCGCGACCGAAAAAAAGCCCCGCGACCGCAATCGCGATAATGAGCAGTGGTGCAAGTGAAAAAGCGGTGTAATACGCGAGCGCCGCCCCCATGCTGGGCGCACGGTCGTCTTTCCACCCGCTAATGGCCTGCTTGAACAGCGTCCAGGATTGGCCGATTGAAATCACAGCGCCTCATGCCAACGGGAACAATGCGAAAACACTACAGTGCCGCACCGTGCCGGCGTATCGGGCGTTCGCTTATTGCAGTGTAGGCAAGGTCCGACCTGGCATAGATGCCACCGGCCTGCGCTCCGCATTTACTGATCTCCGCGTTCGATCATCATCGCATCGCCATAGCTGAAAAAGCGATAACGCTGCGCCACGGCGTGCGCGTATGCGCGTCGAATGTTATCCACGCCCGCAAACGCCGAAACCAGCATCAGCAGCGTCGAGCGCGGCAGATGAAAATTCGTGAGCAGCCGGTCGACGACCCGGAAGCGGTAGCCCGGCAGGATAAACAGCCGCGTTTCCGCGCTGCCCGACTGCAAAGCGCCGGCGGCGGCCGCCGATTCAAGCGCGCGCAGACTCGTCGTGCCCACCGCGACCACCCTGCCGCCAGCCGCACGCGCATGCGCGATCGCATCCACCGTCGCCTGCGGCAAGGCATACCATTCGGCGTGCATCGTGTGCTCGTCCAGATTTTCCACCCGCACCGGCTGGAACGTGCCGGCGCCGACGTGCAGCGTGACCCACGCGATCGTAACACCGTTCGCCTTCAGCGTCGCGAGCATCGCGTCGTCGAAATGCAGGCCCGCAGTCGGCGCCGCTACCGCGCCCGGAGTTCGCGCGTAGACCGTCTGGTAGCGCGCGTCGTCATCGGTGTCGGCCGCATGCGTGATGTAGGGCGGCAGCGGCGCGCTGCCGGCGCGCTCGAGCAGCGCGAGCACGTCAGTGCAGTCGAGAAAGCGCAGCTCGAAAAATTCACCCGCGCGGCCGAGCACCTGCGCGATCGCGCCGTGAGACAGCAGCAAACGTGACCCCGCGCGCGGCGTCTTGCTCGCGCGCACCTGCACGAGCGCGCGGTCATGGTCGAGCACGCGTTCGACCAACACTTCGACCTGGCCGCCGGTCTCTTTGCGTCCGGTCAGCCGCGCCTTGATCACGCGCGTGTCGTTCATCACCAGCACGTCGCCCGCCTTGAGCAAATTCGGCAAGTCGCGGAACTGCCGGTCGGCGAGCTCGCCGCTGCGCCCGTCGAGATGCAGAAGGCGGCTCGCGGCGCGTTCAACCGCGGGATGTTGTGCGATCAGCGCCGGCGGCAGTTCGTAGTCGAAATCGGAGAGTTTCAAAGCCTGACCACTGAGAATTAGAGGAGGCTCAAGAGAATGAAAACCAATTGCGCCAGCCAACGGTGCAGTTAATCAGCGCTTGGGAATGTCTGCTGGTCCGGGAGGGGCTAACACATTTTGCTCTGAAACCCGCATGGATGCTTGGTCAATCGAGACCATAGGCACGATATACCCCAATATATACCCCATTACGTTCTCCCCCCGCTCACGTTTGCCTGGCTGCTTTGCGTGCAAGCACCTCTAACAATGCGCTCCGGCCGACAATGAGCAACCGATTTTCCGACGGCGGGTAATGACGGCTTGTGAGAAATCGAGTTTTTCAACAGAATAGGTCGGCATGAGGAGGAAGACATACCAGACCATGGTGGGCAGGGCGATGCAAGAACTGCCTAAAATCTGCTGATGTGATGGGCCGCTAGGCTAGCGTTCGACCGGCGAACGCGATACCGACACGCGAGGGGAGAACCGTTGGACCCGAAGATCGCTGATTTCGTCAGTGTAAGCGATGTCAGCACCTTGGTTTGGTTAATCCTGGTGAGCGCTACTGTTCTTGCGATTCCCGCGTCACTGTTACTCGTTAGCCGATACCGCACCGTAGTCGCACGCGAAATTTCCCGCGCTATTGCCCACGAGGCAGCGGTAGTCGACCGACGGGTTGCCGAACGCACGGATCCGCCTTCGCTGCCTTTGACCATCGCTGTTGCCGGTTCAGGACAGTCGGTTCGAGACAGTCCGGACGCCGAACGTTTTTTCACGCAGGTCAGGCGACGCACCCATGCGAGCGCGTGGGTGTATGCAATCGCGGGTGCGGCTTTCGCCGCAGTGATGACTTACGCATGGCTGGTCGTCACCAAAGACGACGTGCGGGTCGGCACCAAGATATTGACATTGTTCTGGTCCTACTTCTGGCCAACGGTGCTGGCTTTCGCGCTTGTCATTACCACTAGCAGCAGGGCGCGCCTGGCCGCACTGGGCGGTTATGGCGTGGTCTGGTTAGCTATCGGCGCGTGGGGATTGCCCCGCAACCCGGATCTGACATTGTGGCAGTTGATGCTTTACTGGCTGATTGTCGCGACGCCACCGACGCTGATGCTGGCAGCTGTAATGTTTCCCCGCGTGCGGCCGGTCGGACCACTCGTTCTGCCAATGGTTGCGCTGCTACTCGCTGGGCTCGTGATCCTGGCGGCGTTCGTTTGGATTGGAGAAACCGGCCGCAGACTGGTGGCTGAGTCCATTAGCCTTCTGCCCCAAGACACACTGCCGGTGTTCTGGGCTCTGGTTCTCAGCGCAGCGGCACTGCCCCCGTTGCTTGGCTGGCGTCGCTTCAGCGGCACGGCGCACCGCTATCAGCGTCGCGAACTGTCCGATGAAGGCCTGCAGATCGACTCGATTTTTCTGTTCTTTGCCGTCGTTCAGTCGCTGTCCTTGATTAAATCCATGCCCTTTGGCTTCCTGGCCGGCGTCTTCGCCATGGTCGCGTTTCGCGCTGTCGTCGCTGCCGGTATGCGCGCTGCCAAACGCCCTACGTCCAGCTCGCGCCCAGTGAACTTGCTGCTCCTGCGTGTATTTGCGCTCGGTCGCCGCAGCGAGCGATTGTTCTCCGTGCTGCAACGTGCCTGGCTTCGCCAAGGCAGCATTGCCATGATCGCCGGTCCTGATCTTGCCGCCAGCGCCCTGGAACCACAAAAAGCCGTGCAGTTCATGCTTGGAAACCTGCGGGAGCAGTTCGTAGGGAATGCAGCGCAACTCGACGATCGATTCAGGTCGATGGACCGGTTTGCGCTGCCCGACGGGCGCTACCGCATCAATGAGTTCTACTGCCACGCCAATATGTGGCAGCGGGTCATGCAGCGTCTCGTCGCCGAAAGCGACGTTGTGCTGATGGATCTGAGATCATTCTCCCCCAAGAATCAGGGTTGCGTCTTCGAGCTCGCCCAGCTGATCGACATCTTCGATTTGCGCCGCATCCTGTTTGTAATTGATCGAACAACCGACCGTGCGTTCCTGGAGGAAATGCTCAAGGACATGTGGGGTCGCGCGAGCGCGACTTCCCCGAACCGCTCGTTGCCCGCACCGACCGCTACGCTGTTCCATTGCGAACAAAGTGCCGAGCGTGTGCTTGACCCATTGCTCCGACAGCTGTTCGCGTTTTCTCAAAAGTCCCACGCCGAGGCTGACAGCTACCGCTAAGACCGTACATTCGCCATGAGATCCAATAGCTGCTATTACAGCTTAAACCGTTACTGCCCACCACCAATGGATTGGATTGGATGTTACTGGACTTGCTTATGGTGCCGGGAGGGGGAATCGAACCCGATGCGGGTGGGGATTCCAGTCAGTTGGGAGCATCGCATTGCCGCTTGAAATCGCCCCTCGAATCTACCAGAAATCCGCTTAGATTCGCGTCAGAAACCGTTATGCAGTGCGCTGCGCGCGCGTAAGCGGCCCCCAATAGCGGAAAGCGGGTTGACGCGCTTTGTGGATGGAATTTCCCGCGCGGGTTGCCGAACGCCACATATGCGGCCATGCTCGACGACATCATGTCCAAAAGTTAAACTCGACAACATGAAGGCTTTATTGCAACAACTCGGCCAACTCGCTCGAATGCACAGCGAGCGCGGCTTTTCCGATCAAAACTTGGAAGCCGCACGACGCCGAATTCTCGAAGGCGCTCCCGATCATTTCATCGACGGACTACGACGCCTCGTAGGCCAGAATCTAAAAGGCGAAATGCCTGACGCCGCGTTTGAGCAAGACCTGGAAGCCCTTCTCGCAAGAAGACCGGCACCGCCGTTCATTCCCTAGGCGTGCCGGGAGACCAGCACGCTCGCTGGAATAGTCCCCGAGCTTGCATGGGAATCTCGAATCGCCGCTTAGGTAATAGACTACCGACATCCCATACATGTATGATGTGCTAGCGCGACGCAATAAGCATCAGCCTGGTCTCCAGTGACACGGCCCGGCGTCGCCGGTTACTTGTCGATCTTGGTGATCTTGTTGCCCTGAATTCCGAGGCCGGCCATCAACCCCTTCTGGCTGAAGATGAACGCGTAGATGTCGTCTTTCGCGGACGTCGTCGTCGTCGATTTCGCCTTGCCCTCGTCCATGACGACCACGGTCGGGCCCACGCCCACCTCGAAGCCCTCGGCATTGCCGAGCTGCGAGAGCGCGCCTTCGTTCATGAAGAACATCGCGTAGCCATACTGCTGCGCGCCTATCTGCAGTCCGGACGAAATGCCCGCGGTGCTGTAGTACCCGGCAGCCTTCCCGCCCTTGAGCAGCGCACCCTCGCCGTATTGTCCGCCAATTCCCAGTCCGGCCTTCGTGATGCTCGGAAAGACCAGGACGGCGACCGCTTTTCCTCCGAGCTCCTTGGCCTTGGGTACTTTGGCGTAGAGCTGGCTGAGGGCCGCCCGCGAGTCGCTGCTCAACTTGGCCGCCGAGCCGCCCTTGCCGTCGTCCGCCGCAATCGAAGCAGTAGCTACGAGCGCCATCAGGGCGCCAGCCAGAATACCGGTCCATTTTTTCGCGTGCATGCTTGTGCTCCTTCTCGGTTTGCTACGTGCTGTATCCCGGAAATTTCCGGGGGCTGGTAACGACCTCATGTCGGCTCCCTGGTCGTCAATACGGGGGATTGACCACGATGTACTACACTGCCCGGGCGGACATGGACGTCGCGCGCCCGTAGGGACACCCAAATTATTCTCCAAAACCACTCCGCCGGGCTATTGGACTTTAGTCCCAGAAAGCGGTGTTCTCGTACTGCATCGGAGCCCCCGCCTCATCGGTACTGCCACGCAATGCAGAAAACTAATGGTGTGCACCCCGGCCACGAGCGCAAGCCGAGCCCACCCATTGGCTCTGGCCAAGACCCATACATTCGAGTATCAAGCCACCTGATACAGATCCACCCGCCGCGCCGGCGACGGGGCGGCGGCTGGGCGCCCTTCGCGTTACCTGTTATCGGGGCTGATGAAATGCGCCGTCTGCGGGAACAATATGATTATCGAATCGCATGGCGTCGGAAATAAAAAGAACCCGCGTCGAATGCACCGGTATGTGTGCGGGTTTAATCATAATCGCGGTGCGAGCGCTTGCAGCAATGCGCACAAGATCAAAATGCAGACGCTCGACGCGCACGCACTTGACGCAATCGAGCAGAAGGTTCTCCGGCCCGACGTCTTGCTCAAAGCAGCGCGACGGGCGTCGGCGATGATTCGCAAGCGCTCGGGGGAGCAACCCGATCTGGACGCACGGTTGCGCAAGGAGCTGGCGAAAACCGAACGCGAGCACGACCGGCTGGTCGAAGCGGTAGCGAACGGTGCCGGCGAATCAAGCGCTCTGCTCGCTGCATTGGGCGAACGTGAGACGCGCATCAAAGCGATAAGCAGCGAACTCGCCCGATGCTGCGCTGCGGCATTGCCCGACAACGCGCTGAGCAATAAGCGTCTCGAAAAAGAACTCCTCGCTCTCGCTCAGCGTTGGCGCGAGTGGTTCCTATCGAATCAGGTTGAGCGTGCGCGTGCAGCGATTCGAGCGCTCATGGTCGAGCCGATAGTCTTCGAGCCCCATAGCGCAGGGTACACGCTCAGGGGGCGCTCGAAAATAGGCGCGCTCTTCGAAGCGCAAGAGGGACTATCGCAACGCTGGTGCCGGGAGGGGGAATCGAACCCCCACACCATTGCTGGCGCGGGATTTTGAGTCCCGTGCGTCTACCAATTCCGCCATCCCGGCAATAAGGTGCGGCTTGAACGGCAAACAACCTGTCCGTTCGAACCTGCATACCTGAAACGGCGGCTTCGCCGTCCGTATCCAGGCAGGATTATCGCGCATTTCCCCCGCGCCCCACAACCTGCGCGGCGTCATAGCCCGCTGCTGCGTATACCCTAGCGCCGTCCAATCACCAGCATCGCGACGACGCAGTTCCTGCGCCGCGGCATCAATCTAGGAGCTTCGCGCTGAATTATTTCTTTTCGCCCGCAACCACGTAAGCCCATAGCGCATCGATCTCTTCGGGTTTGAGCAGGCTTTCCCACGGCGGCATGCTGTTTTTGCCTTTGGCTACCGAGTTGCGAAAGCGGCCATCCTGATCTTTGGGAAACGTCATGAGATCGAATGCGCCCTCGGGATTTTTCATGCGCACGCCATGGCACGGCGAACAGTGTCGCGCGTAGGTATCCGCGCCCTGCTTGATTTTATCCGCGGGGAACTCTTGCCCGTGTGCGCTCAATGCAAGCGCCAACAGAATTTCCGCCACACTAATTTGAAGTTCTATTTTTTTCATGAAATACTTTTAAAAATTAATCTGCCCTGGTGAAAAAAAATCCCACCGGCCTCGACCGGTGGGATCGTCGTGAAGCTAACCGGTCTCGCGTTAGTCCATCAGCGCAAACGTCCAGACCGTACCTGCGGGCAGTACCTTGCCCGCGGTTTCGCGCCTTGCCGATGTGCCGCCGCCCAAGCCCGAGAATACGGAGACGTATTGCTTGCCTTTGTAAGTATAGGTGATGGGCTGCGAGTTCACGCCCGACGGGGTCTTGAATTGCCACAGCACCTTGCCGGTGGCTTCATCCAGCGCCGCGAAGTCGCCCGCAGTGTTGCCGGTGAACACCAGGCCGCCCGCGGTGACCATGGCGCCCGACCAGCTCGGCAGGTCCATCAGCGGCGTGCGCCAGGCGGGCTTGCCGGTCATCGGGAGCACCGCACCCCAGTAGCCCCACGGTTTGGTCGTGTCGCGATCCTTGGTGGTGTTGGTAACGCCCATATAACGCTCACCCGGCTTGTACTCCGGCAGATCCTTATTCAACTGGTAAATCGCGGTTTCCTCGAGCATCGAGAAATAGAGCCGCTCCGTGGTGGGGTTGAAGGCCATCGGCATCCAGTTCTTGCCGCCGGTCCAGCGCGGTTCGATCTCAACCTGTTCGCCGGCGCGCAGGCGCTTGGCGACATCGGTCTCGACCACGCGTCCCGTCTTGAGATCCACGCCGGTTGCCCAGTTGGTTTTCACATACGGGTTGCCCGCGAGCACTTGGCCGGTGGCGCGATCGAGCACATACATCAAGCCGTTGCGGTCGGCGTGCATCAGCACCTTGCGCTTCTGCCCGTTGATTGTGAGGTCGCCCAGCACGTTCTCGTTGTTGCCGTCGAAGTCGTAGGTTTCAGCCGGCGTCCATTGATAGTGCCAAACGATCTCCCCGGTCTTCGGGCGGATCGCGATCACCGAGGCCACCCACAGGTTGTCGCCGGGACGCGCTTTCCAGGTCCACGGGCCGCCGTTGCTGGTGCCCCAGTAGGACAGATCGAGATCGGGATCGTACGAGCCGGTGATCCAGGTCGAGGCGCCGCCGCGCTTGTACGAATCGTCCTGCGGCCAGGTCGAATATGCCTTTTCCGTCGGATCCGGCGTGGTATGGCGACGCCAGATTTCCTTGCCGGATTGCGCGTCAAGTCCAACCACGAAGCCACGCACGCCGAACTCGCCGCCGGTCATGCCGCTCATCACGATGCCGTTGACCACGCTGGGCGCGCTGGTGATGGAATAGCCTTCCTTCCATTCGGCGATCTTGGATTTCCACAACTGCTTGCCGGTCTTGGCGTCCAGCGCATATACGTGCGCATCGAGCGAAGCCACGTACACCTTGCCGTCGAACAGCGCAACGCCGCGGTTGTTCAGGCCGCAGCACACCACGCGCGGCACGGCGGGATCCCATTCGATGTCGTAATTCCACAACTGGCGGCCCGTGCCGACGTCGATCGCGATGACGCGCTTGACGTTCGCGGCATACATCACCCCGTTGTAAACCAGAGGCTGGCCTTGTTCGCCATACTCGTTGCCGAGCGAGGCGCTCCACACCGGCACCAGGCGCTTGACGGTACTTTTGTTGATTTGATCCAGCTTGCTGTAGCGCTGCTGGTGATACCCCATGCCATAAGTCAGCACATTGTCGGTGCTGCCGCCATTGCCATCCCTGCTCAGTTCCTGCTGCGTCTGTGCGTGCGCACCGACACCCAGCATGGCCCACATCGCCATTCCTGCCATAACTTTTTTCATAGCTCCTCCAGCATCTGAATTGGATACGCGCGGCATCTGACGTCCACTCCGCGGTTCGCGATACGCTGTACAAGACCAGCGATGTTTATAGTCTAGTCACTTTTACCCTTTGCGCCTAGTTCCGCGGCTGCCATCACAAAGGCGTGGAAAGGGCTGCCACGACTGCCCGAGAATCAACCGGTTCCCCGCCTTTCCCGCCCGACTCAATACTCGCCGCGCGAAGGCGGGGACGAAGCTGGTTGCGAGGGGGATGGAATTGGAGGTCGCGGCGGAGTAATTTCGGCGTGAGGCCTGCTTCCGCTTCTGTCCCCCTCCGGTTTGTAGCCGTCAGTGAGCGTGTACAGGAACTCCACAATGTCATCGATTTCCCCGTCTGTAAGTTGCGGGCGCTGTTGCGCGCGGCGCTGATAAGGGGGGGTATCGACGTCGACATTAGCGTGATACCGGGCCGGCAGATCGTCGAATTTTTTGCCCTCGGGAAACCACCGCGCCGGATCGGTATCGCGCGTGGCGTAGAACGCCACGGCGTCGCGCAGATTGTCAAAAAAACCGTTGTGCATATACGGCGCGGTGATCGTGATATTGCGCAACGTCGGCGTCTTGAACAACCCGCAGGTTGCGGGGTCTGTCACCGGCGGCTTGGCAGCCGTGACGGGCAGCTTGACACCCGCCACCGGCACTCGTTCGCACAACCCGAGGTCGAAGAACGCCGGATCGGAATTTTTTGGAATGCGCGAGCTGCGCGGCAGACCCAGCGCGCGGAAACTAAAGTCCGTGAAGAGAGATTTCTGCGGGTCGCGTGAAGCGGCATCGACGCTATGGCAATGCGCGCAATTGCCTTTTTGCGGCAGGATAAAAAGACTCAGGCCGCGCTGCTCCTGTGCGGTGAACTTCGCCTGCCCGCGCATCACATGATCGAATTTCGAGGTGAACGGCTGGAACACGCGCGTACGCACAAAGGCGGCGATCGAGGCCGCCATCGCGTCGAGCGCTGCCTCGGCATCGTTAAAAATTGCTGCACCCCACGCTTGGCGGAACTCGTCGGCGTACGCGGCTTTTGCGACCTTGGCAATCAGTGCGGGCATGTCGGCGTTATTCATTTCCACTGGATTGAAAAACGGCTGCTTGGCCTGTTCTTCCAGCGTGTCGGCACGGCCGTCCCAAAAATGACCACCCGCCGGCACGCGCTTGCCGTGACTTTCAAGGCTGCCAAAGCGCGGCGCCGTGGCCAGGTACATCAGAGTAGGCGCGTCGCGAGTGCCGAACTGGTCGGACCGGCTACCCTGCGCCACCCCGATCAGCGTGTTGTTGTTGCCGGTAAAGCCGCGCCGGGGATCGTGGCACGAGGCGCAGGCCAGGGTTCGTGGTTCCGACAGGTTGCTGTCGAAAAAAAGGTTGAGGCCAAGCCGCTCGCGCGGCGTCAGGGCAGACTGATCGATGGCGGCGGCGAGCGACAGGATAAACGAGTCTTGTGTCCGCGCCGGGAGCGCGAGCAGGAGAAAAAGGATCCCGGCCAATACTCGAGCTGCCAGCGCGAGTTTCGAAAGCCGTCGCCGAGGGTATTGAAACATAGTGGCCGATGCGCAAGTTATGCCCGGCACAAATTATATCCACAGAAGGCGGCTTGGCGACCGCCGATCTTACCCACGTTTATTAAACCAGCTTGCGCGCCACGAGTTCCGCCTTGGCATAGGCATAAAAGACCGGCGCAGCGATCACGCCCGCCAAGCCAAACGCGGCTTCCATCACGAGCATTGCGAACAATAACTCCCACGCCGACGCGTTGATGCGGGAGCCGACGATGCGCGCGTTGATGAAGTACTCGAGCTTGTGCACTATGACGAGGAACGCCAGCGACGCGGCGGCAATGGGCAAGGAGTAGCTAAAGCTGATGATCACGATCACGGTGTTTGAAATGAGATTGCCGATGATCGGCAGCAGTCCTGCAACGAAGGTCAGCGCGATCATGGTTT
>Ga0207703_10004277_pt1 | contig 11746 bp, 11 predicted proteins | sample KBSSwiS12_FD_184304 | JGI IMG/M metagenome (GOLD analysis project Ga0207703, IMG submission 184304) | Switchgrass rhizosphere microbial communities from Kellogg Biological Station, Michigan, USA - KBS Switchgrass S1-2 (SPAdes) (version 2) | ecosystem: Host-associated > Plants > Roots >... | reverse complement strand
CCGCAGTAATCGACTCGTCGATGAGGGCGCTGCGTCGGGGATAGCTCACTAAAGGGACATTCATGATTGTACTACGCTGTCCTTACTGCAGTGAGCTGAGGACTGAAGAAGAATTGACCTATGGGGGCGAGGCCGGAATCGAGCGGCCACCCGAAACCGCCTCCGACGAGCAGTGGACTGACTATCTTTTCATGCGAACCAATCCCAAGGGTTTGAGCCGTGAGCAATGGTGCTGCACCGCTGGTTGCGGGCAGTGGTTCAAAGTCGCTCGTCACACGGTGACGCATGAAGTAGTAGAAATCCTTCGCTATGACGAAGCATTCAACACAACAATGGTGGGAGCATGACGAAGTCCGCGTGCGGCTACCGACTTCCTTCCGGAGGGCTGATTGATCGCAGCCGAGAGCTGTCTTTCACCTTCAACGGCCGAGTATTGAAGGGTCATCCGGGCGACACGCTCGCCTCCGCACTGATCGCCAACGGCATCAACATTGTAGGACGCAGTTTCAAATACCACCGGCCGCGTGGCCTTTATGGCGCGGGCGTTGAAGATCCAAACTCGATGTTGGCCGTAACTGATCGTTACGGGTACGATCCAGCGCTCCGCGCAGGCCAGGTTCGCCTGTGCGAAGGACTCGATGCACGCTCCGTGACTGGTTGGCCGTCTGCGTCGTTCGATCTCGCTGCTGGCGTGCAACTTTTCTCGAAAGTATTGAGTGCGGGGTTTTATTACAAAACATTCAAGTGGCCCTCCTGGGCCTTTTTTGAGCCCTTCATTGAGCGCTCCACAGGATTTGGTAAGCCACGACTGACTGCCGAAGCGCGCACGACCCATCATCGGCATTCGACTTGCGACGTGCTGATCATTGGAGGGGGGCCAGCCGGATTGGCGACCGCCCGATCTCTGGTTGGCAGCGGATTGAGTGTCGTTCTCGCCGACGAGCAGCCGCAGCTGGGTGGATCGCTCAATTGGGATGCCGCAATCATCGGGAGCCAAGAGGGCATCGAGTGGGCTCGGACAAACGCAGAAGAACTGCGAAGCACCCGTGGATTCACGCTGTTGACGTCAACCATGGTGACCGCCGCGTACGAGGGAAATCACTTTACTCTGCTTCAGTCAGTGACCGACTCACGTGGAGTGGCTAACGAATGTCTGTGGAAACTCAAAGCAGAGCAGGTGGTGCTGGCCTCCGGAATGATTGACAGACCCTTGTTGTTTGCAGGTAACGATCGTCCTGGGATCATGTTGTCGTCCGCAGTCCGGCGACTGATGGGTGAGTTCGCCGTAGCGCCGGCGGATAGGCTGGTGATCTACACGAATAATGATACTGGATACCTGACGGCGCTTTCGGCTAGTCGGGCCGGGATAGATGTCGAAGCTATCGTGGACACTCGGGATGCGCAGTACACGCCTTATGCCGCTGTCGCCAAGCACATTGGCATCGAATGTTTATTTGGAAGCGAGGTCTCGGCTACTCAGGGTTATCGTCGGCTCTCCGGCGTCACTGTCCACGACAATCGAGGACAAACCAGGTACATACGCTGCAGCGGTCTGGCGGTTGCTGGTGGCTTCACACCGCTCATTCATTTGGCAAGCCATCGTGGTGTCAAGCCAACCTACGATGCGACCCGCGGGATCTTTCTCGCCAATTCGTTACCTGCTGGTTGGTACTCCGCAGGTGGCGTGACCGGCACGCTCGATCTAAGTACGACTCTTGCTCAAGGCAGTCAATGCGCTCAGTCCATCGGTGCTGCTCGTGGTGTGGCAGTACGACGGATACCGGCGGAAAACGTGGAAGCTGACGTTCTCGAGGGAGGTGCATCCCCGCAGAGGCCAAAGCGCGGTGCGGCTTCGGCCATGTGGGTCGACTTTCAGAACGATGTCAAAGCATCCGATATCGAGTTGGCCCATCGAGAAAATTATGTTTCGGTAGAGCACCTCAAGCGCTACACGACCTTAGGTATGGGAACCGATCAGGGGCGCACATCAAACGTCAATGGACTCGCAATCATGGCCGAGCTGCAGGGCGTGGCCATTGATGCGGTGGGTACGACGACGTTCCGACCTCCATATACGGCTGTTCGGATGGGTGCCATTGCAAACCGGCGACAGGGCCATCTCTACAGACCGCGACGATATCTCCCGGCACATAGCCTCCACGAGAGTCTTTCCGCCGAATTTGACGATTTTGGTTGGCAGCGTCCTGACTGGTACCGATCCAACGGCACCGATCGGGAGTCCGCTGTGGCTGCGGAAATGTCGGCGGTGCGAACTCATGTCGGCGTGTTCGACGGATCCTCGCTCGGTAAAATAGAGGTAACCGGGCCCGACGCTGCGTCATTCCTGAGTCGCTTTTACGTTTCAAACATCGCAACCCTGAAGCCTGGCCGCATTCGCTATTCCGTCATGCTCAAGGAAGACGGAGTCATCTTCGATGACGGGGTTGTCTCTTGTCTCGCGGAGAACCACTACCTCGCGAGCCCGACTTCCGGCAATGCGGAAGCCGTAGCCGCGTGGTTCGAGCGTTGGAGGCATACTGAATGGCCGTCACTGCAAGTCGCAATATCGCCAGTGACCTCCAACTGGGCGACTATTGCCATTGCTGGGCCTCGATCCCGCGATCTGCTGGCCCACTTAAAACCGGACTTTAATATCTCGAACTCGGAATTTCCCCATATGGAAATCCGGCAGGGCACGATAGCAGGCGTTCCCGGTCGCGTTGCCCGTATTAGTTTTACCGGGGAGCTTCAATACGAGATTTCCGTTCAGGCCCGTTATGCCCATGCCCTCATCGAATCACTCCTCATCACACGTGGAGATATCCAACCGCGCATAGTTGGGTTGGAAGCCTGGATGCGCCTGCGGCTGGAGAAGGGCTATTTGCATCTGGGATCCGACACAAATGGACGAACCACACCGCTAGATGTGGGAATGGCTGGTATTGTTGCTAAGCGGAAGAATGACTTCATTGGCAAGCGCTCGCTCTCGTTGTCATTTGCGACGAGTTGCGAGCGTGAGCAACTGGTCGGGCTAATTGCTCTAGAAGGAGTGCTGGAAGTCGGCGGTCGTATCCTTGCGCCTAATCACACTAGGCCACCCTGCCCGACCGAAGGGTATGTGACTTCCGCGTGCTATAGCCCTTCCGTTTCCCAGTCCGTGGGACTCGCACTAATTCAGCGTGGCCATACACGTTTGGGAGAGAAAGTTTTGGTCTATTCCGGAGGGACTGTGATTCCGTGCCAGGTTTCAAAACCAGTGTTTTATGATCCGGAAAATCACAGGTTGCTTTCATGAAACTTCAGCCCCGATCGACCCTGAGCGAGGTCTTCGGTTCAACAAACAATGTACGGGGATTCCGCTCCGAGACGGTCAGCCTCAAAGAGTTGTCTGATATTGGTTGTGTATTATTTACGGCAGCCTCCAACAGCGTTGACTCGGCCACCCGAGCTGCCCACGCAGCCCAAGTCGACCTACCAAGCACCGCTGGAGAGTATATTGCCAGGTCGGGACGGATGGCGATTTGGCTCTCACCCCGCTCGTGGCTCATTCGGTGCCGGATCGAAGATGAAGCGGCTCTGGCAAGCCGTCTGAATGATGAGTTCCCGGGTGGGCTCGCACATGCGGTCCCTCACACAGATGCAATTTGCTGGCTCGAGCTGTCTGGGCCCGACGCGTTCGATTGCTTAACAGAAGGCTCTTTTATTTCGCTCCAGGTCAGTGGTCTGCGGATAGGCCACGCTAAACGAGCGCTCATTGCACAGGTTGCGGCAGTCATAGTCCGAGACGATTCGAATATCTGGCAAATTGGGGTCGAGCGCAGTCGGGCACGATACTTTGTGGATTGGCTGACCGCAGCGGCAGATTCCCAAACGGTTGCAAAGTTCAGCGGTCAGCCGCGCAATATTCACGGACAGGTGCGAGACACCTCGTAACTTTCAATATCCCGGAGGATCGCATCTCTTGCCGATTCATTTCGAGCTTGAGCCCGATACCATTCGGCAGCAGCTCGCAGCGCGGAGTCGATTGACCAACGTGATTGCCAGCCGAGATCCGTGCGTGCCTTGGTGCTATCCAGGGTCAAAAGACCTGCCTCATGTGGGTTGGTCGCATGATCAGTGGTCCACGATATCTTCTGATCGAAGAATTCGCTGAACTTCTCGATGACCCATCGTACCGATCGGCAATCATATGCAGATGGACCGAAATTCCAACAGTCGGAATATTGCCGCGGATTAGACCAAAGCTTCTCCGCAAGCAGGATATATCCCGACAGCGGCTCGAGGACGTGTTGCCAAGGTCGAACAGCATCAGGATAGCGGATGGCGAGTACTGATCGATTTCGCATGGCTTTGACCAGGTCGGGAAGGAGTCGGTCCCTGGCGAAATCACCGCCCCCTATGACGTTGCCGGCCCGCGCACTCGCAATTGCGACTTCGCGGTGAGAGGAGGGACCGAAGAAGGATCTGCGATAGGCCGAAGTGACGAGCTCCGCACAGCCTTTGCTGCTCGAATACGGGTCATGACCACCCATGGGGTCGCATTCCCGATATCCCAAGTTCCACTCACGATTCTCATAACACTTGTCGCTCGTGACGACCAGGACAACACGACATGAATTGCAAGTGCGAACAGCCTCCAAGACGTTCGCGGTACCCATTACATTGACTTCGTAAGTCTCGACGGGTGCTTCGTAGGACTTCCGAACCAATGCCTGCGCCGCAAGATGGAAAACTATCTCGGGTTGGAAGAGATGAAACTGACGCTTCAACTCTGCCAAGTCGCGTATGTCTGCGTACACAGAATCGACTGCGCTCCCCACTTCCGCAAGCTCGAACAAATTCTCCACGGAAGAAGGGGGCAATGAGTAGCCCGCGACAATTGCTCCTGCTTCGTGTAGCCATAGGGACAACCATGAACCTTTGAATCCTGTATGGCCGGTGACCAGGACACGCTTGCCGCGCCAGAAGCCTGCATTCATTTCCAGACCTTCCACGGTGCGCGATTGGCAGACCACAATTCCTCGAGGTATTGCTTGTCGCGCATCGTGTCCATGGCTGCCCAGAAGTCATCGTGGCGGTATGCGACGAGTTGATTCTCTTCCGCGAGCCTGCGCAAAGGGGTCTGCTCCCAGATATCATCATCACCGTTCAGGTACTCGAAAATGCCTGGCTCCAGCACAAAGTAGCCACCACTGACCCATCGACCGTCGCCTTTCGGTTTCTCCACGAAACGACTTACACAGTCGCCGTCCAGATCGAGTCCGGCAAAGCGAGCTCCCGGCTGTACAGCTGTCAATGTTGCAAGTCGGCCGTGTGATTCGTGGAACTCCAGCAATCTTGAAATGCTGATGTCGCTGACACCATCGCCATATGTGAGGCAGAATCTTTCACAGCCGACGTACTCGCGTACCCGGCGGATGCGCCCACCAGTCATTGTCTCCATTCCCGTGTCGACCACCGTGACTTTCCATGGCTCGGCATGTATGTGGTGGACTTCCATCCTGTCATGGCAGACATCGAACGTCACGTCCGCCATATGCAGGAAGTAGTTGGCGAAGTATTCTTTGATTTGATAGCCCTTGTAGCCGCAGCAAATGACGAAATCGCGAACTCCGTGAGCTGAGTAGAGTTTCATGATGTGCCAGAGAATCGGGCGTCCGCCAATCTCTATCAGCGGCTTCGGACGACGGTTTGTCTCCTCTCCAATGCGAGTCCCCTGGCCTCCGGCCAAAATTACTGCTTTCATACTGCCTCCGTGACCCTTGCGACTGCTGCGCGATGTGCAAGCAGGCGCGCTATTCCATCATGGATGCCAATGCGAGGAGTCCATCCGGGAACACAAATCCCCCGCCAAGGTCTAACGCGGCGCGCCGGAAGACCTGGTCGCCCATACGTGATCTCAGGCCTTGCGAGTCCGAGCGCATGAAACACGTCCATTAGTTCCGTGCATGTCATATCTCGCCCAGAGGACACGGAATATCGCGACAATCCCGGTCCCTCAGATCTTTGGCTTTCGAGAACTCCAATTGACCTGACAAAGGCAGCCGCAACGTCTTCTACATGGACCAGATCGACCGAAGCTCCACCCGCATGCAAAGTCAGCGGTAGACCGTCTGCAAACGCATCCACCATCTGAGAGAGCAACGTGGGACGCGGATCCTGTTCCCCGTAAACGTTGCAGAGAGTCAGTACGATCGCATAGAAGTTAAATGCATCTACGTAGTAAGAAATGAGGTCTTCGAAGGCTATTTTGGTTGCGGCATACAGGTTGAATGGACTGTATCGGCCATCCGCTGCGTGCTGAAGATATGATCCGGCCGTAATAATTGACCGGCAGCCAACCACTTTGGCCGCTTCCAGCAGCTGAGTACCAAACAGGATGTTGGCAGTGATGAACGGCGTGATATCTGAAGTCAGATGTTCGCGCCTGGCCTGAGCTGCCAAATGCACGACTACATCGGGTCTCGTCTGTTCGAACAAGGATACCAACGTCCGCGTTTGGCCATCGATCTGGTGAATCCGAGCAGCTCTGCACGTTCTTGCCGGTATTGCCGCATCCGGCTTGGCTCGGCTCAGTCCGTGGACTTCGAATCCAGCTTCTGCGAGCTGAACACTGAGGACGCCCCCTACGTGACCGGTGATTCCCGTGATGACCACTCGCTTCATGATTGCTATTGAATCTGCATTTCGGGTATGGCGGTGACAAATCGTCCGCCCCAGTCTCGAATGTAATCGAGGTCGTGCTCCACCTCGGCACGGATGTTCCACGGCAAAATCAGAACGTATTCCGGTTGATCCCGATGGATCCTCTCTTCAGAAACAATGGGTATTCGACTCCCTGGCAGGTACTTGCCCTGTTTTGATGGATTCTTGTCGATCACGTAGGGAATCAGGTCAGGACGGATACCTGCATAATTCAGCAGGGTATTTCCTTTGGCTGCCGCGCCGTATGCTGCAACTTGCTTGTTGGAAGCCTTGGCCTCCAGAAGGAATCTCAGGAAGTCATCCTTGGCTCGATTGACGCGCCATTGAAAGCCGGAATAGAACTGCTCAGTCTGGAGGCCCGCCGAGCGCTCCCGTTCTAAGAGTTGTTCAACAGATTTAGAGGGTGTGCGAGGACACTCCTTCTTGTCCGCATAAATTCGTAGGCTCCCTCCGTGCGTTGGCAGTTCTTCAACGTCGAAAACAGACAGTCCGTTTCGTCCGAATATCTGCCGGATAGCGGTTAGAGAAAGATATGAATAATGCTCGTGGTAGATAGTGTCGAACTGATTGTAATTGATCAGATTCAATAGATGAGGGAACTCGAACGTTGCGACTCCAGACTTCTGCAGAAGAGCTTCGACGCCACTCAAGAAATCGTTGATGTCCGGCACATGGGCCAGCACGTTGTTTGCAGTGATCAGGGTTGCGTCCAAGCCTCGCGATTTCATGCTCTTCGCAAGGTTGAGGCCAAAGAATTCCTGGAGTATTTCCAGTCCTTTGGCTCTGGCAGCCGCCGCGGTGCTTGCCGTCGGCTCTACTCCAAGGCATGGAATACCGCGCGCAGCGACAAACTGAAGCAAGTAGCCGTCGTTCGCCGCCAGCTCTACGACCCTGGAAGTCGAATCGAGTTGGAACCGAAGTACCATTGAGGCGACGTAGGTTTCTGCGTGATCGAGCCACGTCGTGGAATATGAGCTGAAATAAGCATAGTCGTCGGTGAAGATCTGGTCGGTCCCAGCGTAGTCGTCAGTCTGGACCAGCCAGCACCGAGTGCAGGTCAACACTCGTAAGGGGAGCCAGGTTTCCGCGGCTTGGAGGCCGTCGGCGGTCAAGTAGGCGTTGGATGGGGGAGCGCTGCCGAGATCCAAAAACTGAAGGGAGAGCGAAGCACCACAGTGGCGACATTGCATGCTGAGTTCCGTTTCGGTTGGACACATCCTGTGTGTCAGCCCACTCAAATATGATTGCAGCGTCGGGGGCTGGCGATGTCGGGTCAAGAGGTTGCGCAGCCGGTTCCCGCTCTTGACTACAACTTATTGAATTTAGTAGATAAAATGTTGCTGCAAGGCCCGTCGACTAGTCGCAGCATTGCTTATTGGATTCGAACGAGCCGGTACTAACCTGTGGCATTGACAGTGTCCGACGCTGTCTGACATTCCTCATGCCTTGGGTGCATCAGGTTACCTTTTGGAGTTCACCACCACCGTATCAAGTGCCAGAGGCGATTCAGCGGATCGAATGGGGTTTGCACACGATATGGAAATAAATCTGGACAGTGTCTGATGGTTGCACCGAGTGCCGCGAAGGACTATTCGGAGCGCGTCATCGAGCGAATGATTTCCGCGCACAGCTTCGCCCCTGATGTCTTCGAGACTTCCAAAAGCATAGATGTAGACAATGTGACGCCGATTCAGAATCGTATCGAGTTGCTCAGGAAGCGGTCCCACATCCACATCAAGAGTTTCCATGGCCTGTGAGCGCGTTTCCATATCCAAAGTTGTACTGCTACGGACGACTGAGCTGAAGTGGCTCGTTGTTGGCATCGAAAAAGCAACCGCCAGCAGCAACGCCGCTGTGGATATCGATAGGCATCGGAAGCCCGGGTGTCCTTGTTTTTCGAGCCAAGAGATCATGTCACGCACCCACAAACGTTTTTACTCTTTGGATTTGATGACCCAGACAGTTCCGTCCTGGAACACGGATAGATATGACTTGGAGCGGGCGAATGTCAGGATGTTATCAAATCCGTCGGTAGGGTAGCCGCCGGTTACCCGCGTCCTTTTCGCATGCGTTCCTTCAACCCGCATTTGCGTTTTGTTGTAGCGATTGAACTCCTCGACAACCTCCACCAGGGGAGTCTCGGTAAATACGAGGCGGCCATCGCGCCATGCCAGCACAGCTTTCAGGTTGGCGCCGGTGATGTGCACTTTTCCGGAAGATATGGTTGCCGTTTGACCCGCTGAAAGCAATTGGGTCTCGGTCTCGTCGCTGGTTGAGGATTCGGTTGCTTTCCGTATCGGGCGACTGTCAGGCTCATTTCGAACCGATCTGGCGCCTGCCTTCACGGTGCCGGATGCGATGGCGAGCTTCAGTCCGTCAGGCGACCTCCGAGCGTCGAGCTCGGTGCCCAGTACTTTGGCGTATGCGTCGTCTGTATAGAGGGTGAAGACCCGCTTCGGATCTGGCGTTACCTTCAGGAAAGCTTCTCCCTGGTTGAGGTAAACATTCCGTTCATGGTTAGTCATGGAGATATCCACATCGGTACCTGTATTGAGTAACATGGTGGTACCGTCGCTGAGCGTCACGTCTTGGCGCTGTCCGACGTCGGTTACGTAATTCGTGCGCTCGATGGATACGGTTCGAACAAATAGAAAAGTAACTGTGGCAGCTACCGCCGCCGCAGCACTCGCCAAAACGACGGCGATGACTAACCGGCGAGGCGCTCTCGGTTTCTTCGTCCGAGCGGTTGATGCAGTGATCTGCGGACGATCCCCGACCGGATTGAGGTATGCTGCGTGAGGTCTGGTGGCGAGTCCTGACAGAATATCCGACTCGACAACAGAGTGGGCACCCAGCTTGTGAAGTCTGCACTCGAGATCCAACATCTCTAAGAAGATATGTAAGTGCCTTTTGGATTGCCTGACCCAGTCGAAGAATGCGGCTTTCCGAGATTCAGGATCCGGGTAGGGATCATCCGGATCGACGTCTGTCTCACTCAGTCGAAATAACCAGGCCGCAGCTTCGCTCTGGAGCGCTTCATCGCCAGGGCGAGTCTCACCGTCATTTTCTTGAAGGGTGTTCATGAGGCGTTCCTTTGCTGCTGATGTTTCACCGGGGCCTTCAGAATGCTCGCGTCGTAGCGATTGCGGAGCATGACCATAGCCCTGTCGAGTAGCCACTTGACTGCATCGCGTGTTTTGCCGGTTCTTTGTGAAATTTGGGTGATTGTCAGGTCTTCGAAGAAGCGAAGTCTAACGACTAGTGTCAGGTCGGGCTCGAGCTCGTCAACGATGTTCTCGAGCTCGGCCAGCTCGGCCCTGTAGGGCGGAGAGTCAATTCCGTCGTCATCCGTCTTGAGACAGGGTGACATCTCATCATCCAGGCTCGCTGTGATCCGCGCCCGATCCCGTACAGGGATCTCGGAGTTGGCAACGAATCGGGCCAAATACAAGAGGAATCTTTTGGGGTCCTCTACAGTTGCCAGGTCCTTGTTGGCGAGCACCCGCAGGAAGACGTTCTGCACGAGATCATCGGCGTCGAGGTGTTCCATCCGCCGATTGCGCGCGAGAAAAACCTTCAGGCGGTCATACTCGCCAAGTAAGGCTTTCAAAATTGGAGTAGGCGGCTGTTTCACGGCTCGGCGGACGTCGCTGTTGTGCTCTCTCAGGAGCTATGGCAGGTGATTTCGATAAAATGGGTGCGCCGTTCAAAAATATTTTTCTGACGGCCGCGGTGAGTCGACTATTGTCGACAGTAGTATTGTGCGACATCGCGAACACAGCCAGGGATGGGATACTGTGTTGCATCAATGTTTTGGAGATGCCATACCCACTTTCCCGCTGCCGCTTGCCTTAGTTCGTATGGACCGGGCAGCCCATGGGGGCTCACTCAAACATGCAACTGAGAGCATCGGATATCAATAATGCGCGCAGCTCCTGTGTTTTACTTAGCGCTCCTAATTTACTGGGGTTCGGCGCAAGCCGTCGATTCCGAAGTATTCGATCTGAATATAGAATCGGAGCGCCTCGACCTCGCCCTCATTGATCTTTCCGCTCTGGCGCACGTCGCTATCACAGTCGACGCAGCGGCCCGTGCCAAAAGGTTTATCGGTCCCAAATTGATCGGACGATTCACTCTGGAAGAGGCCCTCACCAAGCTTCTCGCCTGCACCCAACTTCGAGTGGTGAACACCGGAGAACGGCGCTACGAAGTGCGCGGAGGCGGTAAACGATGTGAGCCCCCTCGCCCTCCCGATCTCGGCAATGGGCTCGAGACGATCATGGTTACCGGTACCATCATTCGAAATACGCCGGTGAAAGATGCGGCCATCACGACGTACTCTCCTGCCGATCTGGGCCTCAATTTTGGCGCAATAACGATCGATCAGTTGACTCGTCGGGTCTTCCAGAATTTCTCGTTGGTAAACTCTCAGACGGGCACTGCCGCCAACGCCAACCCAGTGGCAGGCAACAATATTGGGCGAGGCGATGGCTTCGACCTTTTGGGCATCAGTCCGAATGCGAACCTGATTTTGTTCAATGGTCATAGGCTGGCGCCTGGAGGCTATGATGGTTCAACTGTGGACGTTTCGCTGCTGCCATTTTTTACGATGGAGAAGCTTGACGTGCTGGTTGGAGGTGCATCAGCTACGTACGGTTCGGACGCAGTATCCGGTGTCGTGAATCTGGTACCTCGGTATAATTTTGAAGGCGCGGAAACAACTCTGTACTACGGCGATACCACTCGCGGAGAAGGGGGAATTACTGGGATCTCGCAGCTTTTCGGTTACCAATGGTCGGACAAAAGCGGCGTCATGCTTGGCTATCAGCATCAACAGGAGGAGGCGGTCGACGCATCAACGCGGCAAACGCTCGTGGCCGAGCCAGGCTCTTCTCAAATCATTCCGTCGCAACGCTTCAACAGCGTAGTTCTTACTTCCAGGAAGACACTTTCGGGGGGTTCCATGCTTTCAGGTGACGCCTTCTATTCGCGCCGTGACTTCGGGCAGGAGTATCTAAGTAATCCCGTGATCCATAGTGAC
>Ga0207703_10004268_pt1 | contig 11761 bp, 3 predicted proteins | sample KBSSwiS12_FD_184304 | JGI IMG/M metagenome (GOLD analysis project Ga0207703, IMG submission 184304) | Switchgrass rhizosphere microbial communities from Kellogg Biological Station, Michigan, USA - KBS Switchgrass S1-2 (SPAdes) (version 2) | ecosystem: Host-associated > Plants > Roots >... | reverse complement strand
GGGTGCAGCTCACGGCCGCGCTCGCCGTGGGCGCAACGTTGTTGGCGCGCGGCAGCGGGACGAAGCGGTTGTTGGAGAACTCCGACGTGTTGCCGTTCGTGTCGGTGGTGGTCGTGGTGACGTAGCCGTTCTGCGCCGACGGCCCCAGATACAGGGTCGCGTTGCCCCCGCTGTCGGCCACCACCGTGCTGAAGTACTGCACTCCCGGGCCGAACGAGCTTGCGCCGGCGTTGCTGAGGAACGCCTCCACCGTGCATCCCGGACACGTCGTGACCACCGCCGAGGCAGCCGTGGTCGAGACGAGGTTGGGGGCCAGCAGCCCGCCGTTGGCGTTGGGGTCGGCGTTGGCCGCGGTGTTGACCTGACCGAACGGTTCGAGGTCGATGCCCAGCCCGTAGCCGAGGTTGTCGTGGATCGAGTTCTGGGTGATCGTGTTGTACAGCGTCGGCGACGACGACGAGTTGGCCGGCTGGGTGCCCAGGCTGGTGAGCAGGATGCCGTTCTCGTTGTAGGCGACGATGTTGCCGGGGCCGACCGTGTTGTGCTGGGCGCCCGCCTCGATCTGGATGCCGTAGAGGGTGTTGCCAGCCGGCGTGCCGTTCAGCGTGACGCCGAATCGGTTGCGGGCGATCAACGAGTCGTGCGTCCCCTTGTCGACGAGGATGCCGCCCAGCCCCGACTGCACGACGACGTTGTCGGTGACGGTCTCGAACCCTTCGTCGAGGCCGCACGGGAGGTTGTTGCAACCCTTGGCGCCCTCGAGGCGGATCCCCCGATCGCCGTTGGCGGCGTAGGCCGGCGCGTTGTTCCCCGTGACGTCGGTGCCGATGTAGTTGCCGATCACCTTGTTGTAGAGCGTGCCGGTGCCGTGGGAGATCTCGACGGCTTCGAGGTTGTTGCCGGAGACGACGTTGCGCTCGCCCGGGGCGTTGCCGCCGATCATCGTGTTGGTCGTGAACGTGTTGACGTCGACGCCGTGGTTCTGGTTCGGGCGGGCCAGCGTGCCGGTCGGGTCGAGGCCGATGATGTTGTTCTGCACGAAGTTCGAGTCGGTGAGGTAGTCGTAGAACGTCAGGCCCTGGTGCGAACACCCGCTTATGACGTTGCGGTTGGCGGCGCCCGGCATGCCGAGGTGGTTCTGGAACGCGCCGCCCTGGGTGTGGACGCAGCTGGCGCCCGGCACCAACGTGCTGCGGGGATCGAGCGTGCCGTCGGGGAACAGGCCGATCAGGTTGCCGATCACCTCGTTGTCGTGCGCGCCCTGCCCGTACAGGCGCACGTCGCGCTTGAAGCCGTGGAGGTCGAGGCCGCGCACGATGTTGCTCGCCGTCACCATGTAGATGCCGTCGATGCCGTTCGGGCCCTGGCCCGAGATCTCGATGGTGTACACCGCGTTGGACGCCAGGGGATCGGTGTTCACCGACGACCCGGGCTGCGTGAACCCGTCGATGGTGACCGTGGCGTTGGCGTTGTGCAGGGTCGGCAGCTGCGTGGCCGGGTTGAGGGTGTGCACCCCGGTGCCCGGGATGTTGAAGTTGATCGTGACCTGACCGCTGAGCCGGTTGGCCTCGGTCATCGCGGCGCGCAGCGTGCACTCACCCGGGATGCTCGTCTGGCAGATGCCGTCGGGCGTGGCGTCGCCCGCGTCGCTCGTCGAGTTCACCACGAACGTGGTCGACGAGCCGGCGATGTGCTGGAGCGCGATGTCTCCTGACGGGGTCGTGCCGATGCGCGCCGCGACCGCGGCCACATCGGCGACGTCGACGCAACCGTCACCGTTGACATCCGCCGCCGAACGCAGCCCGCCGCAGATGTCGCCCTGCTCGTGGTGATCGGCCCACTCCGGGACGACGGCCAGGACGTCGGCGCGATCGATCCGGCCGTTGCCGTCGAGATCGAGCTTCGGCGCGTCCGTGGGCACGCCTTGCGTGCGGTGGCCGTGCCAGGGATCGGCGCTCTTCGGCGCGCGGTGCTTGGCCGAGCTCTCCCCGACGCGCACCGCCACCGCCTTCGGCGAACGCGTGACCAGCGCGCGACCGGATCTGTCCGCCAGGCGCACCGACGACAGCGCGAGCGACAGCCGACCGGCGACCAGGGGATCCAGCTCGACCGTGGCGACGACGACCGCGGTGCTCGTCCCCGACGTCGTGAGCGACGCCCCGCAGCCCCCGGTCGGGCACGCCCAACCGCCGATGGTGACACCGTCCCCGTGGTCGACGGCGGCGAAAGGGACGAAGCGGCGGTGCTCGGCGCCCGCCTCGTAGCGGGTGCCCGAGTACTCCGCGGCCTTCCCGTCGAACCGCAGCTCGGCCTCCCACCCGGCGAGATCAGGGGCGTCGTGGACGACGACCGCCACCTGCAACGCGTGCCCCGGGCCGGCCACCGCGGCCGGCGCCAGCTCGACCCACGCCTTCGGCAAGGAAGCCCTCAAGTTCGGCGAGATGTTGCCGACAAGAAGAGTGGAGACCACCAGCAACGCAGCTAGTCCGGCGTACGCCAGTCGCCGGCGAGCTGCGGCGGCCGCGGGCCGCAGCGGGGTGTTCGTCTCCACGGAAATGTCACCTCGGTCTGTGGTGCTGCGGGTTCGCAGTGTCTCTCGCGACCACTGTACGTGAGCAAACAACGGCAAATCAACGCGGATCGGTGGGAATTCCGAACTCCCACCTCAGCCCTCGGACGGTAGTCCGCTAACCTTCCGAGTTCCCCGCGCCCCCACGGGCGGGCTCCGCGTCCTCTTCGATCGACGACTCCCCACCCCATGCGTGATCTCGCCACCATCCCCGACGCGCCGCCGGCCGACCTGCGCTTCCGGCGCGGGATCAGCATCGTGCGATCGCTGCGCGAGGTCTGGGGCAGCCGCGACCTGGTGGCCACCCTGGTCGAGCGCGAGTTCCGCGTCCGCTACAAGCAGGCGGCTCTCGGCGCCGCGTGGGCGCTCGCCCAGCCGGTCGCGCTGGTGCTGGCGTTCACCCTCTTCAAGCGCGGGTCCCACATCGAGACGGGGCACGTGGCCTACGCCGTCTGGGCCTTCCTCGGCCTGCTGCCGTGGTCGCTCTTCTCCGCCGGGCTCTCCCAGGGCGGCGTCAGCCTCCTCAGCAACGTCGCCCTCATCAACAAGGTGTACTGCCCGCGCGAGGTCTTCCCCGTGTCCATGGTCGGTGTCGCCTGCGGCGACACGCTCATCGGCGTCCTCGGGCTCGCCGGCCTGATGATCGTGACGGGGACCGTGCCGCAGTGGACGAGCTTCTACCTCGTGCCGCTCATCGCCGTGCAGCTGGTGTTCACGCTCGCGGCGACGCTGGCGATCAGCGCCATCGTGGTGCACGTGCGCGACATCCGCCACGTGCTGCCCGTCGTGCTCCCAGTGGGCCTGTTCATCAACCCGATCGCCATCCCGCTCGACCGGCTGGTGCCCGCCGGCGACCGGGTCCTGTACGCGATCTGCAACCCGCTCGGCCCGGTGATCGACGACTACCGGCGCGTGGTGCTCTTCGGGCAGGCCCCGGACTGGCACTTGCTGATCCCGGCCGCCATCTCGGCGGTCGTCCTGTTCCTGTTGGCGACGCACCTCTTCCGGCGTCTCGAAGTGGGGTTCGCCGATCTCGTCTGACGGAACCGTCGTTGCGACGAGGCTCTGGAAGCGGTTCCGCGAGGACCTGCGCCAGGCCTTCCTCGCCGAACGCCTCTCGGCCCTGCGCGCCCAGATGCGGGGTCAGACGCGCGACGCCTGGCGCTGGGCGCTGCGCGACGTCGAGCTCGAAGTCGCGCCCGGCGAGGCCGTCGGCCTCATCGGGTCGAACGGCTCCGGCAAGTCGACCCTCCTGAAGCTCCTCAACGGCGTCATGTACCCGACCGCCGGCAACGTCCGGGTGACCGGGCGCATCGGCTCGCTCATCGAGGTCCGGGCGGGCATCCACCCCGACCTGACCGGTCGAGAGAACGCCTACCTCTATGGGTCGCTGCTCGGCCTGGGGCGCAAGGGCGTCACCGCCAAGCTCGACCAGATCGTCGAGTTCGCCCAGCTCGAGAACGCCATCAACCGGCAGGTGAAGTTCTACTCGTCGGGGATGCAGATGCGGTTGGGCTTCGCCGTTGCCGCGTTCCTCGAGCCCGACGTGCTCCTCGTCGACGAGGTCCTCGCCGTCGGCGACGCGTCCTTCCAGCAGCGCTGCTTGCAACGCATGAGCGAGGTCCACGCCAGCGGCACCACCCTCGTGCTGGTGTCGCACGACCTCGCGGCTGTCGAGTCCATGTGCACCCGAGTGCTGTGGCTGGAGCAGAGCTACCTGCGCGCCGACGGTCCCGCCCGTGAGGTCGTCGCCGCGTACCGCCACGCCGTCGAGCTCCAGACCGAGCTCGAGGCCGACAACGACGGCGAGTTCCGCATCTCCGCCGCCAACATCCGGCGAGTCGACGGTGCGCAGCCCTCGACCTACCACCCGCTGCGGATCACGTTCTCGATCCTGAGCCCCACGAAGCAGGATTCACACGTGTACATCGGGGTCACCGAGGGCACGGCGCCGTCGATCTTCACCTGCGCCGCGCAGGTCACGCTCGAGGAGGGCGTGAACCGCCTCGAGTGCGTGGTCGACCACCTGCCCCTGCCTCGCGGCTCCTACTCGGTCTGGGCCTGCGCCACCGACGACGTGGGCCGCTTCGACCTCTCGCCGTGGCATCCCATCGGCTCGTTCGACGTGATGGGGCCCGAGCCCGACGACCTCCCGCGGGCGATCGTGCGCCTGTCGGCGGTCCAGGTGCGGTCGACCTGGGAGGTCAGGACCCCGCCGTCAGGCTGACGGCGGGCCGTCGCCGAGGGCGGTGGCGATCGCCCGCTGCACGGCATCGACGAGTCCGGACACGTTGGGTGCCCGCATCAGCGTCGTGTGACGCGCCGTCGGCGCATCGATGTTCACCGTCGTCGACCGGCCGCCCGTCTGGCGCTGCCAGACCAGCCGCTTCTCCCGCTGCGACGCGTCCTCGACGCGGGGGCGGATGCGGAAGAACGTCACCGGGTGCTCGAACACCGGCGTGACGTAGCGACGGGCGATGGCCATGTTGACGTGCTCCATGAGCCGCAGGAACTCCGGGAGCTCCTGTTCGCCGTTGGCCAGCCGGCGGCGGATGCGGGCGTCGAGGCGGTAGTACCCGTTGCGCGCCTTCTCCTGGAGGAACTCGGCCCGGTCGCGACCCTTGGCGCGACCGAGCTCGCGGATGACCCGCAACGCCCGCGCCGCCGGTGACCGCCGGCCCCCGAGGTGGCCGAACGGGGACGAGTCGATGAGCCCGATGAACGGCACGTCGGCGCCCTCGGCCACCAGCTGGCGGCCGATCTCGTAGGCGGTCACACCACCCATGCAGAACCCGAGGAGGAGGTAGGGCCCGTCGGGCCACACCGAGCGGATCTCCTCGATGTAGGTGGCGGCCATCTCCTCGATGGTCTCTGCGTGCTTGATCGAGCGGTCGATCCCGGGATCCTGGAGCGCGTAGACCGGTTGCTCGTCGCCGATGGCCTCGGCCAGGTCGCGGTAGATGAGCACCTGGCCGCTCGGACCGTGGATGCAGAACAACGGCGGGGCGCTTCGCCCCTCGAGCGGGCGCATCGGCACGAGCGCCTGCCAGACGCGCTCGACGCTGCGACCGTCGCGGATGAGCGCGGCGAGATCCGTGATCCGTTGGGCGCGCATCAACGCCGAGAGCGGGAGGTTCACCCCGAGCTCCCGCTCGATGGCGGCGAAGACGCGCACGGCGAGCAGCGAGTGGCCGCCCACGTCGAAGAACGACTCGTTGACGCCGATGTCGGTCAGGCCGAGGGCCTCGCACCAGATCCGCTGGAGCTTGCGCTCGACCTCGTCCTGCGGGGCGGCGGATCCACCGAGCGACCCGCCGCGATCGGCCGGCGCGGGCAGGCGGGCGGTGTCGACCTTGCCGTTGACGGTGAGCGGCAGCTCGTCGAGCACCACCACGGCCGATGGCACCAGGTACGCCGGCAGCCGATCGCGCACGTGGGCGAGCACGGCGTCGACGAGCGCGTCACCGACCTCCGAGCCGACGCGCGGCACGACGTAGGCGACGAGCGACCGGCCGCGCGCGCCTTCGTCGCGCACGTTGACGATGCACTCGGCGACATGAGGGTGACCGCCGATGACGGTCTCGACCTCGCCGGGCTCGACCCGGAAGCCCCGGATCTTGACCTGGTGGTCGACGCGTCCGGCGAACTCGATCGTCCCATCGGGGAGCCAGCGGGCGCGGTCGCCGGTGCGGTACATCCGGGCGCCGGGCTCCGACGCGAACGGATCGTCGACGAACTTCTCGGCGGTGGCATCGGGCTGGCCGAGGTAGCCGCGGGCGACGCCCGCGCCGCCGATGTAGAGCTCGCCGGGAACGCCGATCGGCGCCGGCTGCATGGCGGCGTCCAGCACGTACACGCGGCAGTTGGCGATCGGCCGGCCGATCGGGATGTCGCGACCGTCCGCGACGTCCCAGTCGGCGGGCGGCTCGAACGTCGTGGCGATCACGCTCGTCTCCGACGGGCCGTAGGTGTTCAGCCATCGGACGTCGCCGGCCACGGCGCGCCACGAGGCGAAGACCGCGGTGCTCGCCTTCTCGCCGCCGACGATGACGAGCCGCAACGAGCTCGGCAAGGGCCGATCGTTGTCGGCGACGTCGCGGACCCACTCGTGCCAGAACGCGGTCGGCAGGTCCATGACCGTCACGCCGCGGTCGGCGAGCCACGTCGACATGGCGTCACCGCCGATCGGCAGCGTGTCGTCGCGGAGCACGATCGCACCACCGGCGGCGAGCGTCGGGAAGATCTCCTCGATGGAGATGTCGAAGCTCACGGAGCAGAACTGCAGCACGCGGTCGGCGGCGGTGAGGCCGTAGAGGTCGATGGCCGCGAGCGCGTGGTTGACGAGCCCGCCGTGGGTGAGCTCGACGCCCTTCGGGCGCCCGGTCGAGCCCGACGTGAAGACCAGGTAGGCGGGATCACCGGGCGTCACGGCGACGTTGGACCGGACCGCCTCGGACCCCTCGCCTTCGATCTTGTCGAGCAGGACCACCTCGAAGGCCGCGGGCACGAAGGCCTGCACTCCCGTCGTGGACAGCACCACGGGGGTCGACGCCGCCTCCAGCATGGCGGCGATCCGCTCGGCGGGATACTCGGGATCGAGCGGAAGGCACACGCCGCCGGCCTTCAGCACGCCGAGCAGGGCGGCGATGAGCAGGGGCGACCGCTCGGCGAGGATCCCCACCGCGTCACCGCGCCCGACGCCGGCTTCCATCAGGCGCTGGGCGACGGTGTCGGCGAGCGCGTCGAGCTCCCCGTAGGAGACCACGGTGCCGTCGTGGAAGAGGGCGGGCGCGTCGGGGTTCGCCGCGGCCGAGCGCTCGAACAGCTCGTGCAGGCCGGACACCGGGGCGGCCGCGGTGCGCGGGCCGTTCCACTCCTCGACCAGCAGCGCTCGCTCCGCGTCATCGAGGAGGTGCAGCTCGCTCAACGGGCGATCCGGGTCGTCGAGCAGCACGTCCACGAGGTGCTCGAGATGGCGCTGCATGCGCTCGATCGTCTTCTCGTCGAACAGGTCGGTGCTGAACTCCCAACCGACGTGGAGCCCGTCCGGGTGCTCGGCCATGCCGAAGGTGATGTCGAACTTCGACCAGGCGCGCTCGTGCAGGAACCGCTCGATGCTCAGGCCCGTCAGCGACGGCTCGGCGCGCGCCTCGGAGTGGAGGACGGCGAGCACCTGGAACAGCGGCGGGCGCGAGAGGTCGCGCACCGGGCTGACCTCCTGGACCACCTTGGCGAACGGCGCCTCCTGGTTGGCCAGGCCCTCGATCACGGCCTGGCGGGACCGGCGGAGGATCTCTCGGAACGTCGGGTCGCCCGTGACGTCGATGCGCAGGGCGAGGGTGTTGGCGAAGTAGCCGATCATCCGCTCGAGCTCGACCCGGTTGCGGGCGGCGACCGGGGTACCGATGACGATGTCGTCCTGGCCCGAGTACTTCGAGAGGAACGCGGCGAGCAGGGCGATGACGGCCGGGAACAGGGTCGCGCCTTCGTCCTGGGCCAGCTTCCGGAGCGCCGCGTGGTGGTCGGCCCCGATCCAGTGCCCGAGGTGGGCGCCGTCGTAGGACTGCACCGGCGGTCGCGGACGGTCGGTGGGCAGCTCGAGCAGCTGCGGTGCATCGGCGAGGCGGGCGACCCAGTGGTCGAGCTCCTGGCGCAGCACGCCGTCGTCGAGCTGCGCCCGTTGCCACGTCGCGAAGTCGGCGTACTGCAGCTCCGGCTCGGGGAGCACCACGGGTTCGCCGGCGAGCGCCATCGCGTAGGCGGCGCCGAGCTGATCCCAGAACGGTCGTCGTGACGACCCGTCGACGGCGATGTGGTGGATGAGCGTGAGCAGGACGTGCTCGTCGGGCCCGAGGCGCAAGAGGTGCACCCGCATGGGCGACTCGGCCAGGTCGAGGGGCTCCTCGGCCGCCCGTTGGGCCAGGTCACGCGCCACGTCCTCGCGCCGGTGCTCGGGCACGTGGCCGAGATCCTCGATGAGCAGCTCGACCGGCGCCGCGGCGAGGACCACCTGCATCGGCTCCCCGTCGACCACCCGGAACACGGTGCGCAGCACGTGGTTGGCGGTCACGACGGCGGTGAAGGCGGCGGCCAGCGCGTCGACGTCGAGCGGACCGCGAAGGCGCATCGCTTCGGGCGCGTTGTAGGCCTGACCGCTGCCGCCGATCTGATCGAGGAGCCAGAGGAGCTCCTGCGACGCCGAGAGCGGCGCTGGGCCGTCGGTCCCGCGCCGCGGGATCCGCTCGGACCCCCGTTGGTCCTCGACCGCCCCCCGCTGCTCGGCCAGCCGCTTGAAGAGCAGGGCGCGTTGGGCGGGCGACAGGTGCTTGAGTCGCTCGCTCACGTCAGGTCGGGCGAGCGCCCCGTCGTTGGCGCTGGTCATCGGTTCGCGGTCCCGTCCCCGTTCGTGGCTCGTGTCGCAACTGCGAGGCGCCCATCGACGGTAGACGGTTTCATGTGCCAGTTCACCGGGTATGCATGACGGTTCGCTGACATTGCAGTCAGACCGTAACGTCGCGTCGCCCGCACGATGCGTGACCTCACACGGTCACCGTGGTCGACGTCGTGCTGGTGAGGCCGTCGTTGTCCGTGACCGTCAGCCTCGCCGTGTAGGTCCCGGCCGCCGCGTAGGCGTGGACGACCTGCAGGCCCGAGCCGGTGGCGCCGTCGCCGAAGTCCCAGTTCCGGGTGACGATCGAGCCGTCGGCGTCGGTGGAGCCCGAGCTGTCGAAGCTGCAGGAGAGCGAGGCGCAGGAGGACGTGAAGGAGGCCACCGGCGGCGAGGGCGGGCTCTGGACCGACACGTCGTCGATCGTCACCGTGACCGGCGCGTTCGTGGAGTTCGCCGGCAGGAGCCCGGCGACGCCGACCGTGCCGGAGCCCTGGAGCGTCGCGTCGCTGTCGGTCACGGAGATCGTCCACGCGGACGGCTCGGCCGCGGACGCGACCCAGGCCTTGACCCGCAGGGTCGTCGGGTTCGAGCCGATCGCCTGCACGCGGAGGCGGATCGCCTGGTTGGGCGCGATGGTGAGACCCGAGACGTTCTTCTCGGTGCCGATGACCATCTCGGTGGTCGTCGAGTTGACGAACTTGGTCACGCCCGCCACGGCGGTCCCGTTCGGTGCGATCCGGATGCGGCCGCGGTACTGGTGCAGGCTGTCGACGCCCCGGATCACGATGGCCACGCTGGTGCCCGAGCCGGTGGACGCCTTGTCGACGCTGAAGGTGAGCGAGGCGTCGAAGCCGGAGCCGGCGACCGACGACAGCATCGCCGACCGGCGGGCGCCGGCGCTGCGCAACGTCATCGACGCCGCCGCGCCGTTCACCGCGTAGTCCGTGGCCGTTCCGGCGACGGTCCACGCGCCGCCCAGGTCGGCCAGGCCCCACCCGCCGGCGATCGAGCGGGTGAACGAATCGGTGGCGAGGACCACCGGACCTGCGGGCGCGACCGTGACGGAGGAGCTCGTCTGCCCGGTGAGACCACCGTTGTCGGTCACCGTCAACGTCACCGTGTACGTCCCGCCCGCCGCATACGCATGGGATGGCGTGACCCCCGTACCCGTCGCGCCATCACCGAAGTCCCACGACCACGCCGTGATCGACCCATCCGAATCGCTCGACGACGAACCATCGAAGCTGCACGACAACGCCGTGCAACTCTTCGTGAACGCCGCCGTCGGCGCCACGTTCGCGGGAGCCACCGTCACCGACGAGGACGTCTGCCCGGCCTGCCCGTCGTTGTCGGTCACCGTCAACGTCACCGTGTAGGTGCCCGCGGCCGCATAGCTGTGCGACGTCGTGACCCCCGTACCCGTCGCGCCATCACCGAAGCTCCACGACCTCGCGGTGATCGACCCATCCGAATCGCTCGACGACGAACCATCGAAGCTGCACGACAACGCCGTGCAGCTCTTCGTGAACGCCGCGGTCGGCGTCAGATCGAGCTTGGCCGCCGCGAGATCGTCGAAGCTCCAGGTCTGCGACGACGAGGCCGCCCCGCCGAGGAACGACTGCAGGCCGACGGCACCCGCACCCTGGAGGTTGGCCTGGGAGTCGGTGACCGTGACGGCCCACACGCTCGGTTCCGGTGACGACGCCGGCCACGCCTTGGCGCGCAGCGTCGTGGGATTCGAGCCGATGGCCTGCACGCGTGTGCGCACGAGGGTGCCCGGCGCGTACGTCACGCCCGGCACGGCGACCTCACTGCCGACGGCGACCTCGGTGGTGCTGGCGTTCAGGCGGAAGATGCCGAGCAGCGTCGCCCCGGTCGAGGTGAAGCGCAGGCGGGCGCGGTACTCCGTGTTGGCGGCCGTGCGCCGGACGACCAAGGCGGTCGTCTCGCCGAAGGAGGTCGGGACACCGGTGGTGCGCACCGACGCCGACAGGTCGACGTTCGCGACGCTGGTGCCGCCGAGCACGATCTCCCGACTCGTCGCGGGAGGCGTCGACATCGAGCCGACGGTTCCATCGGTGGCGAACGCGGTCGCCGGCCCGGACACCGCCGTCCACGCCCCGCCGACGTCGGCCAGGCCCCAGCCGCTGCTCGTCGTCCGCCCGAAACCAACGGCGGCCACCGGGAGCGCCGCCGGGACGCTGACGACCAGTTGCCTGGTGGTCGAGGAGGTCGCACCCGTGTCGTCGGTGACCGTGAGCCCGACGGTGTAGGTGCCGCTCGCGCTGTAGGCGTGGCTGACCGTGGCGCCCGATCCGGACTGACCGTCACCGAAGGCCCATGACCATTGCGCGACGGTGCCGTCCGGATCGGACGAGCCCGTGCCGTCGAGCGCGCAGGTGCCGTAGAAGCACGAGGTGGTCATCGTGGCGGTCGGCGCCGCGTTCGGGGGCAGGGCACCGACCACCGAGGCGTACATGTCGACGTGGTAGGTGGTGCCGCTCGGGGCCGATGCGATCGGGTAGTGGATGACGGCGTTGCCGCCGGAGAACGCCACCGCTTCGTAGTCACCCGCGGCGCGGCCGCTGGTGGCCTGCGGGTACCACGTGCTGAGCGCCAGCGACGGCGACAGGTGGGCCGCCGCCGACCACGATGCGCCGCCAGTACCGGAGTAGAGGTACACGGCCTCGATCTGGCAGGTGGGCTGGCCGAACGCGCCGCACGGCGTCGTCGGCTCCTCGTACAGCTCGATGCCGACGTGGGCCGGACCGGTGCCGGCGTCCTGGTCGACCGCGAGCGAC
>Ga0207703_10004265_pt1 | contig 11764 bp, 11 predicted proteins | sample KBSSwiS12_FD_184304 | JGI IMG/M metagenome (GOLD analysis project Ga0207703, IMG submission 184304) | Switchgrass rhizosphere microbial communities from Kellogg Biological Station, Michigan, USA - KBS Switchgrass S1-2 (SPAdes) (version 2) | ecosystem: Host-associated > Plants > Roots >... | reverse complement strand
GATTTAAATTGGTTATGTCGTTTTGATTTTCGCCTGCACGAGCGCGCGGAACTGGTCGCCCCGGTCTTCAAAGCTCTTGAACATGTCGTAGCTCGAGCAGCCCGGCGAAAAGAGCACCGTATCGCCCGATTTCGCCAGCTTCTGCGCCTGGTCAACCGCATCGGCCAATGAACCGGCTTTTACACACGGCACTGCCGAGCTCCAGGCTTCGTCGAGTTTTTCCGTCATCTGGCCGATCAGGACGACCGCCTTCACTTTTTCGCGCAGCAACGGACGCAGGCCCGTAAAGTCGAGCCCCTTGTCTTTGCCGCCCGCGATCAAAACCGCAGGTGTCGACATGGCGATGAGCGCCTTTTCCAGCGCGTCGATGTTGGTCGCCTTCGAATCGTTGAGGAAGGTAACGCCATCGATCACGCCCACGTTTTCGAGGCGATGCGGCAATGCCTTGTACCGGCAGAGCGCGGCAATCGTCGATTCACGAGGCAGCTCATAGAGATCCGCCACCGCCAGTGCCGCGAGAAGGTTCTCGGCATTGTGCTGGCCGATCAACTGCGTCTTCGAAAGCTCCAGCACCTGTTCGCCACGAGCCACGAGCCAACCGTCGATATATTGATAATCGGCAGGAAGTCCGTTCGCATTAAGGGTTATTTTTTGCGCGGCAATTTCCGGCAGGCGCAGGTTCGCATTCACGATGGCGTAATCGTCCGGGGTCTGGTTGCGGAAGATCTGCCATTTGGCGACTTCGTATTCCTCCATCGACTTGTAGCGATCGAGGTGATCGGGCGTCAGGTTGAGATGCACGCTGATGCGCGGACGAAAATCGACGATATGCTCGAGTTGGAAAGAACTTACTTCCAAGGCCAACACGTCGAGGTTGCCGCTGGTGCGCACCGCAGTGGAAAAGGCCGTGCCGATATTTCCGCAGGCGATTGTTTTCTTGCCACCTTCTTTCAAGACAGCTTCGACCAGTTCAGTCGTGGTCGTCTTTCCGTTCGTGCCCGTGATGGCCACGATGGCGCATTCGCAAAAGCGATAAGCCAGTTCCAGTTCGCCGAACATCGGCAGGCCCGCCTGCTGCAGACCTTTCACAATGGGCATGGAGGGATTGATGCCGGGACTCAACACCGCGAAATCAAAGCGTGTCGATTCCTGAACCTCCGCGCCCAGTTCGACTTCGATGCCGCGTTGACGCAGGACTTCCGCGCGCTGCGTCACTTTCGCATCGCTCGCGTTGTCCCGCACCGTCACGGCAGCGCCCTTGTCCTTGAGAAGAGAGGCCGCTTCCATACCGCTAATTCCCAATCCGAGCACCACGGCTCGTTTTCCAGTTAAGTCCATAAAAGTTCATTGTTATCTCAGTTTGAGCGTCGCCAGTGCCGCCATCGCGGCGATCAGGCTCATGATCCAAAACCGTATCGTCACGGTCGATTCGTCCCAGCCCTTGAGTTCAAAGTGATGATGCAATGGCGACATCGCGAAGATCCGTTTGCCCGTCAGCTTGAAAGACGCGACCTGCAGCATGACCGAGCCCGCCTCCATGACGAAGACGCCGCCAGCCAAAACCAGTGCGAGTTCCTGGTGGACGCAGATGGCAATGACACCCAACACGCCGCCCAGTGCAAGCGATCCAGTGTCGCCCATGAAAACGCGCGCCGGATGGCAGTTGAACCAGAGAAAACCGAGTCCGCTTCCCACCAGCGCCGCGCAGAACACGGCTAGCTCCCCCGCACCACTCACCCACGGCAGGAACAAATAGGTCGCCAATTTCGCGTTGCCCGCGAGATAGCAAAAAATCGAATATACCAGCGCCACGCTAATCGAGCAACCGATGGCCAGGCCATCCAAACCATCCGTCAGGTTCACGGCGTTGGACGTGCCGGTGATTACCAACGCAAAAAAGACCACGGTGAAAATTCCCATGTCGATGACTGCCGCCGTTTTTAGGAACGGAATATAGAGGCGATGCCATTCACCCGCGTAATTGGAAAAGAAACCGAGATACGCAAAAACAAAAATAGCCAGGAGACCCTGCGCGGCCATTTTCTGCCAACCGCGAATTCCTTTTGAATTCTTCTTGGCCACCTTTTCGTAGTCATCAGCGAAACCGATGAGCCCCAGATAAATCATCGACCCCAGCACGAGCCAGACGAGCTTGTTGGTCAGGTCGCACCACAGAAGCGCACTGATCGTCACGGTAAACAAAATCAGGACTCCGCCCATGGTCGGCGTCCCTTTTTTGGCGCTGTGTAAATCGGCCAACTCCCGCACTTCCGACTTTTGACGGAGCGGCTGACCCAGCTTCAGGCGCATCAGGACCGTAATGGTCTTGGGTCCCATCGCCAGCGAGAGCAGAAGCGCCGTCAAAGCCGCCGCCATCGCGCGAAAGGTTTCGTAGCGAAAGACGTTGAACCCAACAAAGCTCGACGAGAGATGATAGAGGTAAAAAAGCATTAGTTGGTCTCCTTTCCGGAGATGGCGGTGACCAGTCCTTCAAGGCCCATGAAGTGCGAGCCTTTCACCAAAACAACATCGCCCTCACGCATGATCGATTTCAGTGCCGCCGTCGCTTCCGCCGCATCCAGCGCCTTCACGATCTTCTGCGGATTCATGCCACCTGCGATGGCGCCCGCCGCGTAAGCCTCCGTATGCGGTCCGACCGCGATCACCGATTCGACGCCCTGGCCCACCGCAAATTCACCCACCATGCGGTGCAGCTCAACCGCATGCTGGCCGAGTTCACCCATGGTACCCAGCACCGCGACACGGCGACTGGCTCCGGGAAATTCTTTCAACGCAATCAACGCCGCCTTCATCGAGGCTGGATTTGCGTTGTACGCATCGTTCATGATCCACGCGCCGTTGACGCTTACCATTTGCATCCGCGCACCGGGAAGCTGAACCGATTCCAGTCCGCGCGCGATCTCTTCGAGCGTCAATCCGGCAGCATGACCAACAGCCGCTGCCAAGAGAGCATTGCCGACCATGATGCGATTGATCACCGGCAGCTTGACCACGACCGATTCGCCGCCGTGCAACATCCGGAAGGAAAGCGCATCCGAGGCAATCTTCAACTCGTCCGCGCGCCAGGTCGACTCGCTGCCTGAGCCAATCCAAATCACCGGCGCGTTCGAGCGATCCGCAACTCGACGGCTCCATTCATCATCGCTGTTCAAAATGGCCAGGCCGTTCTTCGGCAACGCCGCGATCAATTCGGCTTTCTCCACCGCGATTCCCGCCTGGTCCTTGAAAAATTCGATATGGGCCGGTCCGATGCTGCTGATCACGCCAATCTCCGGCGCGGCCATCTTCGCCAGCGGAGCTATTTCGCCGGGATGGTTCATGCCCATCTCGACCACACCATACTGATCATCTTCATCAAGGCTGATCAAGGTCAGCGGCACGCCGATATGGTTATTCAGATTTCCCTTCGTCGCCTTGGTCTTGAAACGCGTCCGCAAAACCGCGGCAATCAATTCCTTGGTGCTCGTCTTGCCGCTACTGCCGGTCACGCCGACAGTCTTTACCGGAAGCAAGCTGCGATAAGCCGCGGCAAATCTCTGCAGGCCTTCAAGCGTATCCGCCACTTCGACAAGTCCCAGGTCCTCAGGCAAATCAGGAATCACCCGACTCGATACCAGCGCCGCCACGGCGCCGCGGCTTTTCACGTCACGCACGAACGCATGGCCGTCAAAACGGTCGCCCGTCAACGCGACAAAACAATCGCCTGTTGCCAGCGTGCGCGTGTCCGTATGCAGGCGGTCCACCGACATCGAGGGATCGCCCTTGATCAACCGGCCTCCGCTTAAGCGGGCCACTTCTTCCAGTGTGCAACGGCGCATCACGCGGCCCTCCTCTGCAGGAATTCCTGCGCGACCAAACGATCATCAAAGGGATGGTACTGACCCGCAATTTCCTGCGTCGTCTCGTGACCCTTGCCCGCGATGCAGACCACATCGCCCGGTTGCGCCAGCGCGAGGGCGTGCGCGATCGCCTGACGACGATCCGCAATCCTCTCAAAACGCCCCGCAAAGCGCGCCTCGGAAACACCTGCCTCCATGTGATTGAGAATCAACTCTGCGTTCTCATTGCGCGGATTATCGGAAGTGAAAATGGAATAATCGGCGCACTCCACGGCGGCCCGCGCCATGAGCGGACGCTTCATCGCGTCGCGATTTCCCCCGCAGCCAAGCACCGTGATCAGGCGGCCCTTCGTGATGCCCCGCAAAACGGTGAGCGCCTTGCGCACCGCGTCATCGGTATGCGCGTAATCGACCGCTACCAGTACTCCATCGGTCGAAACAAATTTTTCCAGGCGGCCCGGTACTTGCGGTGTGTCCTTCAAGCGCTCAATGATCACGTGCGGCGCAATACCCAACGCCAAAGCGCCACCGACAGCGGCCAAGGCGTTCGCCACATTGTAAGAGCCAATCAATGGCAGCGTAAAAGCATAGCTCTCTTCACCGATGCGCAGCGTGCCACTCGTCCCATTCGCGGTGGCAATCAAATCATGCGCTTCGACCTCGGCTCCCGCCTGTCCCGTCGTCGTGTAAGCAATCGTCCGCACGCGACCCTCCAGCAATTTGATAAGTTTCTGCCCGTAAACATCGTCCGCATTAATCACGGCAATACCCGGATTTTTCTCGCGGTCCAGATTCGTAAAAAGAAGCGCCTTGGCCGCGAAATAATTTTCCATCGACAGGTGATAGTCGAGATGGTCCTGGGTCAAATTCGTGAAGATGCCTACCTGAAATTCGATCGGCTCCACGCGGCCCTGTTCCAGCGCGTGAGAGGAAACTTCCATCACCGTCGCACGGCACCCACCCGCCTTCATCTGCGACAACAGGCTGTGCAGGTCCAGCGATTCCGGCGTCGTCCTCGAAGCAGGAAGAATGCGTTCACCAATTTCGTACCGCACCGTGCCGATCAACCCGACCGGTACTTTCGGTTCCGTCAAAAGATGCTTGAGAATAAACGACGTCGTGGTTTTCCCGTTCGTGCCCGTCACGCCGATCATCTTGAGCGCGCGGTCCGGCCGACCGAAAAAAGTCGCGGACATCGTCGCCATCGTCCGACGCGCATTCTCCACCTCGATGAACGTCGAGCCGTGGCCAATCGCAAAATTGGGATTTTCCAGCACGACTGCGGCAGCGCCCTTGTCGCAAACTTCACCGATATATTGGTGCCCGTCGGTCTTCGCACCCTTCCAGGCGAAGAAGACGTCATTGGCCTCCACGCGACGCGAATCATAGCGCAAGGCGCGGATCAGCCGATCGACCGGACCTTGGATCGATCGGACTTTTACGTCCTGGAGAATTTCGGAGAGTTTCACGTCGGTTACAGGTTGTTCGCGCTCAGCGCGGTTGCAGGGACGGGCGTCGGGTCAGGAAGATCCTTCTGGATGCCGCGGATCTGCGCCATTTCCTTGGCGATCGTGGCGAAGACCGGCGCGGAAACTTCAGCGCCGTAGTACTTGGTCGTCTTCGGATCATCCACCATCACCAGACAGACAAAATCTGGATCGTGCGCGGGCATGAAGCCAAGGAACGAAGCCACGTGATGATCGTGCGAATACTCGCCGTTCATAAATTTCTGCGCCGTGCCGGTTTTGCCCGCGATTGAGTAGCCGGGAACCTTGATGCTTTTCCCGGTGCCATCGACCATCACCTGCTCCAGTGCCTTCGCGACATCGTTCGCCGCGTCCTCGCTGATGACCTGCCGCACAATTTTCGGCTGATAAATTTTCATGATCTGGCCCGACTTATCGGTCACTTCCTTGGCGAGCCGCGGCATCACCATTCGCCCGCCATTCGCGATGACGCTCATCGCCGTCACCATCTGCAACGGCGTGGCCAGGACTTCCTGTCCCATCGGAATCCGCGTAATCGAGGGCGCGCTCCATTGCGTGACCGGGCGAAGCAATCCCGCCGATTCACCTTGCTGCGTCATCAGGCCCGTCCGCTGGCCGATGCCAAAGTCGCGCGCGTATTTATAGAGCTTGTTTTCACCCAGCTCGATCGCGAGATGCGCAAATCCAATGTTGCTCGACTGGGCCATGACCTCGATGACCGGAATCGTTCCGAAGCCCGCCTTTTCGTCGTCGTGCAATTCCCTGCCGCCATAAACAAAAGTGCCGTTGTTGCAGAAGATGGGCGTGTCCAGCGCAACCTGTTTCTCATTCAACACCGCGCCCAGGGTGATGATCTTAAAAATAGAACCCGGTTCCACCGCATCGGTCAGGCAGCGGTTCCGCACCGCTTCGGGCGTGAAAGTCTTGCTGTCGTTGGGATCAAAGGTGGGCCGCGATCCCATGCCCAGGATTTCCCCGGTGTGCGGATCCATCACGATGATATAAGCCGCATTGGGCTGATAGGTTTGCACGATCTGGTCGAGTTGATCCTCCACCACATGCTGAATCGCCGAATTGATCGTCAATGTTACATCGTACCCATCGACCGCAGGCGTATCCTGCGTCTGGTAACCGGCAATCACCTGGTTGCGCGCGTCGCGTTCGACGAGACGTTGTCCCGGCACGCCCGTGAGCGACGCATCCATTTCCTTTTCCATCCCGGCGAGACCGTGCCCATCGCCATCCACGAAACCGAGGATGTGCGAGGCGAGATCGTTGTTGGGATAGAACCGCCGATCATGATCGGTAAAGATCAGGCAATGCCATTTCAAGGCCCGCAACTTTGCCGTCGTCGCGTTGTCGAGATCGTCGGCGATATTAATCGAACGCTTCTTCGGATCGTATAGGGCGGTCACTTGTTCCGCAGGAAGACCCAGAATTTGCGCGAGCTGCGGCAAATCGGTCTCCGGATGCTCAACGAGTTTGCCGTCGAGAAACAGATCGGTGCGCACCTGCGTTTCGGCCAGGAGATTGCCATCGGCATCAAAGATCGAGCCGCGGATCGGTGAAATGACCTCGGTGCGGAGATGATTATCGACCGCCATTTTCCAATACTTGTCGTGCTGAACCAGCTGGATCTGGATCAGGTTGAAGGAAATGACCGTGAACCCGCAGGCCAGGCACAGCAAAATCCAGATGGCGCGGGAGCGGTGTTGCATGTCGTTAGGGATTGGCCTGCGTCGTCGCCGCGGCTTGGGGCGTAACGGAAGTCACGATGGTTGAATCGAAATTCACTGCTGTCCGGGGAGTTGTCCCGGGCCGGACCACACGCGCATGGGGGTTCTGTTCCAGCGACGCCCAGCTCGCGCTCGGATCGCCCCAGTAAACCAAGGTCGAGTGCATCTGGTTCAACCGCGCAGTCAACCGCCTCAACGACTTCATGCTCTCGAGGTCGCCGTTCAATTCCTTGTTACGTGTCTCAATCGTCGCCAGTTGGATTTCCAAACGACGCGTCTCCGCCGCCAGATGCAGGTTCTGGTTCTTGCACAGCATGTAAACGAGGCCCAACCCCGCCACCAGGCTGGAGATCAGGACCCACTTCACGACGCCCATCCAGTGCAATGACTGGCTGTTCTTCATGCGATTGCGGCTCATTTGATTTTCTCCTCATTGCGAACGGCGGCCCGCAAACGGGCGCTGCGCGAACGCGGGTTTCTCGCGATCTCCTCCTCGGAGGGCAGATAGCGCTTCACTTGTGAAAAATAATGTTGCGGATTCGGCACGGTGTTCGGATGCGCCGGGGTATCCAGGTACTCCGTGCCCCGGTCCCGCATGAACTGCTTCACGACGCGGTCTTCTCCGGAGTGAAAACTGATCACGGCCAATACGCCTCCCGGATTCATGATTTCCATCGCCTGCGGCAGGGCCGCTAGCAATGCCTCCTCTTCTCGGTTGACTGCGATTCGTAAAGCCTGGAAGACCTTCGTTGCCGGATGTATTCCCCCAGCTCGTCGGTGCGGAAGCGTCTCGGCCACAAACGATGCAAGATCGGTAGTGGTGACGAAGTGCGCACGCGTCCGCCGAGCCACCAGGGCCCGGGCAACCCGCCTCGCATCTCTTTCTCCGCCGTATTCATAAAAAATTCTGCTTAGTTCGCTTTCAGGAAGTTCATTCACCAGGTCAGCCGCGGTTGCGCCGCGACTCCGGTCCATCCGCATATCGAGGGGACCCTCCGCGCGAAAACTGAAACCCCGTTCCGGCGCGTCCAGCTGCGGAGAAGAGACTCCGAGGTCCAACAGGACCCCGTCCACTCCATCCCAGCCGTGTTCGATCGCGCATGTTTTCAACTCCTTAAAATTTCTTTGCTTCCATTCAAAATTGTCCGGCCATTCGGCCTTCAGCTTCCGGGCCGCCCCTTCCGCTTCACTGTCCTGGTCCAACCCGAGGACCCATGCACCCTTTTCCAGCAGCGCGCACGAGTGACCGCCACGCCCAAATGTCCCGTCAATCCATCTCTGCCCGGGCCGCACCCTTCCTGCTGCCAGCACCTCTGCCAGCAGCACCGGAACGTGCTCCCCCTTCCCTTCCCCCGTTACCTCCACGTCTTTCAACCCGATTTCCACTGCCACGCCAGCACCAGCGCTGGTCGTTTCAGCCCCACAAGCTCAAAAGCGTTGCGGCGCGCCAATTTCACGACTGAGGCTCCGATAACCTGCCCTTCGCCATCCTTTTCCGTTTCGAATCCATAAACCAATTGCCTGCGCACAAGACCTTTGATTTTGATTTCCATACTCCTCGTTTCGCCTTCTTGGTTTCGCGACGGACGGGCCGTTGCGGATGCCAGTTTTGGGTGACGGGGAGTAAGGCATCGGCTACATCCTCGTCTTTTTTTGACCCGTTCCGGCATCCGCCGGGCAGGCCCTCGCAAAATTGGGCGGGACAATCATAAGCCGATCGCGCTGAGCGCCTCCTCGACTGTCGGTTCTGCCGTCTGTTTCTTGTCCCAGGCAGCCTTGTCCCAAATTTCAAAATGGGTCAGCAGACCCACGAGCACGGCTTCCTTTTTCAGGCCGGCGCGCCCACGAAGTTTTTCCTTCACCATGATGCGGCCCTGCTGGTCCCATGATGCGCTCTGCGCCATCGCGGCCAATGCCTGCACTTGTTTCCGGATCGGATCAGAGTCCTTCAACGTCGCCAGCTGCTCCTGCAAACGGGCCATCCACGAAGCGGGATAGACCCTCACGCACGGGTCGGACGATGGCAAAACGAAGAGATTCTCCTCGAAAGACGCCTGACGCCACTCCGAGGGCACGGTGATCCGGCCCTTCGCATCAAAGGCATGCGAAAAGGTGTCCGTATAGGATGCACGTGTCTCAGTTGACATAATAATTCGCCACTAATCGTCTTTTTCTGCCACAACAACCCACTTTTAGACACCAAACCACACTGAGAGTCAATTTTAATCGCAAAAATTCGATCGAAATCGCACGCTTCAGGCCGCTTACGCCGATATTTAGGTATTTATCGGCAAAACAACTTATTAGGGCAGCAGATGGTCTCTCTGCTCGGCCTAATTCTTCTAGATATCACCGCAAACCCCTTTTAGAAATTCTGTCATCCTGAGCTTGTCGAAGGACCAGACACGCACCGAAGAGCAAGCTGACTGGACCATTCGCGGGCCACGTCGATCTAAAGTCTATTCTCCCCTCGGTTGCGAACCCGTGTCTGGTCCTTCGACAAGCTCAGGATGACGGATTTTTTATCGAGAGTTTTGCTGAGGTCTCTTCTACCGTTTAACCATGGCCAAGCATCTCGCGACCATCACCCTCATCGGACACGACAAAGCCGGCGTTATTGCCCGCATCACTCAACTTCTCTTCCAACTCGGAGCCAATATCGAGGCCATGGAAGAGCAGGTCACCCGCGGGCAGTTCAGCATGACCCTCCAGGCCTCCTGGACTCCCGCCCGCTTCGACCGCCCCAAAATCCAAACCGCCGTCACCGCCACCGGCCGCGACCTCGACATGGAAGCCAAGATCCATTTCGCGCCCACCGGCCCGCAACGCCTCGCCCTGCTGGTGACGAAGGAACCCCACGTCCTCGAAGGCCTTCTCGCGAAATCCCCCAAGACACTCGGCGCACAACCGGTCGTCATCATCGGCAACCGCCCCGCGCTCGCGCCCCTTGCCAAGAAAGCGAAGCTTCCGTTTTACCATGTCCCTTTCGAGGACCGTGCTCGCGCCGAACGCGAGGTCCTCAATCTTCTCGAAAAGCATGAAGTCGATTTCATCGTCCTCGCCCGCTTCATGAAAATCCTCTCGCCCAATTTCGTCTGGCGCTGGAAAAACAAGATCATCAACATCCACCCCTCGCTCCTGCCCGCATTCCCCGGCGCGAATGCCTATCGCCAGGCCTATGAGCGCGGCGTCAAGGTCGTCGGCGTCACCGCCCACTTCGTCACTCCCAACCTCGACGAAGGCCCCATCATCGCACAGGAAGTCCTCAAGGTCCGCACCAACGAACCGCTCGCCAGCATCGTCCGCCGCGGCCAGGCCCTCGAAACCAAATGTGTCCTCCACGCCGTCCGCAGCTACGTCACCAAGCGCCTCGACGTTCACTGGGGCCGCGTCTACTCATAAGCTGATCATGCGCGCCCTTCTTCTCCTTTGTCTGTTGGCGATTCCGTTTTGCGCCATCGCCTCTACAGATGGTTCTCCAGTTCCTATTTTGTCTGATTCGCAAAACGTTCTTTTCGCCAAGGTGAAAACCGTAAAAGGAAACGCCGTAGAATTTTCCATTACCGAAGTCTTGAAAGGCAAACCCCATTCATCACCTATTCTGAAGCTGACCTCAGGAGCAGGTGAAACTTTCAAGCCCGATCAGGAATTCGTTCTTTGCTGGATGGGAGAAGAAGCCCAGAAAGGATTTGTCAGCTCATCCCTGTCCTATGGCGATCCCGAATGGCTTTCCATTCCGGTTTCTCGTGATGGACAGAAGATTACGGTTTCAGGCATTGGCTCCTTGGAAAAAGTGAAGAAAATCTGCTCCCAGAAATCCGCATCTCACTAAAGAAGGGGAAGATTGACAGAAAACTGACGTCCCGCAACGATCGGTAAGGTTTTGAAAAATTATGACTCAACGAGTCTACCGCTATAAAAAGACGGCCGCTGACAGTCTGCTTATGTGCATTCTTCTCTTTGGTGGTATGGGAGCATGGTCCTTATGGCAGGCGCTCTATGGCACGACCGGCATCAACAATGCGTTAATGCACCTAACTCCAGGCGAAGCCACTCTATTTGAGTGGGGTGGAGTGGTCTTCAGTGTGATTGCCATCGGGTTTACGCTCGTGATGTTTCTACTTTCATCTTCCTCACCCGTGAGATCGCTCACCTTATGCCCAGATAAGCTGATCGCACCGGCAGGAATATTTTCCAAAAAGACGATCGACGTCCCTTACACTTCCATCCGACAGATTAAGATTTCGGTTTTGGACCCTCCCTCGGTCGTGACGCTTTCGAATGCCAACAACCGACGGGTCAGAACTTTGATCATTCTACATTCGCAAGGGGAGACACGTATTCCCGATGTGTTGCTTGAGGATAAGTCTTCGTTTGAGGAGATCTGCGCCTTGGTGCAACAGGCAATCGGTGGCCGATAAACTGTCAGGGTTTCAGCCATTGATGTGCGTTCCTAAGTAAAACTTGGGAATGAGATTAGGCGACGCGCCTTGATGCTGGCGTCCCCGGCAAAGCCAAACGATGGAAGCAGTAGGACAGCAACCAAGCATGACGCCTAGTTATTTCATGGGCTCTAACTAAGACTGCAAACAGCCCACCGTTTACTGGCGAACTCCGGTGCCGGCAATCACACTTTGTTGGTGAAAGGTTTGTTCCTTGCCGTTGGAACCGGAAATCACGA
>Ga0207703_10004261_pt1 | contig 11772 bp, 10 predicted proteins | sample KBSSwiS12_FD_184304 | JGI IMG/M metagenome (GOLD analysis project Ga0207703, IMG submission 184304) | Switchgrass rhizosphere microbial communities from Kellogg Biological Station, Michigan, USA - KBS Switchgrass S1-2 (SPAdes) (version 2) | ecosystem: Host-associated > Plants > Roots >... | reverse complement strand
TACAAGGAGCTGCGCGACATCATCGCGATCCTCGGCATGGACGAGCTCGCGCCCGAGGACAAGCTCGCGGTCGCGCGCGCGCGCAAGATCCAGCGCTTCCTCAGCCAGCCGTTCCACGTCGCCGAGGTCTTCACCGGCAGCCCGGGCAAGTACGTGCCGCTGAAGGAGACGATCCGCGGCTTCAAGATGATCACGAGCGGCGAGTGCGACTCGCTTCCCGAGCAGGCCTTCTACATGGTCGGCACCATCGACGAGGCGATGGAAAAGGCCAAAAAGGTCCAATGACCATGGCCACCCTCCATGTCGACGTCGTCTCGGTCGAGGAGAACGTCTTCTCGGGCGAGGCGAGCTTCGTCGCCCTGCCCGGCGAGATGGGCGAGCTCGGCATCTATCCGCGCCACGCGCCGCTGATCACGCGCATCAAGCCGGGCGCGGTGCGGATCCTGCGCGCCGACAACGGCCAGGAGGAGTTCGTCTTCGTCGCCGGCGGCATCCTCGAGGTGCAGCCCGGCGCGGTGACCGTGCTCGCCGACACCGCGATCCGCGGCAAGGACCTCGACGAGGCGAAGGCGAACGAGGCGAAGAAGAACGCCGAAGAGGCGATGAAGAACGCCAAGAGCGACATCGACTTCGCGAGGGCGCAGAGCGAGTTCGCCGAGATGGCGGCGCAGATCGCGGCGCTGCGCAAGTACCGCAAGACGTGATGCTCGCGGCAGCGCCGCGAACGTCACCCGACGGGCGCGCGCCGCGCCGATGACGCTCGACATCTTGTTCGAGCGCTACCTGCTGACGCTGCACGGCATCGTCGTCGCGTTCGGCCTTTTCGTCTACGTTGCGGTCGCGCGTTCGCTGCCGCAGCGGCGCGATCCGTCGGCTGCGGTCGGCTGGGTGGTCGCGCTGGTGCTCCTGCCCTACGTCGCGGTGCCGCTCTACCTGCTCTTCGGCAGCCGGAAGCTGCGCATGCGCGACGCCCCGCAGCTGCCGCCGATCGCGCCTGCCGCGGCCGGCGACGACGAGGCGGCGTCGCTCTGGGCACGCCGGCTCGGCCGTTCGATGGGACTGCAGCCCGCGGCGCCGTACCGCGCGCTCGTGATCCACGCCGACGGCGCCGAGTCGCGGCGCGCCGCGCTCGCGGTGATCGCGGAGGCACGCGAGACGCTCGACGTCTGCACGTTCATCCTCGCGCGCGACCGCCTCGGCGAGGAGATCGCCGAGGCGCTGCGTGCGAAGGCGAGGCAAGGCGTCCACGTCCGCGTCCTCATCGACGGCATCGGCGCCTGGCTGAGCGGCCGCCTCGACCTCAGGTCGCTGCGCCATGCCGACGTCGACGCGGTGACGTTCGTGCCGCCGTTTCGCGCGATCCTGCGCGGCCGCGCCAACCTGCGCAACCACCGCAAGATGATCGTCGCCGACCGCGCGCGCCTCTGGTGCGGCGGCCGCAACTTCGCCGCCGAGTACTTCGAGGGCGATTCCGACCGCGGCAAGCCGGCGTGGCACGACCTCACCTTCGACCTGCACGGCGAGATCGCGGCGCGCGCGACCGATCAGTTCGACGAGGACTGGGCCTACGCGACGCGACGCGCGCCACGCGAGCGTCGTGCCCCGACCGCGATCCCGCCGCCGCCCGCCGACGCTTCGCTCGCGCAGCTCGTGCCGAGCGGTCCCGAGCAGGCCGACGACACGGTGCAGGCGATCGTCGTCTCGGGATGCTTTCGCGCCGAGCGGCGCATCGTCGTCGCGACGCCGTACTTCATTCCCGACGCGACGCTGCTGATGGCGCTCGCGGTCGCCGCGCGTCGCGGCGTCGTCGTCGACATCGTGCTGCCGCGACGATCGAACCATCGCCTCGCCGACGTCGCGCGGCACCGGCCGCTGCGCGAGCTCGCCGCCGCCGGCGCCCGGCTCTGGTTCACGCCGGCGATGATGCACGCCAAGGCGGTCGTCGTCGACGAGCAGCTCGCGCTCGCCGGGTCGGCCAACCTCGACCTGCGCAGCCTCTTCCTCAACTACGAGCTGATGGTCGCGTTCTACGAGCCGACCGACGTCGCCCGCTTCGCCGACTGGATCGAGCGCGAGCGTGTCGCCGCGGTCCGCTTCCTGCCGACCGAGCCGGGGCTGCTGCGCGACCTCTGCGAAGGCGTGCTGCTCTGGCTCGCGTAGATCGGAAGAGCGTTCCAGCTCTGATCGCCGGCGCCGCTCAGCGCGCGAGGGCGGCCTGCACGATCGCTTCGGCGTCGACCTCGAAGTGCCGGCGCAGCGCGGCGCGGGTGTCGCTGCGGCCGAAGCCGTCGGTGCCCAGCGTCAGGCAGCGGCGGCCGGACGGCAGGAACGCGCGGATCTGCTCGGGAACGGCGCGCACGTAGTCGGTCGCGACGACGATCGACCCTGCGGTCGGTGCCAGCTGCGTGGTCACGAACGGCGCCGTCGCGCCTGCCCCCCGCCGCCACGCGGTCTCGGCGGCGACGCCGTCGCGCGCTAGCTCGCTGAAGCTCGTCACGCTCCAGACGTCGGCGCCGACGCCGTGCGAGCGTTCGAGCACGTCGGCGGCGGCGAGCGCCTCGCCGACGATCGCGCCGGCGGCGAGCAGCTGCGCCCGCTTCGTGCCGGCGAGCGTCGCCGTGCGCACCCGGTGCATGCCGCGCAGCACGCCTTCGTGCGCAGCCGCGTCGAGCGACGGCTGGGCGACGTTCTCGTTCATCGCAGTGATGTAGTAGAAGACGTCGTGCTGCTCGTCGAGCATCTCGCGCATGCCGCGGTCGACGATGACCGCGAGCTCGCCCGCGAACGCCGGGTCGTACGCCCTGCAGTTCGGCACCGTCGCGGCGACGAGGTGGCTCGTCCCGTCCTGGTGCTGCAGGCCCTCGCCCGACAGCGTCGTGCGGCCGGCGGTCGCGCCGATCAGGAAGCCGCGCGCGCGCTGGTCGGCGGCGGCCCAGATCAGGTCGCCGACGCGCTGGAAGCCGAACATCGAGTAGTAGATGTAGAACGGCAGCATGCTCAACCCGTGCGTCGAATACGACGTCGCCGCCGCTGTCCACGACGACAGCGCGCCCGCCTCGGTGATGCCTTCCTCGAGGATCTGGCCGCTCTTGTCCTCGCGGTACGAGAGGATCGAGCCCGAGTCCTCGGGCTGGTAGAGCTGGCCGAACGGCGCGTAGATGCCGACCTGGCGGAACAGGCTCGCCATGCCGAACGTGCGCGCCTCGTCGGCGACGATCGGCACGACGCGCGGGCCGAGCGCCGGGTCCTTGAGCAGGTTGCCGAGGATGCGCACGAACGCCATCGTCGTGCTCATCTCCTTGCCGTCGGCGCGCAGCGCGAACGCCGACGTCGCCGCGAGCGGCGGCAGCGCGACCTGCGCGCAGTCGCTGCGCCGCGCCGGCAGCGGCCCGCCGAGCGCGCGCCGGCGGCTCTGCAGATAGCGCATCTCGGCGCTGTCGTCGGCCGGCTTGTAGAACGCGAGCGACTGCGTGTCGGCGTCGCTCATCGGCAGCGCGAAGCGGTCGCGGAAGGCGAGGAGGCCGGCGTCGTCGAGCTTCTTCGCCTGGTGCGTCGTCATCCGGCCCTGGGCAGTGCCGCCCATCGCGTAGCCCTTCATCGTCTTGGCGAGGACGACGGTCGGCTGGCCGGCGTGCGCCACCGCGGCGGCGAACGCGGCGTGGATCTTGACCGCGTCGTGGCCGCCGCGGCGCAGGCGATCGATGTCCTCGTCGCGCAGGTCGGAGACCAGCAGCCGAAGCTCGTCGTTCTGGCCGAAGAAGACCTCGCGGTTGAACGCGCCGTCGTTCGCCGACAGCGTCTGGAACTGGCCGTCGACGGTGCGCGCGAACGCGCGCATCAGCGCCTGGCTCCGGTCGCGCGCGAACAGCACGTCCCAGTCCGAGCTCCACAGGCACTTGATGACGTGCCAGCCGGCACCGGCGAAGACCGACTCGAGCTCGTCGACGATGCGGCCGTTGCCGCGCACCGGCCCGTCGAGCCGCTGCAGGTTGCAGTTGATGACGAAGGTGCAGTTGTCGAGCTGCTCGCGCGCGGCGAGCGAGAGCGCGGCGATCGACTCGGGCTCGTCCATCTCGCCGTCGCCGAAGAATCCCCACACGCGGCGTTGCGCCGCGCCCGAGCGCGCCGGCAGCAGGCCGCGGTGCTCGAGATAGCGGATGAATCGCGCCTGGTAGATCGCGTTGATCGGGCCGATTCCCATCGAGCCGGTCGGGAACTGCCAGAAATCGGGCATCAGCTGCGGATGCGGGTACGACGTCAGGCCGCGGGCGCCGTGCTGCGGGGCGACGAGCTCGCGCCGGTAGTGGCCGAGGTCGTCGGCCGACAGGCGCCCTTCGAGGAACGCGCGCGCATACACGCCGGGCGCCGAGTGCGGCTGGAAGAAGACGAGGTCTCCGGCCTCGCCGCCTGCGTCGTCGCGGGCGCGGAAGAAGTGGTTGAAGCCGACCTCGAACAGGTCGGCGGCCGACGCGTAGCTCGCGATGTGGCCGCCGAGCTCGGTCGAGCCGCCGCTCTCGGCGCGATTGGCGCGCATCACCATCGCGAGCGCGTTCCAGCGCATGATCGCCGCCAGCCGCTGCTCCATCGCGAGGTCGCCGGGGAACGGCGGCTGGTCCGCGAGCGCGATCGAGTTGACGTAGGGCGTCACCAGCGACGGCTGCCAGTGCAAGCCGCGGCGGCGCGCGTGCGCGAGCAGGGCGTCGAGGACGAAGCGCGCGCGCGCCGGCCCGTGCGCTGCCGTGAGCGCATCGAGCGCTTCGCACCACTCGGCGGTCTCGGCCGGATCGGCGTCTTCGCCGGCGCGCGCCAGGATGGCGGCGATGTGGCGGGCGAGCGAGAGGTCGGTCATGCGTCGATTCTGCCGGCAGCCGCGTCTGCCGGCGCCAATGCGGCGACGATCCTTAGGGCAGGTCGACCGAAAGCTGGAACATCAGCCCCGACGTGCCGAGGATGTTCACCTGACCGGCGAGCTTCGGCGTGAACTTCCAGCCGAGGCCGGCGACGGCGCCGGGCGAGAATCCGCCGACGTTGAGTGGAACCTTGTGCTTGTATTCGCCGGTGTAGCCGTAGAGGATGCCGACCGTCCACTCGGCGTAGAGCGCGTCCCACGGGCTCCAGCGATAGAGCCGTTGGCCGCCGAACGCGTAGACGCTCGGCTGCCCGAACGAGTTGTCGAACACGGCGCCGCCCCAGACGACGCCGTTCGAGCGCTCGTTCTCCCAGCCGAGCATGTAAACGTTCTTGTGCTCCGGGTTGTACGTGAAATGGATCGTGTACGGCGCGACGAACAACCGCCACATCGGCTCCGACGGGGCACTGGCGGGGAAGCTCCAGCGAGGAGAGTCTGGTGAGGTCGCGGATGCTCCGTCCTGCGACCATGCCAAGGCCGTGCAGCCGGCCAGAATCGCGGCCGCTGCGCGGGCCATCCGTCTCATGCCTTCTATTTTGACAGCGCGCTGCTGCAGCGCAGCGTTGCGCGCGGTCGTCGTCGTCGCGCTTGCGGCGACGGCGGTCGGCTGCGGCTCACTCGACACCCGCGCGCGCCAGCTCATGTACCGGCCGACCGCGGCGCGCCCGGCGACGTTGCCGACGATGCGCTCGGGCGACGAGCAGGCGCTCGTCGACGTCGCCGCGCGCGACGGCACGATCGAGCACATCGCGCTCTGGTGGCTGCCGAACGCCGACCCCGCGGCGCCGACGCTGCTCTACCTGCACGGCACGTTTCGCAACCTCTACCGCAACCATCCGAAGATGGAAGCGCTGCGCGACGCCGGCTTCGCGGTGCTCGCGGTCGACTACCGGGGCTTCGGCGACAGCACGCCGATCGTGCCGTCCGAGGAGACGATCCTCGCCGATGCCGACGTCGCCTGGGCCGAGCTCGTTCGCCGCCAGCCCGATCCCTGCAAGCGCGTGATCTACGGCCATTCGCTCGGCGGCGCGGTCGCGATCGATCTCGCGAGCCGCAAGCACGTGCGCGTCGACTACGCTGCGCTCGCCGTCGAGTCGACGTTCTCGAGCCTCGTCGATCTCGCCGGCAGCGCGGTCGGGCCGCTCGGCCCGCTCACGGTGTGGCTCTCGAGCGAACGCTTCGACTCGCTCGCCACGATCGGCAAGGTCGACGCGCCGATCCTCATGCTGCACGGCGATCGCGACGACACCGTGCCGATCGCGCTCGGTCGCAAGCTCCGCGACGCCGCGCCGCCCGGAGTGCGCTGGATCGAGATCCCGAGCGGAACCCACAGTCGCCTGCACGAGAACGCGCCCGCGGCCTATCGCGCGGTGTTCGAGTCGCTCATCGCGTCGCTGTGCTCGCCGCGCTGACCGGCCGCGCGACCGCGTACGCGGGCTTGCCCGCGGTGCCGACCATGAGCTCGTTGACGACCGCCTCGACGTCGTCGATGAGGCGCACCTCGCGCTCGAGCTCGCTCGCCCGCTCGGCGCTGGCCACGCAGCCCTTCAGGTAGACCCAGCGGCGCTGGCCGAGCACCCAGATCGTCGAGCTCGCGAAGCGATCGTCGAGATTGATGAAGCGCACGACCCGCGGGACGATCTCCTTGTCGTAGAGGTACGCGTTCGGCAACCGGCAGCGGCCCCAGTAGTGGCACGTCGTGCCACGCTCGGCGCGGCCATGGGTCTGCGCGCGTGCCTCGGCGGCGGTGACGAGCGGGCCCTCGGCGACCGGGCACGCGGCGAGCGCATGCGTCGCCTGCACGAACGGATCGTCGAACGCGTTCGTGCGCGGCTCGTCGCCGTCGGCGGCGCGAACGGGGAGCGTGACAGCGAGCGCGCCCACGATCGCCGCCATGGCGCGCGCGTGCGTCGTCGTCGCCCAGCGGCGTGCCATCGTGGTCAGGACGCGAAGCGCGTCAGCAGCTCGCCGGCGAGCGGCGTCTTGGGCACCAGGCCGTCGGCATCGGCGACCTCCGTGCCGTTGACCCAGACGCCGTGGACGCCGAGCGCATCGGTCGTGAGGCGTGCCGCGCCCGCGGGCAGGTCGTGGACGCGGCGCTTCGGGCCGCGGCCGACGGTCTTCGGGTCGAACAGGAGCAGGTCGCCGGCGTCGCCGACGCGGATCCGGCCGCGTCGCTCGAGGCCGAGGATGTCGGCGGGGTGCGACGTCAACCGACGCACCGCTTCCTCGAGCGGCATCGCGCCGACGTCGCGCGACCAGTGGCCGAGCAGATGCAGACCGAATCCTGCGTCGTTGAAGAACGTCAGATGCGCGCCGGCGTCGCTGAGGCTGACGATCGCATTCGGATCGTTGAGCATGCGGCCGACGGCCTCTTCGTCGCTGTTCAGCAGCTGCGCGGTGAAGACCGTCGCGAGGTCTTCGTCGAGCGCGAGGTCGAGCATGACGTCGAGCGGGTCGCGCCCGCCCGCAGCGGCGATCTCGGCGATCGAGCGCTGCTCGAGCGACGCGTTGGCGACGCGCGAGGTCTCGACGACGTGGACCTTCTCCCACTCGCCGTTGAAGAGGCGAAACGTCGTCGCCGTCGCGAGCTCGGCGCGCACGCCGGCGCGAAACGACGCGTCGGCGAGCACCGAGCGGAGCGCCTCGCCGTTCTTGCCGAGCGCCGGCTTCCAGCTCTCGAGGCCTTCGACCGGATACGGCGACGCGAGCGTGAAGTCCATCGTCAGCGGGCAGCACGAGACCTGGCCGAGCATGCGGCGGCCGCGCGCGTTGGCGGCGGCGATCGCGTCGAGGTCGTCGAAGACCGCGCGCGGCGCGACGCTGTTGTGCAGCAGCGCCGCGACCATCACCGGCCGCGCGCTCGCCGCGGCGAGCGATTCGAGGAACGCCATCGACGTCTGGCCGCCCTTGGTCAGCATGAAGACGCCGCGTCCGCTTTCGGCCATCGCGCCGACGAGCGCGGCGAGCTCGCCATCGCTCGCCAGCCGCGACGGCATTGGCAGCCCGCCTTCGCCGTTGTGCGCGGGGCTCGTGCTCGTCGCGAAACCGACCGCGCCGTGCGCCATCGCGTCGCGGACGACGTCCTGCATGCGCGCGATCTCGGCGTCGGTCGCGGCGCGCGTGGCCGCGTCGGCGCCCATGACCCACGTCCGCACCGACGAGTGGCCGACGTACGCGGCGACGTTGACCGCGGCGCCGCGCGCGCGCAGCTGCGCGAGGTACTCGGGGAACGTCTCGAAGCGCCAGTCGATGCCGGCGCGCAGCGCGGCGAGCGACATGCCCTCGACCTGCGTCAGGTTCTGCATCGTCCGCTCGCGGTCGGCGGGGCGGCACGGCGCGATCGTGAAGCCGCAGTTGCCGATCACCGCGGTCGTCACGCCGAGCGCCGGCGAAGGCGCGAGCGTCGGGTCCCAGGTGATCTGGGCGTCGAAGTGGGTGTGGCTGTCGACGATGCCGGGCATCAGCGCGAGGCCGTCGGCGTCGACGGTCTTCGCCGCAGCGACGCCGGCGAGCGCCGGCGCGACGGCGACGATGCGGCCGCCTGCGACCGCGACGTCGCCGCGGTACGGAACGCCGCCGTCGCCGTCGACGACGAGCGCCCCGCGGTAGACGAGGTCGGCCGTCACGCCGTCTTCAGCTGCGGCGCCGCGAACAGTTGCTCCATCTCGCGACGGAGGCGGTACGCCGGCGTCGTCGTGTCGATCGCGACGTCGGCCCACGACAGGCTGCGGCCCTTGGCGACCGCCCGCGTCACCTTGACGTCGTGGGCGAGGCCGAGCGGCACGCCGCCGATGCGCGACGACGTCTCGGCGGGGAGGAGCTTGCCCCACACCGTGTAGCCGCCCTCGCCGTCGAGGACGTCGCCGGGCTTCAGGTCGCGCTTGGCGGTCGCGACGACGTCGGCGTTCCAGCACGTCGCGACCCCGGTCGCCTCGCCGCGCAGCGCGACGCTCGCGACCGACATGCCGACCTCGAGGCCGATCAGATGCCAGCGCTTGTAGAGCGTGAAGTAGCGGCCGCTCGGATCGGTCTGCGCGTTGTATTCCTCGAAGCAGTGCTTGATGTAGTCGGTCTCGGCCTCGACCGTGACCCACACGCCCATGCGGATGTCGTACGCGATCGGCGTGCCGTCGGTGCGCAGCGACGAGATCACCTCGACCATCCCCTTCTTCTCGAGGACCCCGCCTTCGGCGCGCGGCCGCATCAGCGACGGGATCTCGTCGACGCTGCCGGGCGGGTACGAGAGGCCGTCGCTCGGCACCGCGAGACCGGTCGCGTTGGCGACCGCCGTCGATTCGATCGAAGGCTTCGAGCCGTCGAGGAAGCTGTTGAACATCTTCGGGTTCAGCCCGCCGCGTTCGGCCTGCTCGGGCGTGAGGCCGTAGTTGCCCCACACCGTCTCGGGCGTCGACTCGCTGAAGTGGGGCAGCCACTTGTGGCCGCGGCCGGCGGCGGTGACCGGGAAGCCGCACGTGCGTGCCCAGTCGACGAGGTCGCAGATCAGCGCCGGCTGGTCGCCGAAGGCGAGCGAGTAGACGACGCCGGCAGCGGCGGCGCGCTGCGCGAGCAGCGGCCCGCAGAACGCGTCGGCCTCGACGGTGACGTTGACGACGTGCTTGCCGTTCGCGAACGCCGCCAGGCAGTGCTCGACCGCCGCGATCGGCGCGCCGGTGCACTCGACGACGACGTCGACCGCCGGATGCGCGACGAGCGCCTGCCAGTCGTCGCCCACGTGCGTCGCACCGGTCGCGACGGCGTCGGCGATGCTCGTCGCGCGCGTGCGCTCGTCGCTCCAGCCGACGCGCGCGAGGTTGCGGCGCGCGCCCGCGGGCGAGAGGTCCGCGATCGCGACGAGGTGGACTCCCGGCGTGCGCGGGACCTGCGACAGGTACATCGAGCCGAACTTGCCGGCGCCGATCAGGCCGACCCGGATCGGCTGGTTCTCGGCCTGGCGTTTCAGCAGTTGTGCGTGGAGGCTCATCGTGTTGGTGTGTTGGATCGGTGAGATGGATTGCCGCGCGATCGTCGCCTGGCACGCGGCCGAGGGCGCCCGTGACGCCCTCGGCCCCGGCCCGATGCCCGCGCGGCGATCGTCGGTGCTGCCCGCCGTCAGGCGGCGAGCTTGAGTTCTTCCAGCGACGTCTCGAGCGCGCTCGCCGGCATGCCGTTCTGCCACGGCAGGTCGACCGGGTAGTCCTTCACCAGGCAGTCGTCGGGCAGCGTCGCGATCGGCGTGAAGTCGCGGTGGGCGATGTATTCGGGACGCTTGTGGCGGCGGATGTGGTTGTCGACCGCGTTCAGGCTCAGATAGACGCTGACGCGGTTGAAGGGCGAGAGGTTCGAGCCCGACGCGTGCAGCAGGCAGCCGTGGAAGAGGATCATCGAGCCGGCGGGGCCGTGCGGCGAGACGATGCCGCCGCCGACGTGGCGGCCGTTCTCGTCGAAGCGGCCGCGGCCGCCCGCCTTCTCGATCATCTGCGCGATCAGGTCGTTGTCGACCGTCCAGAGCGGGTAGCTCGTCGTCGTCACGTCGTGCTTGGCGTCGACGACGCCCTTCTTGTGGCTGCCGGGAATGAACATCAGCGGGCCGTTGAACTCGGTGACGTCGTCGAGGAAGATCGCGATGTTCATCGCGCGGGCCTCGGGCATCTGGTCGTCGTTGAGCCAGGTGCCGTAGTCCTGGTGCCACTGCCAGACGTCGCCGGCGAACGCCATCTTGCCGTTGATCTTGAACTGGTGCATGTAGAGCTTGTCGCCGAGCAGGCTCTGCACCGGGCCGACCATGCGCGGGTGGCGCGCGAGCTTCGCGAACGGGCGGCTGTACAGGTGGGCGGCGAAGTTCGTTCGCACGGCGTCGCTGTTCTTCTCGCGCACGTTGTAGACCTCGCGCCGCTCGTACAGGCTCGGCACCTCGTCGGTCAGCACCTTGATCTCCTCGGCGCTGAAGTGTGCGGGGAAGAAGAGGTAGCCGTCGCGGTCGAACTGCGCGATCTGTTCGGCGGTGAGCTTCATGTCTGGCCTTTCAGGCGGAAGGAGCGAGTGCGGAAGGGAGCCGGGCCGACAGGCTCTCGCTCGCCTGCCGTCCGTGCTGTTCGATGAGGTGTGCCGCGCGATCGGCGTCGCCGCGCCCGATCGCCCTGGCGATCGCTGCGTGCTCGTCCCAGATCGCGTCGCGCCGCCGCGCGTCCTGCAGCGAAGCGCCCATGACGCGGCGCAGGTGGATCCAGTGCTGCTCGGCGCTCTTCTCGATCAGCGGGTTGCCCGACGCCGCATAGATCGCGTGGTGGAAGGCGACGTCGGCTTCGATCATGGCCTGCAGGTCGCGGCCGCGCGCGGCCTTGCGGCCCTGCTCGACCAGCTTCGGGTCGATCGTCGCGTGGCGTCCGGCGGCGAGGCGAGCGGCGAGCGCGTCGAGCGCCCCGCGCACCTGGTAGAGCTGCGCGATCCACGCCGGGTCGAGCGGCGCGACAAGAAGGCCGCGGCCCGGAGCGTCGAGGACGACACCGTCCTTCTTCAGCAGCCGCAGCGCCTGCAGCACCGGCTGGCGCGACACCGCGAGCCGTTCGGCAATCGCTTCCTGCGTGATGCGCTCTCCGGGCGCGAGCGAACCGTCGCTGATCGCGGCGAGGAGCGCGCGGTAGACCTGGTCGACGAGGTCGGGCGCGGGCTGGAGTTTGACGAGTTCGGCGGGCACGACCGGATTCTGTACTCTGTATACAGAATACGGAAGGACACCCTCTTCCACCAGGGGTCATCGCGGCTCGGCGTCGCCGGCGCCGAACAGCCAGGCCGTTGCCGACAGCGTGACGAACGAGAGCGCGGTCGAGACGAGGATGATCCTCGCGATCCGTCCGTTGTCG
>Ga0207703_10004255_pt1 | contig 11782 bp, 10 predicted proteins | sample KBSSwiS12_FD_184304 | JGI IMG/M metagenome (GOLD analysis project Ga0207703, IMG submission 184304) | Switchgrass rhizosphere microbial communities from Kellogg Biological Station, Michigan, USA - KBS Switchgrass S1-2 (SPAdes) (version 2) | ecosystem: Host-associated > Plants > Roots >... | reverse complement strand
TGAATGGCATACCTGCCCGGAAGGAGGCCCCATCAGGGCTTCTAACCCATGCAGTGAATATATGTTCCTCGATAACACCGCCTGCAACCTGGCGTCTGTAAATCTCCGCCAGTTTTTTGACCAGGAAAACAATGTATTTGACGTAGAGGGCTTCCAGGACACCTGCCGCCTCTGGACGGTTGTGCTTGAAATATCGGTACTAATGGCGCAATTTCCCTCTAAAGAAGTAGCGCAGCTATCTTATGATTACAGAACACTTGGGCTGGGCTATGCCAACCTGGGTTCTATGCTAATGGTAAGTGGTATACCTTATGACAGCGAGGAAGCCCGCGGCATTGCCGGTGCCATTACCGCTATTATGACGGGCATTGCTTACAAAACTTCTGCTGAACTGGCTTCTATACTGGGACCGTTTGCCAAATACGAAGAAAATAAGGCCCATATGCTGCGGGTGATGCGCAATCACCGCCTGGCCGCTTATGATGCCGACGAATATGAAGGCCTGAGTTTAAAACCACAGGGTATAAAAGCAAAATTTTGCCCCGACAATTTGCTGAAAGCCGCCACAAAAGCCTGGGACGATGCTGTACAACTGGGCGAGAAACATGGTTACAGGAACGCACAGGTAACCGTTATTGCGCCTACTGGTACCATTGGACTTGTAATGGATTGCGATACAACCGGCGTTGAACCGGATTTTGCGCTGGTGAAATTTAAAAAATTAAGCGGTGGGGGCTATTTCAAAATCATCAACCAGTCGGTACCACAGGCTTTAAAAAACCTGGGCTACGATGCCAAACAGGTAGATAACATCATTAAATATGCGGTGGGCTCGGGTAGTTTTGCAGGCGCACCGTTTATCAATCATCAAACGCTGAGCGAAAAAGGTTTCCTGGCAGATGAAATAAAGAAATTAGACACAGCAGCCGTAGCTGCTTTTGAAATAAGTTTTGTATTCAATGTATATACCCTGGGGGAAGCCTGTTTGCAAAGGCTGGGCTTTAAACCAGAGCAGTATTTCAATTTTGAATGGAACCTGCTGGAAGCCCTGGGTTTTTCTGATGCGCAGATTGATACCGCCAATGATTACGTATGCGGTACCGGCACAGTAGAAGGTGCCCCCTTGCTGAAGTCAGAGCACCTGCCCGTTTTTGACTGTGCCAACAAATGCGGAAAAAAAGGCGAACGTTTTATTCACGCCTATGGGCATATACGCATGATGGGCGCAGCACAACCTTTTTTAAGCGGTGCCATTTCCAAGACCATCAACCTGCCCAATGAAGCCAGTGCAGAAGAAATTGCAGAGTGTTATATGCTGAGCTGGCAACTGGGTTTAAAAGCAAATGCGCTTTACCGCGATGGTTCTAAATTGAGTCAGCCGTTAAGCAACAAATCAGACAAAAAGAAAAAAGAACAGGATAGCAGCGAAAAGGAGCCGGCAACACAGGAAGGAACCAACGGCGTTTCGAATATTGTTGACATGAGCAAGTTAACAGTAGAAGAATTGCTGGAGGAAGTACAGAAACGTGTGCAATCTTCTCCCGATACAAAATTGAAACGTCAACTGGCTATGATAGTAGAGAGAAGAACACTGCCTGCCAAACGCCGTGGCTTTACCCAAAAAGCTAAGATAAACGGCCAGGCATTGTTTTTACGCACCGGAGAATACAACGATGGTACGGTGGGGGAAATCTTTATTGATATGGCCAAGGAAGGCGCTACCATGCGCAGTATGCTAAACTGTTTTGCCATTTCCATTTCCATTGGCCTGCAATACGGCGTACCGCTGGAAGAATTCGTAGAAAAATTTGTATTCACACGGTTTGAGCCATCCGGCATGGTAGATCATCCCAATATAAAGACAACAACATCTATTGTTGATTTCATTTTCCGCGCACTGGCCTATGAGTACCTGGGAAGAACCGACCTGGTTCATGTGCTTGATAAACCGGAATTGATGAATACCGGTACAGATGACTGGGATGAAATACCTACCTCGCTTGAATACGAAAAAAAAACGCCCGAGTTAAGTGATGTTAGAATTGTAGCGGCCTTATCCAATAAAAACACAGCGCCGCAGGCTGGCCGGGGGGCAGGCAAATCGGCCAATGCATCCAGGATGGACGGCAATAGCATGGATGCGGTAAATGCAGCAGCCAAGAGCATGCAGAGCGATGCACCGGCCTGTAACACCTGCGGGCATATTACCATACGCAGCGGTACCTGCTACAAATGTTTGAACTGCGGCAACAGCATGGGTTGTAGCTAAGAGCCAAAAGAGAAAAGAGGTACAGGGCTTGAAATAAGAATAACATGGACGGTTATTATACACAAACTTAGACCCGCTTATTTCTGTAAGCGGGTCTTTTTTTATTGGCAGTAACCGATGCGTTTCTTTAATCAATACTTTTGCGAAAAGGCATGCCGTGGATAAGAATACCCCATGACCGGCAGGCATCAATAAAAACCTGCTTCCTGGCGTTCCGGCTAATTAAGCCAACCTATTAATTCAATCACCTTTCTTAATGAATTTGCCCAAAGCTTTTCCGGCATCAGCATAGCATTCTGCAATACGCCCACCGGTATCATAATCGGCGCCCCAGAAAGTTCGGCCCTGGGCCCTGTCGACCGAAAGCTTAGCAATTACTTTTTGTGTGGCGGCCTCTACAATCCATACTTCTGCATTTGTTTCCGCATTTTTACGGCTGATGGCGATATTAAACCCCGGTTCCATAAAGGTAGTTTTATAAATCAGGGAATACTTTGCGTCTTTCTTTGATCCGGTCACAGTCATCTCGCTGCTTTTTTCAAACAGTTCATTAAACTTGGGTTCATATTTGTCTTTCCGATCCAGCACCCAATCCTTGGCCCAGCGATCGCCCCTGCCCGCTTCTTTTTTATTATATTCCTCCGTTTTCTTAGCTACATAATCTGCTTCATGATCAAATTTCCCAACCCGCAGGTTTTCATAAGTAAACTCCGTATTAATTTTATTTTCATTTTTCAGGGGGGCAAGATCCCCTTCTATGATTTTAATTCGCTGGGCGTTAAGTGTGGCTGCAACCGCCATCATACAAAAACCCAGTACACAGGTTTTAATGAATGTCATAGTAATAAGTTTTTAGTTAATTAAAACAGAAAAATAAGTAAAAAAATTCAATCATGCATTACCCGGTATGTACCTGAAGATTAGCTGTTTTTTATGGTTAGCGGTGGCGGATCCTGTTTTCAGCGGCGTAAATCCAACAAATTATACCGGTGTTATGAGAAATCAGATACTATAAAATCAAATCAGCCGTTTCTAGTTTCTAAACAACCTAAAAATGAAACTACTGGTAGCCATCTTAATCGTTCTTACGGTGCTTTCTTCCTGCAGCCGGGCGCTTACACCCGACCAGGCAGCCAACAATCATTACAAAAAGTGCCGGGATATAAGGTAAATTACAGACAAGCGGAATTATATACCGGCAGCCAGGCAAGCTGCCGGTTTTTTATTTCCATACGCAACCTGCAATATTTTTTTTTACAATCGCCCCGTTTCTTTTACAGAAGGAAATTAAATAACAAAATTGCCCCCCAGTTATTAGCTTTATGGTTCCAAATCAATTCCTCCTGCTATGACGATACATTTTGGTTATGACAAGAAGCAGGTACTGCAGGCACTGCGGTATCATTTTCTGTCGAGGCCCGAAATAAAAATCCTGATAATACTGATTAATGTATTTGCCATTGCGGCCGCTGTATTGTTTGCCTTTAAAAAAATACAGGGTTTATCCTTTCTCATTTTTTCTTTGCTGTGGTTTTCCTTAATGCTGGTAATCTGGAGAATTTTGCCTGCCAGCATTTATAGAAGGGCTGCTACTTTCCAGGATAATTTTTCCATCCGGTTTGAAGAAGAAGGCGTTGAATTATCCAACCAGAATGGCTCAAAAGCATGGCCATGGACGGCTTTCAGCAGTTACCTGGAAAGCCCCTATTTTTTTCATCTTTATTTTGATGCGCGATCCTTTTTCCTGGTGCCGAAAGACGCTTTTGTTGACGTGGCTCAACTACAGGCCGTAAGACAATTAATTAAGGAGAAGCTAAACCGTTAAACAGGCCTGTGGCCAATCATAAGGAATAGCCAATATGGGCGCCCCGGCCCGTTTCCTAAGCCTAAAAGACCTATCTTGCAGCTCTTCTGGCCTTATTAGAACCCTCAGGCAATATAAGGGCAGTTTTTTTCGTATTAAGACAAACAGGATCATAAAAACCCCTGCATCATCGTATAACAATAACCGTAAGGGTAAAATCCATCGTAAAATGCCTAAAGTAACCTTCAACAATAAAAACAAAACTTTCTACAACGCTCTTAAGGTTAATGTTGATCAATATTTTCAAACAAATAATATAAGACCTACCGGCAACTGGAAACTATACAGCAAAACACTTTTGCTGATACCCGGCGCCATTGCACTGTATGTTTTGTTGCTGGCTGTTCATATGCCCGCCTTCTTATCTTTATCGCTTTGTGCACTGCTTGGTTTTGTACTGGCAAGTATTGGTTTTAATATCATGCACGATGCCTGCCATGGCAGTTACTCCAGCAAAAAATGGCTGAATGATTTAATGGGCCTTAGTTTAAATGCATTGGGTGGCAATGCTTTTATCTGGAAATTTAAACACAATATTGTACACCATACCTATACCAATGTAGATGGTGTGGATGATGATATCGCCAAAAGTCCGCTGATGCGGCATTGCTCCTCTCAAAAATGGGTACCGGCACACCGTTTCCAGCATATTTATGTGGTGCTGGTGTATGCTATTTCATCAATTGCATGGGTGGGTATTATGGACTTTAATAAATATTTTCAACAAAAAGTATTTACTACGCCTCTGCAAAAAATGAGTGCAAAAGAGCACATCATATTCTGGAGCAGTAAAGTATTATATGGCATTTTTTATGTAGCTCTTCCGGCTTATTTTGTTGGCTGGGGCCCCTGGGCTTTGGGTTTTGTGTGTATGCATGTTGCCATGGGTTTAACACTGGCACTTGTTTTTCAGCTGGCGCATGTTGTAGAACACGTAGAATTTGTGGCAGCCGCCGGCACGGAACACACGCTGGTAGAAAATGAATGGGCCATTCACCAGATAAAAACCACGGCCAACTTTGCACCAAAAAACAAATTTATCAACTGGTACGTAGGGGGCTTAAACTACCAGGTAGAACATCATTTGTTTCCCCGTATCAGCCATGTACACTACCCCGCCATTAGCAGCATTGTACAAAAAACCTGCAAAGAATTTAACCTTCCCTACAATACATTCTCAACCTTTACCGGTTCGCTGGCTTCACATTTTAAAATGATGTATTTGCTGGGCAGAAAACCCGGATCTATACAGGCTGCATAATACCGGATTACAATGAAAATATTACATAAAAATGCCCTGGTAAAGTACACCAGGGCATTTTTATGCATCAAATTCCAGGGTTGCTGAAAGATATCAAAAGCCGGATAATTAAATTCTATTTGCGGGTTGCCTAAGTGCCCCATTGGGGGATTTCGGGGGCCGGCCTTACCGCGGTTTATACTTCGTTTCTTCAAAAATTTTCTTTGCATCCGTTTGCAATACCTGCTGTACAGAAAAGCTACTGTTTTTTTCCGCAAATTTTTGTACAATCTGCCAGCCAATCCACTGGCCAATATTGCCCGGGGACGCATCGGGCATGCCATCTGTTTTGGGAGCTTCTCCTATAAAATTTTGAATGGTGGTGGGTTCGGTGGTATAGATATCATTGTTCTGGATGATGAAGTTCCAGATTAAACCTTCATTCTGCCTGCACCAGTCAAGCTGCGCCTGCGTGAACCCAGTTTTTAAACTGTCTGCAGTGCCGGGCAAAAATTTATCTGTCAGCCACCATTGTTTTCCTTTTTCTATCAACTGTTCAATCAAAGTCTGGCCCTGTTGTTTTTCGGGATAAATGTCCAGCGCTATATTTTGAAAACAATTTACCGCTATATACTGCGGCTCAAAACGACGGCTGATGTATTGCGGAAATTTATCAATTGCCTCCAGTGTATTGTAGGCGCTGAAATTTTTGCCCAGGTACATCTGGAGGCCAATGGCCAGCGCATCTTTGGTAAGTGCTACAGAAGGGTCGCCGATCAGCCCTGCATAGCTAACCAGCCTGGGTACTTTATAAGACGGGTAATAATATTTTACATGCTGGAAACCTTTTTTCATCTGTTCTTCTATATCGCCCAGTTCCGGAAACTTTTTTTGTACCGAATCATACAAGGGCCTGCTGTTGCTGATATAGGCATTGAGCAGAACCGGCAGCCCGTGCACCGTATCCGAACTGCTGCCAATTACAATGTTTTGTATAAAATCGGTAAAAAAATAAGGATACTTTTTTTGTACTTCGCCGAGGCTTTGCACAATATGATTGGTATCTGCACTAAAAAAATCCCTGTCGAAACGGGCAATAGAAGCGTCCACTTTAATACCAGACACATCCGGCGCATGGTTGTTGCCACAGCTGCTCAGTATGATAAGTGTCAACAGGGTTACAATCAGTTTATTCATGGTTGTATCAACGATGCCGGGTGAAGAATGTTGTAAATATAATTGTAAAACCAGTTCGGATTGCGGGATTTAGAGATTTTGGGATTTTGGGATTTCTTTTGATGTGTTATTTCCTAAGGAAATCAGACATCATCAAATCAGACATCAGACATCTTCTTTTTGTAAATTTGCAGTATGAAAATAGCATTGGCCCAGCAGAACTACCACATCGGCAATTTTGAAAATAACATACAAAAAATCATCAGCGCTATAGACCAGGCAAAAAAACAGGGTGCAGACCTGGTAATGTTTACAGAGTTATGTGTTTGCGGCTATCCGCCGCGTGATTTTGTTGAGTTTAATGATTTCATGAATAAGTGTTATACGGCCATTGATACCATAAAAGAACATACCACTGGCATTGCCGTAGTAATAGGTTGTCCGCAACGCAATACCAATCCTCAGGGCAAAGATTTATTCAACGCCGCCTGGTTTTTATATGAAAAACAGGTAAAAGCCACCGTGCAGAAAACCTGTCTGCCCACCTACGATGTATTTGATGAATACCGGTATTTTGAACCTGCGTACAACTGGAACGTCATCCCTTTTAAAGGAAAAAAAATAGCCCTTACCATTTGTGAAGATATCTGGAACCTGGGCGACAACCCGCTTTACCTTACCTGTCCCATGGATGAACTGATTAAACAGCAACCGGATCTCATGATTAATATTTCCGCTTCGCCATTTGATTACGACCATGATGATGACAGAAAAGAAGTAATGCGCGTAAACGTAATGAAATATGGATTGCCCATGTTTTATTGCAATGCGGTGGGCTCGCAAACAGAAATTGTTTTTGATGGCGGCAGCCTTGTCATGGACGCCAGTGGCCATATCCTGAAGGAAATGAAATATTTTGAAGAAGATTTTGCAGTAGTGACTGTTCCGGAAACAACCCTGTCGAAAGATGAGGAGGTAATTGTGAAACCGGTAACTGCTGCCAACCAGTTTGATAAAGACATGCGGGTATCAAAGATTAGCAACCCCGATGCCATTGTGGATTACCTTAAGGCCCCAAAAAACATACAAGAAATACATGATGCCCTTATACTGGGCATCAGGGATTATTTTAGTAAAATGGGTTTTACAAAAGCCATCCTGGGCAGCAGTGGCGGTATAGACAGCGCCGTTGTGCTTACCCTGGCCTGTAAAGCGCTGGGCAAGGAAAATGTAAGGGCTATCCTCATGCCTTCGCAATATTCTTCTGACCATTCTGTCAGCGATGCCGAACAACTAAGCAAAAACCTTGGCAATCCTTATGATATTATTGCTATAAAAAATATCTACAATGCATTTACCGAAGAATTAAAACCCGTTTTTAAAGATTTACCCTTTGGTCTGGCAGAAGAAAATATACAAAGCCGCACCAGGGGCAACCTGCTGATGGCCATTGCCAATAAATTTGGATACATACTGCTGAATACCTCCAATAAAAGCGAGCTGGCAACCGGCTATGGTACGTTGTACGGAGATATGGCCGGTGGTTTAAGCGTGCTGGGCGATGTGTACAAAATACAGGTGTATGCGCTTGCCAGGTTCCTGAATAAAGAAAAAGAGTACATTCCTTCAAATATCATTAACAAGGCCCCCTCTGCCGAATTACGGCCCAACCAGAAAGACAGCGACAGCCTTCCTGAATACGATGTACTCGACAAAGTATTGTACCAGTATATTGAACGGAGACAGGGACCCAATGATATTATTGCCATGGGGATAGACGAAGCACTGGTTAAACGCATCCTGAAACTGGTCAATACCAATGAATACAAACGCAACCAGTTTTGCCCTATAATACGCGTCAGCTGCAAGGCCTTTGGAGTGGGCAGAAGAATGCCGATTGTGGGGAAATACCTTTCGTAGAGGAAGGCTATTAGGTCTTTTGTCTTGCAGGCCATTAGCTTTTAGCTATTAGTTCCTTCGCCGCGCCACTAACGGCTAATGGCTAAAAGCTAACAGCTCCAAAAAATAGAGCCGCCCGCTAAGAATAGCAGGCAGCTGTTGGTTGTTTATGAAATCAAAAGTTGAATTAGTGTTGCAAAGTGGCTACCAGGTGACTCGATGTTGACACGTCATCATATGCAACAACAAGTTTATTATCATCCATGGAAATAATCGTAGCATCGCTGCTGGTAAAACTAAAAGTTCCGCTCAGTACAGATTCATTATTTTTAAATACCCAAGTAAAAGCCTTTGTTTGCGGATCGGTGCTTACACATTTGGTAGCACCTTCGTCGGCAGTACCTGTACCATCAGTTTTAAAAGAATAGGTATTATCAAGCTTACAAGCCTGTATCAGTACAGTAACATCTGTTTCGGCAATGCCATCTTTATTGGCATCTAAACCTACAGATTGAATTTTCCAGGCATTTTGGGTAAGTAAGATTGTTTTTGTTTTTGGAACCACTGCAGAACCAGTGTCACTCTTTTTGCAGGAGGCTGCGGAGATGAGTAGCAAACAAAAGTCAGTACTTTTAATACTGCTGGTTTCATGGGTAGTGGATTTTTAATACCCCCTATAAACTGCCGGGGCGAATGTTTTATTGTATTGGCATAGAGGTTTTCGCTTAACAAAATTTTATATAATGGATTATATTGGCAAAGGAATTGCAAGCTGGTTGTTCGTATTTTTACCAGCAATTGCAGCCAGTTGGCTGATAATAAGTTAATATTATTCATAATGGGTTTTTAGTAGTACTACGATAAAAGTAGCAACAAATAATTTTAATCAGTTTTTTTATGCTCCAAACCGCAGAAGACATCAGGCAATTGAATGAAAAGATACAGTACCAGGCTATTTTTACAGACAGGCTGAGGGATGAAGTGGGAAGGATTATTGTGGGGCAGCAGTATATGCTGGACAGGCTGCTGATTGGGCTGCTGAGCAATGGCCACGTATTGCTGGAAGGCGTACCCGGGCTGGCCAAAACACTGGCCATTAAATCGCTGGCACAGGCCATACACGCCAAATTCAGCCGTATACAATTTACACCCGATCTGCTTCCGGCCGATGTAACCGGCACCCTGATTTACCAGCAGCAACGCAATGAGTTTGTGGTACGTAAAGGACCCATTTTTACCAATTTTCTGCTGGCAGACGAGATTAACCGAGCCCCCGCAAAAGTACAAAGCGCCCTGCTGGAAGCCATGCAGGAAAGACAGGTAACCATTGGCGATACTACCTATAAACTGGAAGATCCATTTTTAGTACTGGCTACCCAAAACCCCCTGGAACAGGAAGGCACTTATGCATTGCCGGAAGCCCAGGCCGACAGGTTTATAATGAAAATTGTGGTTGACTATCCTTCCAAAAGCGAAGAACAACTGATTATACGGCAAAATGTGCAGGGTTTAAAAGCGCCTGAAGTGAGCCAGGTGGTTACTGTAAACGAGATCTTACAGGCAAAGGAACTGGTAAGAAGTATCTATATGGATGAAAAAGTAGAAACCTATATCCTGGATATCGTATTTGCTACCCGCTTCCCAGACAGGTATTCGCTGCAAAAATTAAAACCATTGATTGCATACGGCGGATCGCCCCGTGCCAGTATCAACCTTGCCCTGGCCGCCAAAGCCAATGCATTTCTTAACAAACGCGGCTATGTGATACCGGAAGATGTTCGCGCCATTTCAAAAGATGTACTGCGCCACCGCATAGGACTAACCTATGAAGCAGAAGCAGAGAGCGTAAACGTGGAAAATGTGATTGACGATATACTGAAAGCCATTAGCGTACCGTAATTGGGGGATTGTGTGATTTTGAGATTTACTGATTTCTTTTGCCGTTGAAACGCCATCTCAAAACCGGCAAATCCCAAAATCAGCCATAAAAATAAATATTGCAATTGCTAAACAAAAACTGTTCAACCTGAAGATTTGCTTACAACCGCCGAAATATTAAAAAAAGTAAAGGAACTGGAGATAAAGAGTAAGAAAATTACCCAGCATCTTTTTACGGGCGAATACCATTCTGCCTTTAAAGGACGGGGTATGAGCTTCCGTGAGGTAAGGGAATATTACCCGGGAGATGATGTAAGGTTTATTGACTGGAATGTAAGCGCCCGTTTCTCTACCCCCTTCACAAAATTGTTTGAGGAAGAGCGCGAACTGACGGTAATGCTGCTGGTAGATGTAAGCGCCAGTTCGTTATTTGGCACCGTGCATGCCCGCAAAAAGGACCTGGTAACGGAAATTGGCGCCGTGCTTACCTTTTCTGCCATCAGTAACAATGATAAAGTAGGTGTTATTTTTTTTAGCGATAAGGTGGAGAAATACATACCTCCCAAAAAAGGCAAACAACATGCCCTGTATATTGTGCGTGAATTACTGACCGCAGAACCCAAACAAAAAGGTACTAACCTGGCCAATGCACTGCGTTTTTTCAGCAATATGACCAGACAAAAAAGTATTTCATTTATATTGAGCGATTTTTTAGATGATAGTTTTACCGATGCCATTAAAGTAGCCGGTAGAAAACACGATATAATTGGCATTAAAGTCTATGATAAAATGGATGTACAATTGCCCGATGCGGGCATTTTACAGGTAAGCGACGGTGAAACCGGCGCCAGTAAATGGATAGACAGCAGTGACTACTGGGTAAGGCAGCAATACGAAAAACGCTTTTTCGAGCATACTGAATGGTGTAAAAATCTTTTTTTAAAAAGCGGCAGTGATTTGTTACATGTACGCACAGATGATGACTATGTAAAAATTCTGCAGAAATTTTTTATTGGACGTAATAAATGAACCGGTAGCAGCGCTATTTTTTGAATGAGCAGAATAACCCCACATATCATTGCAGGCATTGTCTTTCTTTTTTCTTACATCTGTTGCTTTTCACAAATGGATGTTTCAGTAAAAGCATCCGTTAACAGGAATAAAATAATGATAGGCGAGCCGGTAGAATTGAAACTGGAAGCCAAAATTCCTGCCGGCTCGGCAGCAAAATGGTTCCCGGTAGATTCTATTGCCCATTTTGAATTTATTGATAAAGGGAAGATTGATACCACCATTACTTCGGATAGCAGGACTTACCGGCAAACGCTTCTGATTACCAGTTTTGATTCGGGCCGCTGGGCATTGCCGGCATTTCCACTGACTATTGACAATAAAGAATATTTAACCGATTCCCTGCCTGTATCAGTTGCTTACTCCAACTTTGATAGATCGGAAG